>Ga0075157_10001081_pt1 | contig 17992 bp, 12 predicted proteins | sample JI81BgreenDNA_FD_70967 | JGI IMG/M metagenome (GOLD analysis project Ga0075157, IMG submission 70967) | Wastewater effluent complex algal communities from Wisconsin, to seasonally profile nutrient transformation and Carbon sequestration -... | ecosystem: Engineered > WWTP > Effluent > Algae...
CGCCCGCCATAATCCCTCCTGCGCCACCACGGCACAGCAAAGCTTACGCATTGAGATGCATCGGGTTTCCTTGCCCAAGGTCATGACTGCACGGGATTGACGGCCATACGGCCAAAAGATCGAGGACGACGCTGGCGGAGAGGGTGTCAGCCATACTATTTTTATAGTGATATGTTTTATATAAAATATTATGCGGACGATTACGGGTCCCACCCCCAACCATACCCCCAAGCAAAAAGTGCTGGCGCCAATAGGGAGCTGGACCGGCAAGTGCGCGACCTTGCAGCGGGTATGTCAAGTGTTGGGACATTGCCGCCAGTCGCCATCGCTCATGGGAAAGTCCGGTTAAACTGAAACCGGTCATTCAAGGGGCAGCGCAAGCTGTCTTTCCTATGGTCGGGTTCAGGGACAATCCGGAACGGCGCGATTCAGGGTCGCTCACGGGGATCGCGGACGCGCTAGGACGTGACCTGGCTCGTCAGCTTCCCGCCCGAATTAGATGAAACGCTGGATATTGGGCTTGCCGAAAAGCGGCAGTCAAATCTACCCTCTTGAGTCGAGTGGAGACAGTAGGCTGACTACCTTCCTCGCTGCCCGTCATCAACGTCGCCGCTCGGCTTCGCTGACGACCGCAATCTGATCGAGACCGCCTCGCCGGTTGACCATGGCGTTGAAAAACTCGGAGGCCTTCGCCGGCATAACCTTGCGGACCTCGAAATAGGGCAACCGCTCGTCGGGTGCGGATTGGAAGTCGAACTCCTTTGAGTTGATGGTCAGGTCCGGCCCGATCTCTCCGGAAAGGGCCGCGGCGGCTCTGCCCAATCTCCTCCAGGAGAACATGATCGTGCGTCCTTGGTCGGTCGACTCAAGCCGGATCGCTTGCTGCGCTAAGTGCAGAATTGGTGCATCCGCCTCCCTGATGGTGTGCCGGCTTCCAGGTTCGCTCTCGCGAAGCGCCCTAAGTACCTTGGTTATCAGCGCCGCGGCTGCGACCATGCTGAGATCTACGATTGGGCTGTAGTCTGCCGCCGCATCCGAGCGATGCGGGACGAGATCGTAGAACCGGGTAATACCTGTCAGAAGCAAGGCCGTGGCGTGGAGATCACCATCGAGGATTGTATCCCCGAGAATGCGATGCCGCAACGTAAGGTCGTTCGGTGATGTCGCAAGAATTCGAAGCAGGGGGCACCAGCAACTTGTCGGGCTGAGCTTTTTCTCTGCCTGCGAATAGCCACCAGCTCGGTCGACTAGGAACAGCAGATAGTCGATAGGTAAGGTACCGGATTTATTGTCTAGGGTCGAGCACCAGTCATTCACACGACGAAAGGCTGGGGCGACCTCGAGGAATTCGGCGACACCGCCGGTGACTAGCGGCGCGTATTGTGCGTGCTGGGGTGCCTGCGGCGGCGTCAGGGCCAGATGTTCAGCTACGAGGAATTCGGCGAATGAGCGGTGCGGGAAGAAATAGAAGTCGTTCGCTTTACGCTCAAGAAAGGCGCCAGCGAGATACTCCCGCCGTTTGTCGGTGAGCGCTTCGGTGTCGCCGTCTGGTAACCCGTCGAAAATGCTCGCGTGAAGGTCAGCTGCGCGGAACGATGTCGTACCGTCTCGATGCTGCCAGAGCCAGATCGCGACGCGCCGCAGGAACTCAAGCCTGAAGCGTGCCTCTATCGGGCTCCGCGCACCTTTTTCGGTTTCGCGGCGGGCGAGAAGGCCGAAGAATTGCGAGTAGAGCGTCCAGCGCGTGACAGCGCCTGCAAAGCTGGCGAGATCGAATTCTTTGTCGAGTGCCAGCTCGACAAGGATGCGCGCATGAACGGGTTTCCCGAATACCTCGGGCTCCTGATCGGCCAGGTGGTTGACCTCTGCGATGCGCCGCTCAACGTCCTTAGGCGAAAAAGCAGCAGCGCCGCCGGCTGCGTGGCGTAAGTAGCGGCGAACGAAGTCTGCACGCTCTTCGGGCGAAAACGCTGCAAGCTCAAATTCGCGAAATTCCGGCCAGCCGTGCAGCCGCGTCGTACCGCCGCCTTCGATGCGCAGACGACCACGCAGTACTTCAAGTTGCTCATCGTCCGAGGTGAAGGCACTTGGTCGCCCGAGCAGCAGCACCTTCGATCGACCTGCATTCAACGCGTTGAGCTCCTTGATCTCGTTTAGGAACTCGGTCCAGGTCATGGCATGCTTCATCTCGTCGAATCCATCGAGGATGATCAGCAGTCGGCCCTTCTCGTTGAGGTCTCGGAAGCGGCGATAGCTGTAGCCGCGAACCTCATACTCGGATGTGAAGAGCGATCCCAAAAGGCTGTCAAGGCCAGATGAGCGCGTGATCCCGCCGAGTTTGACCAGCACGGGCCTGCGCGCGGCCGGGTCTGCCAGTGCTCGCTCAGCTTGGCGTGACAGCAAGCGCCGAGCGAAGCTGCTCTTACCCGCCCCATAGCCGCCTAGGATTGCGATCGGGTTTGGATCGTGGTCCTCGAGCCAGCGCTCGACCGTCTCGAGCAGCGGCACGTCGTCCTCTGAGACGGTCCGGGCGTAGTCCTTGTCGTAGACAGCCAGGTGCGCTCGCGCAGGTACATAATAGGAGCTCAAGCCCCCTTCATCGAAGGCAGCGGCTTGGACGCGGACATAGGGCAGCAGCGCAAAGGCTGCGTCTTCCATCTCCCAGATCGTCTGGTGAAACATACGATCTCGTCCTTTCACCGACACCTCGCCAGCAGGGGAGAGTCCTCCACGGGTGACAACGAGCAGACGGCTTGCGGGCGAGGCGCTCAAAAGTGGCTCGTAGTCGACATAGATGCTGGTGATGTCATCGCGTCCGAGGTTGCGGGCGAGGTCCTTGACCTCGACGAACAGCTCCGTCTCCTTGCCGAAGTCCGTTACGCGGCACAGAATATCGACCTTCTTGCCCTCTCGAAGCACCTCGAGCTGCGCATTGCCGTACATCGACCGCAGATAGTCGGCGGCCTCGTTACGCAAAGCTGAGCCCGGCATAGCGCCGTCAGTCCTCGTGTCGAAGATGTTGTTTACGCCGCTCACGAGGCCCGTTCCCAATATCGGTGATTTGCTATCATATTACCTGTCTTCGATCGATCCGGCGCAGACCTGCCGATCACCTACGCATTAAATCACCTGGACCAAGATATCGAACTTCGACGGTATCGCCGAGCCAACCGACACTCGCCAATGCCAGGCCCAGCCGACCCGCATTGAGCGGCTCATTGAGCCGCCCCTCACGCGTAAAATCTGCCGAATAGACGAGCGTCTCGTCGCCTGCGTCAACGAAGCGCAGCGCCGTTCCCACCGGCGGGCCGATATCATCCCATTCGACATCAAATTCATGGGTTGTGGATGCCCAGGTCCGCCGACGCGCGGGCGCCATGCTTTCGATGAACTGGAGCCAGAGCCCATGCGATGCCGTGGTCGGCCAGTCGGGATCATCGCGCCCAGTGACCACAGAGTCCCCTCGTAGCCAGGCGCGCAATTCCGCCATGGTGGTGAAATCCGCCTGTGTCTGCGAAACCGCACTTATCGCGGCGAGGCGGGAGCTGAATCCGGCATGCATCAGCATGGCCGCCGAGACGTTGAGCGTGCCGGTCTCGACCGCGCATACCGCCACCCTGAGCTCTACATCCTCCATCGAGAACCCGCCTTCGAGCACATCGCCGTGCGCTAGCCCCCGGACGCGGACCGCCTCCATCGCCCAGGGCAATTTATAGACCAGCGCCTGTTCGACGAATTTCAGCACCTCGTCTTCCCTGCCGGAAGCAAGAGGCGCGAGCGCACGACCTTCGAGCCACGCCTTCAGGATCGTCGGCCAGTCGTCCGGCAGGTTGTCGGGGACAAAAGGAGCAATCGCGAAGACCTTTTTGGCAAACGCCGTCACTGCGGCGATCGCTTCCTCCGCGTCATCGACAAGAATGGTGCCATTGGCCCAGACCAGAAGTTCGTTCAGTTCGGCGGCATCAGCGTCGAGAGCTTCGCCGGTCGCGAGACCAACGCCGGCAAGGAAATAGCCGCGACGCTGCGTGGCCGTCGTCCGGCCCCAGATGAATTTCGCGCGCGCGACCAGCCCGGTCTTGAGCAATTGTTGGACAGCCGGCATGCGATGCTGAAGGCGCCGCGTCCATAGCGAAGAGGTCAGCACGTCATCGAGCATCGCCTCGATCTGATCGTCCGGAACTTCCTGCTCGCCGAGCATGCTGAGCAGCGCCGTGTCGAGCGTCGTGAGATACCCCGACCAGCGCCCGCGTTCCTGATCGTTCACATCGCTGCTTTCGGTCGGCAGCACCGGGAACTCCCACGCGGTTACGCCGGCAAGATAGTCCAGGACGGTCGCCATCGACTTGGCCTTGGTCTTGCGGACAATCCGGCCCATCAACGAGAGCAACAGCCGCAAGAGGCCGCTCTCCATCTCCTTGCCCTTTGCGCTGTCGACCATCTCCTTCCACTCGGCACGGCGATTGGTGAGCCGGTCGAACATCGGCATAAGCACTAGGCCCTCGACATCAACATAGGCGCGGCCGGCACGCCCGACGACGTTGCGGAATTCGGCAATGTCGATTGGCTCACTGCCGCGCTTGAGGCTATGGAAGATCAAGGTCGTGGCCGAAAGGTTCAGCCCCTGCGCGAGCGTCGGTGACGACACCGTCACCCGCAGTATACCATCACGCAGCAAGCGCTCGATTTCCTTGCGATAGGGCGTGGGAAGCGCGCCATGATGGATCGCGACGCCGAGGCGCAGGCACGCTAGCACCGGACTGTCGACGCCAAGCCACTCGGTCCCGATCGCGATCGCATTGTCCAGTATGGCCGGGTCGTGATCGAGCACCGGCACGATCGATCCGCGCTTGGCGAGGTCGACGATGGCTTTGGCGAAGGGCTCAACCGATCGGCGTTGCGGACAGAAGATCAGCACCGAGTGCTGGTCTGCGACCATCGCCCAGGCCGTTGCGATGCACAGTTCTCGCTGATCGCACGGGAAGAAGCGCGTCTTGCGCCCCTTGGGCAGACTGGCTGTCAGGAAGCGCGGCACGAACGGTTTCTCTGCACCGACCGAGATTTCGAGCTTCGCGTGATCGCCACGCCATTCGACCTCGCCGTAGCGCAGGCGAGTTGGCCGCCAGTTCATCTTGATCAGTCCGTCGTCCTGATCGCCAGTCAGCCAAGCCGTGAAATCCTGCAGCTGATCGCCATCGGGAAGGATGGCCGATAGACAGACGATGCGCCGGGTATTGGCGTCGCTGCGACGCAACAGGCGCTGGATTTGAACCTCATAACGGACTTCACGCTCGGTCAGTCCGATCATATGGCCCTCGTCGAGGACGACGAGGCCTACGGTATCGAGCAGGTCAGGGTCGTTGCGGAGCGCGAAATCGAGCTTCTCAGGCGTGGCGACGATGATGTCGCTTTCCCGCAGGAAATCCTCATCGACATCGCTGACGCCGATCGCGCCATAGAGGCTTGAGACCGTTTTTCCGAGCGGCTGGAAGGTACGCTGAAGCGCCACCTCGGTCTGCGCCGAGAGCGCGCGCAGCGGGGTCACGAACACGACGCGACGCCCCGCAGCGAGACAGGCCAGGATGCAAAGCTCCGCGACGCGCGTCTTGCCGGCGCTCGTCGGCAACGAAACGACCATATTGTCGTCGAGATCCAGCGCCCGGGTCGCAGCATCGATCTGCGAAGGCCACAGGTCGATCTCGGAGCGCCCCCGGCGCAGGAGCGACGCGATGAACAATTCGCGGTAGGCGTCCCAATCCTCGGCTGCACCGTCGTCCGGCGCCTTGGGGAGGCGGACATGGAAACTCGATGACCAAAGATCGTTGAGCAGGTGGATGGTGAGCCGGTGGCACCACCAGCTCGGCACCATGTTGAGTTCGGCCGCCGAGGACAGGCCGGTCTTCAGGCGTTCGATCGCGGAGCCGATCAGCGCTTCGTCGCCCCGCTCGAACGCAAGCAGCGCGATGGCGAGCGCTGCCGTGAAATTGTCGGCAAGCGCCCGATCGACAACCTGCAGGAGCGGTTCGTCCGCAGGCCCGTCCTCACTGTCGCCCGAAGCTGGCGCGTCGCCTACGCCTTCTCCCGCGAGGTGCGCGATCATCGCATCCTCCGACGCGGTGTCACGCTCCTCGCCGATCAGCGTTTCGAGCGTCATCAGGTCGCGCAGCATGAGGAGCGCGACCGCGCGTTCCGGCACGCTGAGATTGGCCTCGTTCAACCCCTCGTGCAGCAATGAGAAGGCCCGTGCCGCATAGCGGGCGAGATGGTAGCAGGCACCGGCCATCAGCCGGTGGAAATCCCGGTCGTTCGTCACGCGGCTACGCGCCGTCGCCGCCTCGATCGCCGATGCGGCGTGTTCGAAGGCACTTCGCGCCGCGCCGAATTCGGCCTGCTGGTCGAGCAGCCGCAGCCCTTGGTTCATCAGCGAATAGGCGTAACTCAGGAGATCGTATGTCAGCAGCGTTGAGAATTGCGGTGCCTCAGGCGGCACCACCCCGTCGCGCCACACCATCGCCCGCGCCTGTCCTTTCGCGAGTAGATCGTCACGGAACCCGGCGGCCGTCGCCTCGGCGATCAGCTGTGCGATGGTGTCAGGGTTGCTTGCCATCGGCGATCACCTTGTCGAAGACCTGTTTGATGAACGCCTGATGGGTCGACACTCGCAGAACGACCGCGAACTGCGGGATCTTGCCGTTATAGGCGTTGAGGTTGGCGGTGAGCAGAGCGCTCGGATTGTTGCCGGTGAACATGAACATCAGGTGCGACAGCTGATTGATCTCGATCCGCACCTTAAGCTGAAACTGGTCAATCACCTCGGCGAGGGCCATCTCACCCGTCTCGAACAACCGGTCCGCAACGAATGCTAGCGCGTGCGGCGTCGGCCGCCCATTGCTGGACGCAAGCGCCGTCCGGGCTTCATCGACCGTCTTCTTGCCGAGCGCGGCGCGGCTTTTGACCTCACCCTTCAAGAATTTGACCGCGACCTTAGGATCGAGCCTGATCCCCAATATATCGTCACCCCGCATTGCCATCTCGCGGTGATCCGACCACCGCAACTTGAAGACGGCGACCGAATAGCCGGTGAACTCCGACACATAGCTGGTGGCAAGGATCTCGCCGAGATCGCCCGATCGTGATTTGGCACCCTGCGGCAACTTGGTCTGGACATAGTCGGCCACCGCCGGCTTCCCGAGCCGCCGCAGGATGTCGGCAATGCGGCCCGGTGCCGCATAGTGACCGGGAACGACCGCGGCCACCGATGCGACGCCTGTGCTCGCGAGGGCCGCTGCGTCAGCCTCGAGATAGATGAGACTATGTGTTTTGACTTTGGTGACCGTCTCGCCGCACCAGGATTTAATGTCCGCCACTTGGCACGCCCCCCTGCTGCCCCTCCTATCACATCGATATGCGTTACGGCACCTTTCACCGAATGCCTTGGTGGAAGATTCTCGTCGATGTTAGAAGGCGAGATCGTACGTAATTCTACGCTCGTTCAATGGGAATGCAATAGTGGACGGAAAGGAAGGCATAGGTTGGAATATTGCATTCAACAAGCATACCGTGACCGTCCGCTTCTACGAATGCTGAACTTAAAACATGCTAGTCCGTTTCCGGCCCAGCAGGCGTCATAATCCGCCATGTGCACCAACATACGGATTCGGAGGCCGAGTTGGAACCTGTGCACATACCCTATTGAGGCGAACATGGACGTGATGGTGAGAACAGGTCACGGCCAACAAACTGCCCCAATATCTTGTTCGGCTTCATGGAGCCTTTGAGCAGAAAGGCCAAACGCACCTGAGCAGAGCGACAGCGGCTAGCCACTTTTACGTCCGCGATGGCGAGGCTTTTGACAACTGGAATGGCGGGCAGAGATAATGAAAGGCCTCCAAACGATGGAGGTCATGCTGGTCTTACCGGGACAACGATCAACTGCATGGCCCAATATACCTTGCAAACAAGGCCCAACGCCTACTGAACTTTCTTGAGAAAACGACAGGCAAGAAGTTTGAGCGAAACGGCAACGTGATTAGCGAAGTCGTGCTTTTGCTGGACGATGATCAGATCCCTTAATGAGCAGTTTTTCCAGCGAAGGCAGGAAATGACGGTGACGAAATTTCCTTGGCTTCGCGGCAGCTACCCCGGCAAAGCGGTCACACAGCTCGGCAGGCGATGGCGCTAGACGTGGTCATTCGCGGATTGCTCAACTGTGCTGAACGAACGGCCGATTTCGGCAAACAAGCTCAGAGCTCTGGAGGAACCCTTTTTAGGGCGGATCCCGCCGGGCGGGCCGAAACAACCCAAATGACCGCTTTTGTCTGGGGCAGAAGTTAGCGCTGACCAATCTCAACGACCGGGTCTGGGCCGAAAGTGGATGGCTGGAAATAACGGCAAAAGGGATGGCAACTCACTTATGCTGGCGACAGACGCCAACAGTCCTAAGGTTACAAGACACTCGCAAAATCACCCAGTGTATATAGACAACGGCGATTATGGCTCAACGTTGCCCGCGACTTAACTTACACATGCGTTCAAACCTTACGTATCCTATACGAATCCTACCACCAAAATGATGTTATTGGGCAACACTGAGAATGTTTAGCGATTTTTTCAATATTTCAGCGCACCTAGCGATTGTACTAAAACGTCCTGACCTAACAGTGTTAGGGCAAAATGCTCACCGACCGATACCTCGATCGGTGAGCATCTGCTACATTCCCATCAGATTCTTATGGGGAAATCGTCTCTCTCCTCGCCTATCTGGTAGACGGTCCAGCCAGCGCCTTCGGAATAGAAGCCAATTCCTTGAGCTCCGCTCCTCATGACGTTGCGCGTGTGCCGAGAGAAGTCGCCTTCAATCTTGAACCTGACGAGCTCCTCTATCGAGAATGAACCGGGAGCATCTCCGAATCGATGCTGCCACTCCGATACAAAGAGTTCGGCGGCCTTATGGTTGGAGCTGGCGAAGATGCACAGATTGCCCATGATGTGATGGATGCGATAAAGCTTGGTTTTCATTTGTACCTCACGATTTTTGTTGGTGAGGTATATTTAGACGTTAATTATTTTTGATGCGGGTGGAATATGCAATTTTGCATTGGGAAATATGTGATAAGGTGAGGCTTCATAAATGCTATGTGTGAATTTCCGGTGGAGCTTGCTGCCTGCCTCGCATTTGGGGCAGGTCGTTCAGTGGGAAGTCCTAGAATCGCGCGATGGGCTCCATCCTGATGCTGCCGATCAGCCACTTTGAACGATATCCGCATATCCCCTTATCGCTATTATTGATCTATCAAATCTGGTGACCAATACTACCACAAGCATGTTCTTATTGGACGGGCATGGCAGCGCCAGCATATGGGTCGTCTGACTTACTCACACCGCTTTGTTGTAGCGGATAGGTCGCTGGTTCCGGCGAGCGCTCGGCGGGAGGGGGGCCCTCGGGGACTGTCGCCGCGAGAGCAAGAAAAGCGTGGGCCAAGCTGGGTGCGCCAAAAACAACAAAGCAGCCAAGTATCGTAGCGGCACTTCCGCGAAGATTGATGCGGCCAGACATCATGGCCAGCCCCATGGCGGCTACTGCAATCACAGCAATGGCCATTGCCACAGAGCCTGTCATCACTGCTGCAAGCCACTGGACGGATGCGGCGAGGGAGTTCGTTGGCATGACCGCCGAAAACGGATCTCCCATCATGCCGAAACATCCTGACTGCGCGAATTCAACGAGACAGCCGATACAAACCGCCTGCCCTTTTCTCGCGACAGCTGCACGAATACATCGACGGTAGAGCGCACATAGTGATGGATATCGGCGCGGCCAAGCTGGGTTCCGGCCTGTAATGCCAGCAAGGTAATCTGCTCGATCGCCCCTTGCGGGCTATCGGCATGCACGGTGGTCATCGATCCGGGGTGACCGGTGTTGACCGCGCGCAGGAAGGCGAGCGCTTCGCCGCCGCGAAGTTCGCCCAGGATAATGCGGTCGGGGCGCAGCCGAAGAGAGGCGGCGACAAGGTCATTAGCGGTGACCTGCGCCTCCCCCAGCTCGCTGCGCGCCGCCAGAAGTCCGACGGCGTTGGCATGGGTCATGGACAGTTCCGGGGTGTCTTCGACCAGGATCAGGCGCTCGTCCGCCGGGATCTCGCGGAGCAGTGCATTGAGGAATGTTGTCTTTCCCGTAGAGGTTCCGCCAGAAACGAGAATATTTCTTCGTTGGCGGACTGCGAGCGACAGCATGTTCGCAATATCGCCCTGCGTTAGCAACGCCCCCAATTCTCGATCCCTTTTGCCGTCGGCATGGTCTCCGGTGCGCGTCTGACTGAAGGCACCGCTCTGAGCGTAATCGGCGAGACTGAGGTCTTGAGAAACGTGCTTTCGGATCGCGAGCACGAGCTGGCCGCGCGTGGCAGGCGGCATCACGATTTGTATACGCGATCCATCGGGCAAGGCGGCGGACAGCAGCGGGTGTTCGCGGCTGATGCCCTGGTGCGATAGAGCCGCGATCTGTCGGGCCAAGCGTTCGAGCGTCAATGGCCCCAGATCGGGCGCTTCCAGACGCTCCGAAACGCCCCCCATGGTCTCGACCCAGATTTCATGAGGGCGGTTAACATAGATGTCGGTGACGTCAGACCGGGCCAGCGCTGGACCAAGCGGAGCAAGATAGCTGGCCAGATAGACCTGACCAGACTCGGCAATGCTGGCGCTCATCGCCTGCCCTGTTCCACACCAGTAAAGTCGAGGTCGCGTGCCACGAAGATGCTGATGCTGGAGCCACGCTTGACGGTCAGCGTAGGCGTCACCTGCTGCGGTTGAATTCGCTGGCTTGCAACGCCGCCGAAAGAGCCGGGTAATGCAATGACCGTTGGTGAGTTCGCAGCACGTGCGGTCGCATTGACGCCGATATCGAGCACCGATTGTAGGATCGCGCCGCCGAACCGCTCCAGGAAATGCGAGTTCACGCGCGCCCGAACACCGTTGCGGCCCAACGGATCGGCCGCTGGCGAGTCGATCGCGACGGTTGCGCCGTCTGGGCGGATCAGCCGGGTCCAGTTGATGAGCGCCCGGTTTTCGCCGGATTGGGCATCCGATTCATATTCCCCGATCAACCGACTGCCGCGCGGGATCAGCACTCTGGTGCCGTCAAACCCGCGCACGTCGCGCGACACGATCGCGCGCACGAACCCCGGCCGTGTCGAGTCCAGCGCTGACTCCAGCACCGCCGGAATCAATGTGCCCTGCACCACCGATGTGCTGCGGTTGGCGAAGGAACCTGCCCGCTGGCGGCTGGTGTCGCGCGGGGCCCTGGTCGCAGCACTCGCGCTTGCCGATTGCGCTCCGTCGCCTTCCTGCCCGTCTTGGCGCGGAGCTGTTTGGGCTCGGCCCGCACCGCCATTGTCGATAACCAGAACGGGAGCGCTGTTGTTCGCCTTTGACGCAGACGCATTGCCACCACCAGCAGGTGCAGGGGGAAAATAGGCCTGAACCGGAGGCGATTGCAGTGCCGGCGGCACAACCGGGCGCGGCGGCATGCTGGACCTTTCGGGCATGATCGCGACCGGCGGTGCAGGCTGCACGATTGGTGCGGCCTGTTCGAGATCGGGAGGGATATAGAGCATCGGTGCAGCGGTGCCGCCAGCGAGATCAACCTGGCCTGCTACCACTGCGGGAGCCTGAAGCGCACGCCGTCGGCTATCCAGCACGAAAAACAGTATAACGGCTATGAACGCCAGAGTGCCGAAGAACACCCATGGCGGAAGTGGCTTGCGGGTGCGCGCGACGCTGGGGCGGATATCGAGCGCCGCCGCGATCTGCTGGTCGGGATTGCTCGCCATCAGCGATCCTCCTTGGGGATGATCCTTCGGGCATGTGCCGTGCGGTTGTCGATGCGGAAGGTCAGCTTGGGGGCCACCGCATCGATGACATACATGCCATCGCGCATCGCCCCGTTGACTAGCCGCTCCTCACCACGCTCGTCGACGGTGTACATGGCCGGAAGCGCAACCTCTTTCGGCCAGATGATATAGGTATGGACGCCATCATCGCCCATCTGACTGGGATAAAGCCGATGATCGCCGCTCAGCCGATATTCCCCTTCAACTTCGTCGGTTTCGTTGCCTGCGGCGAGCGACGCCACCTTGGGTGCCGGAAAAGCGAAGCGGACGGTATAGGCCATACCGGGATTGGGACTTTCCAGCGCATGCAGGTCGAACAGATAGACGCGGGTATCGGTAATCACCGTCATGTTGCTGTCTGCATCGCCACTGGTTGGCTTGATGAACAGATGGGTGCCGCGCTGGTTGGCAGATACCAGCCAAGAGCCGCTGTCACCGACTGCCACGGTCTCGATCCGCTCATCGGGCGCGAACTCGACGCTAAGCTGGTATCCGGTGGCGACCTCTAGCCTAACGATCTGTTCGGGCTGATACTCGATCGTGCGAAGCCGCGGGTCGCTCGGCATTCCCGTCATCGGCATGGGCGGCATCGGTGGCATGCCCGGAAAAGGCATCTGCAGCATCCATAGCGCAATCAAGCCGGACCTGATCATGGCTGCGGCCTGTCGGAAAGCCGCCGCTGCATGACGGGCGGGGTTTGAGAACGAACCGCAGGTGCGGGGAGTGTCGTCTCTGGCTGCACCATTACCGGCTCAGGCGGAGGCAGCGCCTCAGGATCGCGCTGATAGCGAACCACCTGGAAGCCGAGCGGATTGAGGAACCGATCCTCGACCCGCAACGGCTCGCCCGCAAAACGATAGCTGACCAGCGCCACCCAGGTGCCGATGACGCGCGGAGGAGCGCCCCGGTCCGAACGACGGGTTTCGAAGCGCACCATCGCCTTGCCATTGCCCATGGGTGAGACGCTCTTGACCAGTGTGTCGATGACGGTCGAACGCGGATAGCGGGTGAGCGGGCTGTCCGGATTGGTCGCCTGCATCATTGCGATGTAGCGCGTGCGCGCGCTGTCCGCAGACCAGAGCGAGACTTTGCGGTAATTGGCCTGGACCGCATCGATATCGAAGCTCTCGCGCGCGATGACATATTGCACGAGGAAGGACTGGGTGAGCGCCGCATCGCCAGAAACGCGCTGCGGCTCCAGCGGATCGACCGCCTGGACAAAGCCGGTCTGGCGATCGACCAGCAGGGTATAGGGCACCACGGTCTTGAGCGGGGTGAGCAGCATGATTGTGAGCGCTAGAATGACGGCAACACCGGTGGCGATACTGGCAACGATCCACGCGATCCGCCGGGAGGATCGCAGCGCCTGCTGCTGGTCTTGCGCCCAGCTGGCGGCTTCGCGATAATAGGCTTCGCGTTCGGCCTTGCTATCCTGCTTCACGCGCGGGCATCCCTTGTACTGGCGCTGCGCGAGACATGGCGCACCGTCCTGCGCCGATGCGATTGACCGAGGGGAGTGATCGCAGGCGATGCCTCCTGCCGGGTCACCGCTTGCACGGGGATTCGCTGGGCTCCGGCCATGGCAAGCACCGCTGCATTGGACTCACGCCGCTGCTCCGATGCCACGGCGTCGGCAATTATCGCTGCGCGGGAACGGTCTGCTGATGAAGGTGCAACCAATGTGCCCGCAGCACGCTCAGGTGAATGCGATCGCTCCGTCGGAAGAGCGGTCAAAGGCCAGATCGGGGCCGATGGCGCGAAGCTGAAACCCCACGCCAGCCGCGCGAGGGCCACAATCGCCACCATCAACAGGATCACGAACAAAAGCCCCAGGGTGAGCAGCTCGACTGGAGCGGAGGGCACCGCGATCCCGGCGGCACGCGCGCTGAGCAGGCTGGTCAGCCACGGCTCGTAAAGCGCGAGTTGCACGCCCAGCAGGATTGCGGTTCCCAGGCTACCCAGCGCCGCGCCGAGCAGCACCCTCAGCCAGCCGGCGAACAGCCCGCGCGTTGCATCGAACAGCAGGAACGCGATGAACAGGGGCGCGATGGCCAGCAGCAATCCAGCGACCAGCCGCACCGCGCCGAATGCCCCCAGCACGCCGAGCAGGAACAGCATCCGCGCACCGCCCAGCGCAAACGGCTCGAACCCTGCAAAGAGAGGCGGCATGGTGTTGAGATTTGCGGACCTGAGGCCCGTCCCCTCGATCGCCAGCGTCACCATCGCTGCATCGGTCGCCTCGAGCCGCGCGATCATGCCACCCTCGCTGCCGGGCAGGCCTGACGCGCGTCCGATGCTGGTGCTGAGCTCCGCCGGAGCGCGCACCGCGACATCGAACACCAGGGTGCGATAGGCGGGCCAGCTCGTCGCCAGCGTCAGCACGATCCCGATCTTCACAAAGGCCAGCACGCCATCGCGGACGCTGGGTACTTCGCCCAGGATCATGCGATAGCCGAAGATCGCGACGAAGATGGTGAGCAGCCCCGTCAGCAGCGCCCAGAGCACCGAGCCGGGGCTTGCAAGCGCCTGATAGCCCGACCCGCCGATGGTCAGTGCCTGGCAATCGAGGAAACGCAACGTATCGCCCAGAAAATTGCCGCCGGGGGTGGGAACCGGGCAGACCATCACAGCGCCTCCATCAGCGCAGGAATCCAATTGTCCGGATCATCGCCCACGCGTCCGCGCAGTTCGTCGAGCGCGCGCACGCTGCTCTCGCGCCCGGACAGGATGGTCAGGATCTCGCGCTCGCCCGACAGGTTGAGCCGCGCGACGACGCTGTGGGAGCCGTGCTTGATCAGGAAACAATGCGCGCTGTCCGGTAGGGTGCGGACCAGATCGAACTCGTGCTGGGTCAGCCCGAACCCGTCGATATAGTCGGCCGCGCGCGCCTTGGGATTGGCCATGAAAATCTGTGTCGCGGCCTGCTCGATGATGGCGCTCGCGATCCGGCTTTCGAGTGCATCCTGCGCGCTCTGCGTGGCAAAGCCGACAATGCCGTTGCGCTTGCGGATGGTCTTTTCCCAATCCTTGATCCGGCGCACGAACACATCGTCGTCGAGCGCCTTCCAGCCTTCATCGACGACGATGATCGCGGGTGTCCCGTCCAGCCGCTGCTCGACCCGGTGGAACAGGTAAAGCATCGCCGGGCTGCGCAGCACGGCGTTGTCGAGGATCTGCGTCATGTCGAACCCGACCGTCGCGGCATTGAGGTCGGTCAGGTCCTGTGCATTGTCGAACAGCCAGCCATGCTCGCCCTCGCCCCACCACGGCCGAAGGCGCGACCAGAGGTCATGGCTGCGCGGACGATGGCCGCCGCGGAACAGCTCGACCAGATAGCGCAGCCGCCGATGCTCGATGGGCTGCTGAAAATTGGCGTCGATCGCGTCCTTGATCTGCGCCGCTTCCTCGACATCGACGCTGCCCGCCAGCAGGCTCAGCCATTCGATCAAAAACTGTCGGTTGCCGGGCGTGTCCTCGATCTGCAACGGATTGAGCCCGGACGGCTGACCAGGGCGCAGCACATCATAGCTGCCGCCGATCGCGCGGATGAACAGCTCCGCGCCGCGATCCTTGTCGAAAAACACGATGCGGGGCGAAAACTTGCGCGCCTGCGCGAGCAGGAAGTTGAGCACCACCGTCTTGCCCGATCCCGAAGGACCGATGACGGTGAAATTGCCGAGATCGCTCTGGTGGAAGTTGAAATAATAGGGTCCCGCCGCCGTGGTCTCCAACAGGCTGACCGCATCGCCCCAATGGTTGCCCTGGGGCTGCCCGAGCGGGAAATTGTGGCAGCTGGCAAATCCCGCAAAGTTCTTGGTCGAGACGAGGCCCCGCCGCGCGATATAGCGGAAATTGCCCGGAAACTGCGCCCAGAATGCCGGTTCCAACGCAATCTCCTCGCGCACCGCAATCGCGCCCAGGTCCGCCAGCATCGCCTGCGCCTCGGCCACGCCCTGATCGACCTCGCCCAAGCTGCCCCCCCGGATCGCAAGCGTCATGTGATGCTCGCCAAAACCGGCGCGGCCCGCCGCGACATCATCCTTGGCGGTGGCGAGCTCGTCGCGCAGGCTCAAAGCCTCATCCTCGGCCGAGCGCATCCGGCGCAGAGCGAGGTTCATCCGCGAGAGCGCCGCCGAGCGATCGACAAAGCCGAAGCTCTGCGACAGCACCATCTCGAACGGCAGCCGCAGCAGCTCGTCGAACATGCCCGGCGCGGTCTGTGCGGGATAATCCTTGATTGACACGATCCCGAGATAGCTTGGCGGCGAGAGCCCCGCCTTGCCTAGCTCCACCGTTTCCTGCCCGAAGCTGATCCGGCGATAGGGCAGATAGCGCCCGATATCCTGGCGCGGCAGCAGCACCGGGCGCATCTCGCCATGGAAGAGCGAGGACAGAAACTCCAGCGGCTCCGAGCACGGCCCCTGCGGCGTATCATAGACACCGAGCAGGCGCGGCCCATAGCTGCCCAGCGCCGAGACCAGCGCATCGCGCGCATTGTCGAGCTGGCGCAAATCCTGCGCTGCCTCCGCTTCGCGGTCGAGCGTCGTGCGCCCCAGCAGCGCGCGCACCCGGTCGAGCGCGCCGACCTGCCCGCGCAAGGGCCTGCGCACCAGGGTCAGGAACAGGTCATTGATATAGAGCTGGCGCGATTGCAGCCGCGCGCGCCAGGCCGCATCAAGCCGCTGCGAGAAACGGTCGGGAAACTCGGCCTCCAGCGCCATGTCCACCCGCCGCCGGACGATATGGTGATAGATGGCAAAGCTCGGGCTGCCGATCGCCTGCAGCATCGCATCGCGCAGCCGGGCGCGGTAGTTGATCTCCTCGCTGTCCGCCGTCTCGAAATGCAGGCCGCGCAGGTGCAGCACCTGCATCAGCATGCCGACGCGCGTCTCGATCGTGTGATCGTTGACATGCCGGGCATAAGGCAGATGCTCGCCCGCCTGCTTCTCGCGCGCGATCACCTTGGGATCACTCGTCAGCGCAGGCAACATCAGGGCTGATAGGAGTTGCATTGCCAGATCGCGTGATTGCGGATGCGCGGACAGCGGCCCAGGCGCACGAGCCAAAGGTCGAAGAAGCGCGGCTCACGCAGGCACAGCAACATGCCGGCAAGATGGATCAGCAGCGCCACCGCGACGATCCAGCCCGAGCGGAAGATCAGGAACAATTCGGTGGCCACCACCGCATTGGCGACGAAATAGCTATAGGTCACCCCGGCGAACATCTGCGGCCGCGTGAGCGCGATGAACACCGATGTCCGCTCGATGCTCTCCACCGCGTCAGTTCCCCAGCGTCGCGGTCGATTGGATCCCCGCCACGATGCTCGCCGCGCCGAACAGGATGAAACAGCCCAGGATCACCGTCGCGCCATAGCGCCAGTTGATGCGCCCGGTGAGCATCATGAAGCCAACTGCCGCCACCGCAATCACCGCCAACACCGTCGCGATAGTGCCCAGCAGCGTGCCTTGTAGCCACTGCACGGCAGAGACCAGCACGCCCGATCCCGCCGGATCGCTGAGCGCATCCTGCGCCAGCGCGGCATCGGATGCAGCGATCAGCAGGCCCATCAACCCCAAAGAATATCGCGAAACGATCACCCTCACCCTGCACCCCGCCTGAAATCAGATTCGCCAGCGAATATGCAGACGCGCCAAGACTTTGCCAACCCACAGAATAATGGCAGTTGTTGAGACATTAGCCGAGGGTTAATCAATTGCTTCGCTTAACGTTGCGACGAAATGAATTCATTATGAAGCAAATATAACTCCATAATGGATGCAATTTCTGCAGTCTATTTAGCAGCTTCGTGTTCCGACGACCGGCTTGCGGGTTTCGGCCCGCGCTTTTGCGGCATGAGGCTGAGGCCCGTCTTCGCCTCCATCGCGGCGAGCCAGGCTTATGAGCCGATTGGTCGCCCGATGGACTCCGCCTTGCGCAATGCCGCATAGCTCATCGCTTCATCGAAGGGCTCGCCCAGAAACGCCGCGAAATCACCGATCCGTTCGAGTGCCGGCGCGACCTTGACGACATGATCGTCCGCTCTTGCCAGATGCGCCGAGGTGCTGGACCAGCGCCAGTCTTCCGCCCGCTCCACCAGGCGCGCCCGG
>Ga0075157_10001084_pt1 | contig 17950 bp, 23 predicted proteins | sample JI81BgreenDNA_FD_70967 | JGI IMG/M metagenome (GOLD analysis project Ga0075157, IMG submission 70967) | Wastewater effluent complex algal communities from Wisconsin, to seasonally profile nutrient transformation and Carbon sequestration -... | ecosystem: Engineered > WWTP > Effluent > Algae...
ACCTCCGATCGTATTCATCACAAAGCGCTTCGATCCAGTATTGACTGCGCCTTTTGTTTCTTTAATTGTTATCTCGAAATTGAATATCATAGTGATAATATTGAGAAGGTGAAAAAATCAGGCGTAAGCATTCCGGGCGTATTCGCGCCCGCGCTCTATCATTTCATCAATCAGGGTGTCTTTGTAGGCTTGTTCTTCGTCTATGTATTTTTCGATCAGGACTTCGTAGCACTTTTCTATCTGAAAAATGTCCAGTTCGGCAGTAACATCATTGCGGTTGTGTAAGGGGCTTTCAATTACTTTCAGGCTGGACACATCGAATGGGCTGCCGGTACAACCCTCGGTGATGGGATCATAATCACGGTCCCGGGCGACTTCGCCCGAAACACGAACGAGGCCGTACGGATCCAGTACCGTAGTGGTGGAAATGAAGCGTTTTTGCATGGCTGCGGGTGTTTTGATAGTGAAAGGATGGATGGAAAGGTTTTTTGGGGTTGGGGTGGTGGCTACTTCGGTAAAACCTCGTTTACGTTCCACTTCGCGTTCGTGGTAAGTTGTCGCTGCCAACACCCGTTTGAGGGTGACCACTTCCAAGCGTTTCGCTTTAGTTTTTGTATTGTCTCTGCATCCGGCTTGCCGGGAAAGAAGATTTGCAACCTGTCCGCTTCGGTGTTGTGAACAACTTGGATACCTCCGGGGTATTCCTCGGTAAAGGTTCCGTTCGTTGCCTTCTTTTCGAGTTCGGCCAGGCGGTCGCGCATCCGGCGAATGTTGGCGCTGTTATTTGTGAGTTGGTATTGAGCAAAACCGATGCGCCCGCACCAATCGGGGGTTAGCAACTTTCCGCCGTCCTTTATGCCTAATTCGGCCAATAGTTGTACTTTCTTTTCGTCGGTTAACTTCTTGTCTCTGATAACCTTATTTGCCTCTACCATCACTATTTGCAACCGTTCACGACCTTTAATATCCTCGCGCATTTCAGCGATGGGATCCGCGGCGGCTTTGGCTTCTCGGCGCTGGTTTCTTTTCAGGCGGGCAATGTACTTTTCCCGGAACTGCTGAAACTCGGTGTACCTGTTATGCTCGGAATTATTCGCTTTCTGTGCCTTGCGGGTAGGGAATTTTGCCGGGCCGGTTATCATCGACGAAAAGCAGCGCGATTTTGCGCCGATCCATGCGGAAAAAAACCGCTCGTATCGGGTTTGGTAGTCGGCAGGATCACCACCAAGATTTTTAACCTCTTGCAGGTCGCTTTCCAGTTGCTCGGAATAGTCTTTTATCATTGAATCCCCGCGTTTCTCGGGGCTAAATGATGTCCAGTTGTGGGCGTTTCTTGCGGCTTGGCGGTATTTCTCTAAAATCATGGCTTGCGTGTTGGAAGGTGAAAAAGGAAGGTGTAAAAGGTGGTTTTTTGGGGCCGGCATCATGCCTGAATCAAATTGTTGAAAACCAGATAGGAAAGTACATTTTGGCGGGTGTAGGCGGATGCCCGGAAAACCCGCAACTCGCGGCGGTAGGCTCGAATGATCTCCTGATCTGAAACCTGGGCGGGCGTGTACCGGGTGCGGACGTACTGAATGGCTGATTTCATACCGCGTGATTTTCGGCGTAACCCATGTGATTCATTTCATCCAGGCGGCTCAACTCGTGTGCTTCGCGCTCGACCTGGGCGGCGTACTCCTCAGCCCACTGCTGCATTTTTGTTTCCGTAATAGCGCCTATCCACCTGGTAAGAATCAGATAGACGCGGTGGCCGGTTGAAAGTGGGGCGGTTTCTATCACGGATATTACAGAGCCGTTTACGTAGGTAGGCCGTGCTGCTTCGGTGTGGAAAGTAGGAAGTGGATCGAGGGAGGAAACGCAAAGCGTAGCGACGTGCGGAATGTGGTAGCAAAATTGACTTTTCATTGCGTGCTGATTGTGTAGTGAACTAATTGTACTACAAATATCATCATTTTCATTGAAAATGCAATACGATTCATTGAAAATGTATAAAATATTTTTCCACTTCCGAACGCCAAAAACGGTGGATAACTCGCCTGAAAATGCGATGCGGCCAGGTGGGAAATGTGGATAACTCGCCGAAAAACCGGAAATAAAAAAGCCCGCTTGCGGCGGGCTGGTGACTATGAAAACAGGGAAGGGGCAACCGGCAGGAAAAACCACCCACCACCCACCACCGACCAGCAGCCCCAAGAAACGGGCGGCTGCACACCGGCGGGCAGGAGCACCAGAACCGGGACGCCCAGCCCGAAAGACAGCGCACACTCCGACCAACTGCCCGAACCACCACCACGCCAAGAGCGCGAAGGCAGCAACGATGCCGGGCAGGAGCAACCCGGAAAGCACACGAAAAGCGGAGCGGGCGAAGCAGCCAGGGCGCGAACCATGTCCGCCGCGCGGGCGGCGAAGGCGGCAGAACCCAGCCCGGAAAACTCGGAAGCCCGGAAAACCTGTGCACCCGGAAAAGATGCGCGTACCTGGGCGGAAGCCCCACCCGCACACGATACAAAAACCGGAGCGCCGGACGGCACCCGACTACAGAAAGCCGCGCAGGCTGCCAGACAACCCGGCTGCCCGGCGCGACTGCCGCCAAACCCGAAAGACCGAAAAGAGGATACCTGAAAACCTGAAACCATAACGAAGCGCAGCCGGGGAAGCAGCCGGAAACGCTACTAAAATAAGCCAAAAAGACCAGAAAAGAGACAAAAACCACAGAAAAAGACCAACAAAAAGCCAGAAAAACCGCACAAAACCGGCTCGAAAATGTGGATAACTCACTTAAAAACGCGATGCTCGCAGGCCGCGCAGAAGCCCGCGATACGGCCGGCACGATGCCGGAAAGCACGAGCGCGAAGCGCACAGGAAGCAGCGGAGGGGAGGGGAGGGAAGAGGCAGCGGCCCCCCACACCCAAAAAACCGTTTGCTCGCGGGCCCCGCCCTGCTGCGGATGAGTGCGGGTAGCGGGGCGGGCGCGTGCGGGTGGCCGGGGGGCGCTGCTTGCGCGTTGGCTGTGGGCGGGTGGCCTTGGAGGGTGGGATTGCTGCGGGGCGTTAAGCCTTTTTTGGCCGTAGCAGAGCACACCGCTGGAAGAGCGTTGGCCGTGGGCTGGGGCTTTTGCGTTGGCCTTTACTTGCGCGTACTGCGCCGGTGATTACGGTTTTACGCCGAGCAGATCCACCACGATGATATTGGTAGATGGCTCCGGACCTGTACAGTTGGCGGCAATTTGGACGCGGTAGTCGTGGCCTGCGTTTGTCCCGGAAACATTCTGCGATGTCCCTGAAACAGCATCGTTGCTGTATACAAGTTCACTTCCATTATCCAGATCGAAGACCCGGATTTTATAGGAAACGGCGCCGCTGACGCTTGTCCAGGCGCATGACAGAGACGACCCGTTGTGAGTGGATCCATTGTTGGTTGGCGCTGGCAGGCCACAAACATCTTCTTGCTTGGGCAGGAATGTGCTGATACAGATAATTGCGAGGCAAAAGGCTACAAATTTCATCATGATGGTAGTTTTTGTGAAAAATGGAATGGCCAAACGTACCACCGCCTTTATTCTTCTGGCAACGATCTGGTTAAACTGTTACGGCGTCAGCGCCGCTGCGCGCGTGGGTGAAAGCAGGACGGCACTGAAGGCGATGGCCCCTTTTTGGGCCTGCGCCTGAAAGTGTGGTACTGCTGCGCGTTGGCAAGATGCGCGTTGGCAGGAGTGCGGGGCGAGACGGGAGCGAAGCGCGGCCGCCCAGGGCGTAGCGACGAAGGAGCGGAAGCCGGGCGGAAGCGCGAAGCGGACGGCGAAGGCTGGCACGACCGAGGGCGGCATTGCGCGAGGGATGCGAAGGGGAAGACGCGCCGGAAGTATGGAGGCGTGGCCGGAGCGAAGCGAAGCCCGTAGCAGCCCGACCCGAGGCGAACGGCGGTGCAAGACGGGAGCGCAGCGAACCGGCGAAGCATGGCCGGAAGCCGAAGGGACGCGCCCTACTTATTGGTCATAGATGTTTTTCACACTTATGCCTTGTGCGCGAAGCGAGGCTATGATTGTTTCCAGGCTTTCCATGTTGAAAAAAATGTGAAAAAATATTTCACTGATATTTCATTGCATTTTCATTGAAAACGCACTACGTTTGTGACGCTATTAAACAAAAGTAGCATTCAAATTCAATGTGCAAAATGGCAAAGCAAAAAAAATCGCGCGATCCTTTCAATGTGCGGCTTGATGACGATACCAAAATGATCCTGGATCAATTGGCTGCGCTGGAATCGGAAAAGACAGGTAAGCCCTCTTTCGCTGCCCGCATCGCTTTCCGTGCTATTCAGCACGGGTTGCCTATTGTGCGGCAGGAAATTTGCGATGAAATTTCATTGAAAATAATGCAAAAGCCACCGGCCGAGAAACTGGCTTACTTGTCCAGCCTTATCCATGAGGCCGGATTAAGGGCTTTGTTTCCTGACGGGGCTGTCACTCCTGCAAAAATCGATCAATTCATTGCGGCTGAACAAGCCGCTTAAATCCAAAGCATCATGGGCGCTTTCAATTCCCTCACTGACCTTTTTGGCTCACCGGTCCCGCTCCACGAACAGGAGGTTTCCAACTTCGAGCAGCACGTTGCTGCCGGCGACTTCATTGAGGTGGAGCCCGGCAAATTCATCAGCCGTGAAGCGGCAATAGATCCGCTGGCGGCTTTGGCGGATGCTTACGACAAAGGCAGGCCCAACCGGGCCTCCAATATTTCGGGGGTGTTTGCTACGCCCAGGGGCAGCGGGGAGGATGCAACCGCTATAAATCGGTTTTGCAATTTTTTTAGCCATCGACGCCGAGACGATTAGGGCGCGGCACGAGCGGTGGGAAATACTAAACTGCTTCAGAAAACCTGTCAATTCTCACAAGTAAAACTCATCCATCATGGATTTTGTCACTGATTTTCTCGATTGCCTTTGCCGAGTTATTATGGATTTCATTGCGTGGGATCCAAAAATAGCCATGATAACCTTCCTGTTGATCGGGCACTTGGTTGGCCGGAATCAGCAGCCCGCCGAACCCGAACCGTCGTACCGTTGAAGTTTATTCTCTCATGGAATCACCTAATTTTTATGCAATCATACCCGCAACGGTCCGCTACTGCGAGGATTTGATTCCTACAGCAAAACTGCTGTATGGCGAGATAACTGCGCTGTCGAACGAACGCGGATATTGCTGGGCAAGCAATTCGCACTTTGCACGGCTTTACAATGTCTCCGACTTCACGGTTTCGCGCTGGATTTCACAACTTGAATCGAAAGGGTTTATCCGGACACAGGTCGATAAATCCGCTGGAAATCAGCGTCTTATTTATATTAACGATTCCGTACCCCTATTGCGGAAAAGCGCAAGAGGTATTGACGAAAAGCGCAAGACCCTATTGCGGAAAAGCGCAAGACCTATTGACGAAAAGCGCAACCATAATAATACAGTTAATATTAAAGATAATACTACAAGTAGTAGTGGCGGCGCGCGCGAAAATCAACTTGACTTCGAAAAGGAAAAAAAAGAAAAAGCCCCCCCAATTCCGGCGCGCCCCCCCACGGTTCCCACGCCTCCCACGCCTCCTGCACGTCCCGAGCCAGCACCGAAGCCCGTTCCCACCGCTACCACATTTGCAGAATCGATCTGGCACAACTCCACGACCGGCGCTTTTGCCCAGGCGCTACACCAGTACGCACCCGAAACAGTGGATGCTGATGCGGACTACTACCGCGGCCGCTGCCGCGATTGGAGTGCGCAACACCCATCCTGCACAAAACCTGACTGGCTCGCCTTCGCCGCTCAAATAATCTCCGATGACCGCCGCAAACAGAAACTTGTCACCCTTCAATCTTCACCAAGCCATGCAAGCAATACAAACAATTCTTCCGCTGGCCCATCCGTCCAACCCCTCCTCGACCGGGATAACCTCGTTGAACGCGCCGGCATCCTCGCCGCTCGTTTCCGTAGTAAGCAGCAAGGCAGGAATCAGCAATGAGGTTTCGGAGTGTGTAGCGAAAAGCGTATCGGGTGTAACGATCCGGGCGGGTGTAGCCGAAGATACCGAAATGTTCATGTTGGCCTTGGTGGCCGAACTGGAAGGCTGTGCGAAGCAGTACACCGGGTGCCCGAATACAAAGGATTTGGTTTTTGACGAAGCGGCAGAATTTGTGATTGATCAGTTTGGTTTTTTGAACATCGGCGAGATCCGCCTCGCTTTCCGCCTGGCTGCTGCCGGTGAATTTGAGGGTGTAACGCTCCGGGCCTACTTCGGCACTTTCACCGTGGGCATGTTGGGTGAAGTACTGGCGGCTTACAAGGAGTATCGAGGTGAAGCCGTGCGGCATTTTCGGACCGTTGAAAACGCGTCCGCTGCATTACAATCCGGCGAAGAGCGCCAACGGCAACACGATATGGAAGCATGGGAACAGAATCGGATCAAATTTTTGAAACTACTCCACGAGCCGACGATTGATAACTGTACTGCCTACGACTACGAATTTTTGACCCGGCGCGGTGAACTGGTTTTGACCGACGAAGAGAAAAAAGCCATGTTTCAACGCCGGTTTGACGCCGTGGTCAGGGAGACGCACCGGGATATGGATGGCGCAACGCCGTACCGGCGCAAGGAACTGACTGCTGAAATCGAAGACGCCCGGAAGGGCGCCTACAGCGAAGCGTTCAAAAACAAAATGTCAGTCAGCGGCAAGCGCCTTGCCGTCCTGGACTGGATCAACAAGCAACGCACATAAATTTTTCACCAATAAAAGCATCGAGTTATGCCAAAGAAATCTTCATCCAAAAATTCATCCGGGTTGAAAATGACCTGTGAAAAAGAAACATTCAAGTTCGAAGACTATGTCAATGTCGATAGCACAGATGTAAAGTGCTATGCCAAATGCTCTGTGAATTACGAGCGATTGACATACAAAGTCCAGCCTATTATAACCCTTGTGCACGGCTGGGATTCCGACGTTCGGGACACGTTTGACAACCTTACTCATGCCGGCATTGAAGAGTGCAAAGCACGTTTGCAGCAGTACAGAGAGGAGGCCGGAATCGGCACGCAAGGAGACCTGTTTGAAGGCGAAAAGGCTGGTGAAGCAGGCTAAAGAAAAGCAGGGTGTTGGACGCATGGCGGGGAGGTTATCATTCTCGCGTTGCTCGGGTTCGAGTCCCGTTTACCCTGCCAAATTTGAGGTGTAGTTTCATTTTTCCCTGGCGGCTGTATGGTGAAGACGGTCGCCGGGTTTTTTAAGAAATTTTCATGAGATGTAAGCGGAGTGCCGGGCTGGATGCAAAAGAGCACGAGGCCCGGCCTTTTTCAAGGGGAGAAAGGCGCGTTGGGGTTTGCGAAAGGCTTTGACGTGATCGGGGTTCGACTCCCTGGCTCTCCACAACATCAATAGGCGCATGTAGCCAATCAAGATGATCGCAGTACGTCGCGTGTGGCCCCGAGCAAGGTCGGGGCATTCTTTAAAACTTAAACCGTTGACTATGCAAAAGGTAAATCAAAACCTCGTCATCGCCCAGGTGGTAAACTTCCTGAATACTCAGGGATACCTCGTTTGGCGGCAGGAAAACAACGGCAGGATAGATGAAAAGGAGTTGGTAGCACAGCTCCTAAAACTGTTTGACGCGCTCAGCCGGGTGAATTACACCAGCGAGAAAAAAGCCGAACTTTTCACGGCAGCAATCCGTAAATGTTACCGGCCGGTCCCGTGCGCTCGGAAAGGCGTAAGTGATGTAATCGGCTTCAATCTCCAAACCGGCTACTGGATCAGCGTCGAGGTGAAGATCGGTGACGATCAGATGCGCCCTGACCAGGTTGACTTTGCCGCGATAGTCCGGCAGTCTGGCGGCGCTGAATACTGGCTTTGCCGCGAAATCGAATCTTTCAAACAGGGCTGGTTGCGCAAGCACCGGCCACAAACGCAGGCGGCATGAGCAAAAGAGCAAAAGGTTACGCACTTCGGCAGCCAGATCCGTATCGGACACCGCGCCGCGTACGTCGGCCGGATCAAACCGACAATATAGGCTGTGCACCGGCTTTCGTTGTTATCACTTTTATCCTGGCGCTATTATGTGGATAATCGGGGTTTTCATCGGCTTTGTGCTCGGATGGTTTTTCATGGCCATGTTTCGTGCCGGTAAACAGCACGATCAAACGCTTGAGGATCACAAGGCGAAGAACAATTAAAGACATAATCCTTGCATAGAATTTGCAAGGGAAAGAGGAATAGTATTTATCGAATGGTCTACTGAAGTCGCTCCACCGGGAAACCGGTGGAGTTTTGCTTTTCAAACTTTTTCTATGAAGAAAACGATAGCCGGCAAAAACGGCGGTGTTTTACACCCGCAAGAAGCAGGGCAACCGGCTCCTCCCGGCGCAGGCCGCAAACCGAATCCTTTCCGCGAAGCAATCCGCGATTTGGCGGAAGTCGAAAGGACTATAGTATTGAAAGGGCGTTTACTCGATGCTGACGGCAACCCTACCGGGAAACTGGTACCGGTTGCCGTTTCGCTTCCGGGCGCTGCCGGGATTGTGGCGAAGGCGTACAAGCAAGCCGGAAAAGGTGATGCGCAGGCCCGCAAGTGGCTGACTGAAACCGGGTGGGATAAAACTGTAAAACTCGGCAACGATGAAGATTCGCCACTTGGCGGTGGCTTCGTTCTGGTGTTGCCGGAAAACAAACGATGACCGACCAGCGTCAACAAATACGACCTCAACCGGGGTTTCAGGCATCGTTCCTATCCAGTCCGGCTGATATTGTAATCGGTGGCGGCGCTGCCGGTGCTGGAAAATCCTACGCACTGCTCATGGAAGCGCTTCGGCACGTTGGCAATCCTCGTTTTCAATCGGTCATTTTCCGTAGGACCATCCCACAGATCAAGAATGCAGGTGGACTTTGGGACACGAGCAAGGAGATGTATCTCAAACTCCGTGACAGCGCCGGGCGCTCGGCCGCTTTTACCGAAAACCCACCAAAGTGGAAATTCCCATCGGGTGCAACCCTGATGTTTTCCCACCTGGAACATGAATCGACCAAAACCGAATGGGACGGCGCCCAAATCGCAATGCTCGGGTTTGACGAACTCATTCACTTCACCGAAGGCCAATTTTGGTACTTACTCTCCCGTAACCGCTCCGCATCGGGTGTAAAACCCTACGTCCGCGCTACTACAAACCCGCAAACTTCCGGATGGGTGAAGCGATTAATTTCATGGTGGATATATCCGGACGATCACGATCACGAAAATTTGCGCGGCATGCCGATACCTGAAAGGGCTGGTTTGATTCGGTGGCTGGTTCGGTACAATGAGCGTTCGTATTGGGGCGATACTCCTGCAGAAGCCATTGCCGCAATGCCCGAAGAGGGTAGGGCGCAATTCCGGCCGGAACTGGCGAAGTCGATAACATTCATCCCCGGATTGCTGGACGAAAACAAAGCGCTGATTGACAAGGACCCGTCGTATGAGGGCAACCTGTTCGCGCAGGATAAAAAGCACGGCACCAGGTTGCGCAAAGGGTGCTGGTACGATGCCGAAGGCGAAAATGAGTTATTTGCTTACGAGGACTTGTTGGATATGTTCAGCAATAGTTTCCTGCCGGGTGGCGAAAAGTACATGAGTGCCGATATTGCCATGGACGGCAGCGATCTTTTCCGGCTGGCTGCTTGGGATGGTTTACGGCTGATTGAGCAGAAGAGTTGGGCAAAGAGTGACGGCATGGAGATTTGGCAGCACATGGAAGATTTTGCGCGTAAGCACTCAGTTCCTGGCCGCAACATCGTTTTCGATGCCAATGGTATCGGCAACTTCCTGAAAGGTTTTTTCCGTTCGTCGTACGATTTCAGGAGCCAATCAACCCCGATCGAGGAGGAAGGCGTAAAGGTGGACTATCAAAACCTCCGGACGCAATGCGCTTACCGGCTGGCAAAACTGGTGGCTGAAAAGAAAATCTATATCGACATCCCCGACCGGCACGATCAGGATTTTATCGTAGCCGAATTTTCGGAGCACAAGAAAGACGGGCAATCAGCAACCGGAAAACTAAAAATCACCTCGAAGGAGGAAATTAAAGCCGCCATACATCGAAGCCCTGATTTTGTAGATATCTGCCTGATGCGCATGGTTTTTGAGATAAAACCACGTGCAGGCTCCTATTTGGCACAAAAAATCCCTGGCGTTGAATACTCGACCTAACATCGACATCCGCACATCCGAAGGCTACATGCAGCGGTTTTGGGAACTTGTCCATGAAAATCGCTACGAAAGAGCCCCGATGAAAAAGGCTCTTATTTCGCTTGAGAGCGAACTTCGGCAGACGCATGGGGTACAACGTTACTCCACCTATCGTTCGTTTGCCACGATGAAAAAGGCGAAGCCACAGGCGGCAAGATTGAAGGCAATTTAAAACAGTTCAAGTTAAAATTGTTTTATCGGCCCGGTTATGGTTGAGTTTTGTGCTGAAAAGCAGCAAAAATGCCGTGGAACTCTCCTTTAACACGTTGGCAGAATGAGCACCCGATACAACTTGCACCGGAAAATCCGGTAGTTGAGCCCGCGGAGCCCTCCATCGAAAAGCGCAATTACACCCTACAATCATACGAGGCGCAACGGCTGCTTGCTTTCGGCGCTCCAAATCTTGCCGGCGTAGCCGTCAATAACGACAGTTCCCTTTCCCTTCCGCCGATTTACGCTGCCTTCAACATCATTTCCGATGGCATTGCCATGCTGGACAGGCAGGTAAAAGGCAAATCTAAAAACGGTTTCGACCTGCTGGAAGATCACCCGATCCAACTTTTCCTCAACGGCAAGCCGCACCCTTTTTACACCTGGTTTGATCTGACCAAGGCCCTTTTGATCAACGCGCTTTTCGGCAACGGTTATCTCCGCATTTGGTGGGACGAGTTTTCAGCCCGTCCGTACGCGCTCGAACTGATTCCGACCGGGATGGTGTATCCCGAATTGATTGACGGGCAACTCTGGTACTACATCGGCGGTGAATTGAACGGCCGGATTGTTTCGGAAAGAGTACCACACACCGACATAATCCACATAAAAGGACTCACCACGAACGGCATCAACGGACGCCAGATCAGCCTTGTCCACCAACCCACCATCGGCGCCGGGCTTGCTGCGAAGCAGTACACCGGCAGTGTTTTCGGAAAACAGGCCAAACCCTCGATTGCAATCAAGCAAAAGGACGCTGTTTTAGATCACGGCGAAGCCGCGATTATTGAACAGAACATCATGGCCCGCATGAGCGGCAGCGAAAACGCCGGTCGCCCTTTTGTGCTGGACAATGGTCAGGACGTGGTTTACCTGCAATGGACACCACAGGACGTAGCCTACATAGATTTTACCCGGCTGAACGCGGAAGAAGTCGCCGCGATCACCAAGGTTCCGATGGAAATGATCGTCGCTCAGCAGTACGGCACCCGCGCAAGCGCTTCACAGCACAATCAGAACCTGCTCACCCATTGTTACGGTCCATGGATCGAGCGCATACAGGAGGAATTCAACTGCAAAATCTTCTGGAACTCCGAATTTCGGACCAAATCTGCCTTTTTCGAGTACGATACGTCGATGTACGTTTCGCTGGACAAAGAGACGGAAGCGGCGGTTTTGGTTTCCCTTGTTGCCGGCTCTATACTCACTCCGAACGAAGCCCGTGGCCGTATGAACCTGCCACCCGTTGAAGGCGCCGATGAACTTTTTGGAAACATCAATTCACTGCCGCTGAAAGACTTGGTTGAGGTCGCAAAAGCAAAATACCTGTCGTCCGAAGGTGAAAAACTGCAAGGTGAACAGGCAAACGATAATTCAAAACAGCCCGACGATGCAAAACCGGAACTTGAATCAAAATCCTGAATACGATCCGTTTTACAACGAACAGGCACCTGAAATCCGCACCATCGAAGGTGGTGGCGAAGAGGTGTTTTGCTATTGGGCTGTGTACAACAAGCGCAGCCGGGTAATGACGACAAAAAAGACTCAAAAGAGGTTTGTTGAAATCATCAAACCGGGGTCTTTTGCCAACACCGACTTTTCGGATGCCCGTAGCCACTTCGATCACGGTATTTTCATTGCTGCTGAACCAACCTTACAGCACGGTCTGGATGATGTTGGAGCATGGATGAAATACAAGCATGACCCACAGGACCCGAACCACATGGTTGCTTACCGCTCTATCGTTCGCGGTGATGCAAAGGGTGCTTCTTTCCAATTCCCGCCACTTCCGCCAGACTGCTACACGCTTACGAGGGAGGGCGATTTGATTGTCCGCACAATCCACAAGTTTCCCCGCGTAGTTGAGTTTGGCACAGTGATTACACCCGCCTACCGGGACACATCGACTTTCATTCGGAGCCTGGATGATGCCGACGATAGCGAAATTGAGTTTGCCGAATCCCGCGACATGTCCGCCGCATACGATACCAACACCAACCCAACACCCGCCCAAAAAGAGGCCGGCAATTTCAAGAAAGGCAAGGTGCGTATCGCCGGAATGGATATCAGCATTGAAAACCCGATCGGTTCTATGCGCTCAGGTGTCAGCAAGAACGGCGAAGCCTGGGAGCGCGAAATGCTCGCCCACTACGGTTACATCCTTGGATCCAAAGCGATCGACGGCGACAACCTGGACGTATTTCTCACCGATGCGGCGGAAATGGCCCGCTTCGCTTTCGTGGTGGACCAGATCAACGCTGACGGCACTTTCGATGAACACAAATGTGTGATTGGCCCGGCTACGCTGGACGATGCGGCAAAACTCTACCTCTCCCATTATCCGGATGGCTGGACCGGCCTGGGTGCGATTTGCTACGTGCCGATGGACTGCTTTTATGCGTGGGCCATGGATGGCACGGTGAAGAAAAAACCGCTTATGTACGATCGCAATGCCGGTAAACTGTACGGCCCTTACCTGGATGCGATGAGAACTGTATTGGAAGCCGGTGGAACGCCTGCGGACAAAATTGGAACTCCTGCGGAATCCGCTGGAACTTTTGTGGAAGGCAGCGGAAGTCCGTTGGAACCTCGCGGAATCATTGTGGAACTCCCCGGAACTCCTGCGGAACTCCCTGGAAACTCCACGGAACAGCAGCGGAACGCTGCGGAACTATTGGAGAAAAGAAAACTACAAATCCGGGCGACATTGATGTAATCCGGGGCTTTAACTCATATTCTTAAACACAAAATCTACTATCATGGCACAAACACCCACTGCCGAAGCCCTGAAATCCGCACGTGAAGCCCGGGCTTTGGCAAAAACGAATTACGACGGCGTGGCCGCCAAACTCGGCACTCCGGACTGGAAGGAGGACACGGACGGTCCGCTACTCGACACCGAAAAGCGCAACTTCGACAATGCGCAAACGCTGGTTGACCGGCTGACCGATAAATTGGAAACCGAAGCGCGTAGCGCGAACGGCGGCAACCCCATCACCGCGAACGTCATCCCGACCCGCACGAAAGACGCCGATTTGCCGAAAAAATTCTCCCTGCACCGTGCAATCCGGATTCAGGCCGGTATTACCGATGCCCGTGGCAACACGGAAAAACGGGACGGCATTGAGCATGAGATGATGGAGGAGGGTGTATTGGAAGCCCGCAACGCCGAAATCACTGAATTTACCCCGGGCGGTTTCGTTGTCCCGTCGATGTGCGCTTACAAAAAGCGCACGGCAAACCCTGAAATGGAAGTCCGGATGCTGCTCGAAGAATTGGAGCGCCGGGATATGACCGTGGGCACGACAACTGCCGGTGGTCACATGGTGGCTACCGACCTGGGCGATCTGATTCCTTTCCTCGATCCGGACACTCCACTGGCACGGCTCGGCGCTCGTCGCATTACCGGACTCGTCGGCAACCTCGATCTTCCCCGTTGGGCTGCACGTTCGACCGGCTACGCCGTAGCGGAACAGGGATCGATCACCGAATCCACTCCGACGCTTGCAAAATTATCACTGACTCCGAAGCGCCAGGGCGCTTACGTGGAAAGTTCGCTGCAACTGCTTCGCCAATCTTCGACGGACGTTGAGAACATCACCCGCGGCGACTTGCGCACGGTACTCATGCAACTGCAGGAGCAGTACGCAATTCAAGGCACCGGCTCATCCAACCAGCCTACCGGTATCACCGCAACCAGCGGCATCGGCTCGGTGGCTGGTGGCACCAACGGTTTGGTTCCCGCATGGTCGCACATCACCGCACTCGAGTACGAGGTTGCTGTAGATAATGCATTGCGCGGAAAACTCGGCTACTTGATCACGCCGGGTGTTGCCAACGTGTTGAAAAACGTGAAAAGGGATGTGGCCGGCAACGGCTTCATTCTCGAGGGACCAAACAATGGCGGCGGTTTGGTGAACGGCTACCCGGTTGCAACCTCTACCCTCGTCCCTTCGACGCTTACCAAGGGTTCGGCTTCGGGCATTTGTCACGCCTTAATTTTTGGAAATTTCCAAGAGTTAATGATGTGCTATTGGGGCGGTGTCGAAATCGTATTCGACCCGTACAGCCTTGCTACGACCGGTTCCGTCCGGATCACCGCGAATGCGTTTTTCGATGTAGGCGTCCGTCATGCACAGTCTTTCTCCGCAATGCTGGACGCGCTGTTGTCGTAATTGGCGCTACTGACCTGAATCTATATTTCCTCACCCAATGCCCCAAAAAACCATTTTTCGATATCATGACTAAAACTTGGATAAAATTCACGGTGTCCGGCACTAACTTCGGTTATGCCCATTTCGTTGGTGATGTTGTAGAACTCGAAGCCGACAAGGCAAAGGAGTTGATGAAGCAGGGCGGCTGCATACCTGCCGAAGAGGACGAAATCAAGGCCGCAAAAGCGGTAATTGAAAAAGAGGAGCAGAAGGCAGCAGAAGCAAAAGCGGCACAAGGCCCGTCCAACGCTGACCTTATGGCGGAACTCGCTGCCTTGAAAAAGGCGCTTGCCGACGCTACCAAAAAATAACATAACACGGCTTTTCATGCGGTCATCGGCTCTACCCTCGCCGGTGGCCGCTTTTCAAATTTCAAGATCATGGCAGTTTGGACAATTTCGAGTCAACCAGCGGCGGAACCGGTACTGCTGGCAGATATGAAAAACTATCTGAAAATCGAATCGGCGGTTACCGAAGATGACGACCTGATAACGGAATACATCAAGGACGCCCGGATTTTCGTGGAACGTCACACTGCCCGCGCACTCATCACTCAGACGGTTACGGAATACTTCGATGAATTTCCGGGAGTAGACAAAATGAAGCCGATCAACAGCCGGATCATCAAACTCCATCTTGCGCCGGTACAATCCGTTACATCCATCTCCTACATTGCAGAGAACGGCACTCCTGATTCATACACAACTTGGGACAATACCGGCAACGCTGCTTACTTCGTCGACCTGATTTCAGGAGCGAACGGCCTGGGCCCGGCACGAATCTGCAAAAGGAAGTCTGTTGACTGGCCGTCAATCGAGGAATACACCAATGCAATCAAGGTGATTTATGTCGCTGGTTACGGCGCTGCCGGAACTTCTGTCCCGGGGCCGATTCTGACGGCGATCAGGCGATTGGTCGGCTCCTGGTACTACGGTCGGAAAGGTTCATTCGACAATGATTTTGACTCCGTTGCCGACCTGTTGAAACCCTACCAGGTGCACAAATAATCGAGTAAGAATCAAGCAAAATCCAAAAAAATGGCAGTAGTCGGCAAAATCCACTTCCGGGACCTGGACGAACGGTTGGAACTACACAAGGTAGTTGTCAGTCCGGCTTCGGACACGACGGTTGAGGTATGGGGCAAAGTCTATACTTACCTGCCCTTGACGTACTGGACTGCTGAAAGTGCAGGCTTCGTTATCCAGACACCGACCGACCTGAAAACCGGCGATTGGACAGAATGGTACTTCGTCTACGCTGGCCTCAACTACTACTTTCATCAATTTTCCATCATCCACGACGAGGATCTGTGCGGTCAACTGGTTTTCATTGAAGGTCGGAGTCCGCACTTCTCGGATACAAATATTGCCCTGGGCGATTTGGAGACTTACGATTCCGACGCTGCTGCTGCCGCTGCTGGTTTGGCGGTTGGCGATTATTACCGGGCATCATTGGTTCACGATCGGGCTGACGCTTATTCGATCACTTCTCGCATAGAATAATTATAGTGCGAGATAATCACATGACAATCACATGAAAAAAACACTTATTACCCTACTGTTTTCTATCGCGTTGGTCCCTGTTTTCGGCCAGTTGAGGAGTAAAGCCCTCGACTGGCTTTTTCCGTTGGGCTGGTCGCCGAACTATTCAGCAAGTATTCCGCACAAGTCTGGCGCTCCTGCATGGACACCGTCGACGTACGGCGGAAAAATCGCGTGGGACTACACGAATAAGAAACTGTACTACCATGTCAGTGGGTCTACCTGGGCGGCCTTGGCCAATCCTTCGACATCTCCGATTGCAGCAGGTACAGCGAATCAGATTTGGGGCATGAATTCTGGCGCGACTGCTGGGGAATGGAAGAGCATTACAAGTGAGCCTACACATGTAAGTGTGACTCATTCGATTGGAGGCATAGCAATTTCGCTACCGAATGACATATTCATCGCATCTATTGATGACCCGGTCTCTATGAACCTTACCAGCACTCTTGATGTGCCTTCTTTTTCACTCCAGGGCCTCTCACCGTTTTGCTCTATGCGGGATGGCTCATCTTCCAGTGCTACCGGCGGGCCAATTTTTCACTACTACAATAACGACGCTGCCGCAACTACGAGTGGCGATCGGCTTGGTTCGATTTACTACTATGGTCGCGGCACAAACTCTACACAACGGGAGTCTGCATCTATTCAGGTTTTTGCAGATGGCACATTTACGAATACGTCTTCGCCTGGTTATATTCAGTTTTTGACTACGCCTTCCGGCTCAACCGTCACTGCTGAACAGTTGCGCATTCTTTCATCCGGCCAAACTGCTCTTCGTTCCGGCAATGCGCTACGCTTCTACGATTCGGATAATACCAACTACATCGACTTTCAACCTCCTGCCACGGGTACGCTTACTGCGAATCGCACTTTGACTTGGCCGGCGGATTATGGCACCAGTGGTTACCAACTTACTACGGACGGTTCAGGCGGTTTGAGTTGGGCGGCGGCGGGTAGTGGCGCAAGCGGCCATACGATCAAAGACGACGGCAGTTCGTTGACGGCTCGGACGGGTTTGAATTTCGTTTCTACGACTTCGATCAATGCTGCCGGCGCCGATGACGCTGGCAACGACGAAACGGATGTTTCGTTTTCGATTGCTACGGATGGGGTGACGGCGACGCATATTGCGGCTGGTGAAGTTGGCACGAGTGAAATTGCAACAAATGGTGTCGATGCCGCCGAAATTGCAGCCGGGGCGGTCGGCTCCTCGGAGTTGGCGACCGGCGCGGTTGATCTGGCTTCGACCGATGTCACCGGCAACCTACCCGTTTCCAACCTCAATTCTGGCACATCGGCTTCGGCAAGTACGTTTTGGCGTGGTGACGGTACTTGGGCTACTCCATCGGGCGGTTCGTCACCTTCGGTCATCAGTCCCAGCCAGGTTACGGCCGATCAGGACGATTATCAGCCCACCGGTTGGGACGATGCGACGACGGTTCGGGTTTCATTTGACAGCGATATCAATGCAATCACCTCGTTTGATGCTGCTACGGACGGCGAAAGGAAGGTTTTGAGAAATGTTGGCACGGAGTACGGCTACATACCAAGCCAGCACCCGGACGGTACTGCTGCGAATCGGGTGGCAGGTGTTGGGGATCATATTTTGGCGCCGTTGGGTAGTATTGAGGCTGAATATGATGGTACTGATTCGCGTTGGTACGTCATCAGCAACACGTTTGATCCGTCCCGGTTGTCACTGAGTGGCGATGGTGTTTACTACAATATTC
>Ga0075157_10001085_pt1 | contig 17947 bp, 20 predicted proteins | sample JI81BgreenDNA_FD_70967 | JGI IMG/M metagenome (GOLD analysis project Ga0075157, IMG submission 70967) | Wastewater effluent complex algal communities from Wisconsin, to seasonally profile nutrient transformation and Carbon sequestration -... | ecosystem: Engineered > WWTP > Effluent > Algae...
GTTTGGCAATTCTTTACTTCAAAACCTTTGCTTTGGTTCTCCATACCTATTCCAAAAAAGTTTTTTATTTGATTGGGAGAGGTTTTATAATAAACCTCATTTAGATATTTTTGAGCTATGGAAATATCAATTTTTCGTTTAGAAAGGTACTCCTTGAAAAATTTATTATTGAGTGGTTTTATAGCTTCTATTGTGAATTCTGATTTTTCTCGGTGTTTTATTAGAGTATCAGGGCTGACAAAAGAAAAATTATTTTCTTGGAGTAATAATTTAACAGATTCTACAAAGGTTATCTTTTGGAGCTCACAAATTAACTTTATCACATCACCACCAACACCAGAACCAAAGTCATAAAATCCGTTTTTGTTATCCACAAAAAAAGATGCTGTTTTCTCATTTCTGAAAGGACTATAAAACCAAGTACCATTTGAAGCCATTTTTTGAGGCTCAAAACCATTTTTTTGTAATATTTCAATAATTGAAATAGACTTTGCCTGTATGATTTGCTCTTGAGTGAATGTTCTCATAAAACCTAAAATTTTCTTTTTTGTTAGCCCTAAATAATTGTACTTTTCCTATATAGGGGGGGGGAGGTATAAACTTTCATTTTTTTTGTAATTTTGTAATGTTATTAACTATCAGGTACTTATAATCAATAAACCTTAAAAGTAATTGTAATATTTTTGTAATTAACCTGTAAAAATATATATTAAATATCTTTTTTATTTATATAATTAATTGAAAATCAATATTATTACAAATAAATAAATAATATTACAAAAATATTACAATCTAAAATGCTGTAAATCAATATTATTACAAAATTACAAATTATATAATAATTTAGGGGGAGGGGTATTTTATTAAAAAGGAACAACATAAAACCCTCTAACCGATTTACCCTTGCAATTGATAGGTTTATTATATTTATCTACTTTGATATTCTTAAAGTTCAAATATTCTTTTAACCACTTATTGAATTTTGTTTGTTTAAAATCAGAGCCACAATCATAATTTTCTTTGAAATTATCAAACAAATCAGGATTAAATAAGGGTACAACTTCTCTGTTATTCAAAGCATTTTCCAGTAATGGAGTTAGTATATCTTCACACCATTCTATAAACTCTTGTGAGGTTTCTTGTATTATTTTTCTTAATGGTAAGTTGTCGTTTTTTGGCTGAGATATACCATTTTTTAAATAATTCTGTAAAGACCAAATGAGAAAATTATCAAAGCTATTCCAATCTAAATTACTCCAATCTTCGAAAAAACGATGTTTAAATTCATCTTCAGGAGTATAGCGATCAGAAAAATAATTACTGAATTCAAACTCTATGATTCTATCTCTGTCTGAGCCACCTTTTATTTTTAGAGGTTTATTAGTAGATAAAACCATTTTAGGACGTATTACAAATGGAGTTTGGTTTTTACGTTCAACGCTAAGTCCTTCTGTTATATCATTATATAAGACCTCAAAGGAAAAATTACTTTTAAGGTCATTTATATTAACAATTTGGGTATCAAGTTTACAAAGTTGGTATTTATGCTTATTATCTGCTTTGAAATCTTTTCCAGCAATTTCTGCATAACTCCGTATTTTACCCAAGCTTTTAGCAAGTAATGTTTTACCTGAACGACCATCATTAGAATCTTCTAAACTGCTATCAGTAAAACAAACAGCTTTCCTTTTTGTAAACTCGTAAGAGTGTAGGAGATAGCCTACAATAGAGGAAAAACCTATAAATCTATCATCATTAGAGCCACAAATTAAATAGACAAATTTTGCAAATGTGGATATTTGACAAATATCATTTATACTTTTATCTTGAAAAGCTAAACTTTCAAAATTTCTTTCTATTATTTGGTTATTCCAGATGTTTCCTTCTATTTCACTATAAGGAATATTTTTTATAGAATCTCCAGTAACAACAATACAGGCATTTTTAAAAAATAAAAAACTTGTATTTTTAGTGTCTTGAATGAAATTTAAAGGTTTTTCAAGCTTAAGACGTGCTAATATTTTTTTACTAAAATAACTTTCTAATCCTTTATAGAGTTTCTCCAGTATTTCATCTTTGGTTACATCTCCTAAATCATCAGGAAGTTTTTTAAGACTTTCAAAAAAATAATCTTGTATTTGAGTTTCATTAACCTCCTCTACTATATTATCAGATATTCTAACAAATGAGTATCCATTCTCTATATCAAATCTTGCAAAACCAGCATTTAGTAATATTTTTAAAATATTAGAAATGATAATTTCTATATTTTTCCCATCATTTCGACCTCTGGCAACTTTCCAAAATATATCAAAACCTGTTTTTTGAGCTGTATTTTGGTTGTTATTTGATATTTTTTCTTTATTTTCTTTGTTTAGTTCTTTGATTTTCATATATTTACAATGTTTTTAAGTGTTTATTAATACCTTTGTTTTCCAAGTCAAAAGCCCTAAGCCTTTCTATTGCTGTTAGAAAGGCTTTTACTTTTAGGCTGTTTTAGCTTGTATTTTGTCGTGGATTCTTTTTATATCTATGCTCCCGTAAATTTTTAGGCTTCTGGTGTCTGTGTGTCCTATCATTGCTCTAACCTCATCTAAATCACATTTTAGGACGTTTAAAGCATAATTAACAAAAGTTTTTCTACCCAAATGAGTAGTTAGTTCTATAGGAATTTCGCAAATTCTGCCAATATCTTTGAGGCTTCGATTATAGCTCTGATTATGTATTTTTGTTGGAAAATTCTCTATATCTCCAAAGAAATGTAAAATTTCCTGTGCTTCAGGGAGCAAAGGAATGTTACTATAAGCATTATAAGAAGCTGTTTTTTGCCTTAAAATTCGGATATAAGTAAAACCTTCAAATTCTACAAAATGACTGCTATTTAAGGCAACTAAATCACAAAAGGCAAGCCCTGTAAAACATTGGAAAATGAATAGTTTAGAGTATCGCTCCAAGTGTTTATCATAAAACCTCTTGTCCATGATTTTTTTTACTTGTTCCTGGTTCAAAAACTTTGGGGGAGATTTTTTCCCACCTTTGATTTTAAGAAACTCAAAAGGATTCTTTTCAAGATAATCTAACATCACAGCAAATTTTAGAGATTTATTTATAGTCTGAAAAGCCTTTTGAGCATAATCAGGACTATATTTTGTCCCTCCGAACTCTCCAAACAAGAAGTTTTTAAATTTTACTGCTGTTTCTGCCCTTAGTTCAGATAGTAGTAAGTCTTTTTTCTTGAAAGCTTTATCTAAAAATTTCACAATTATACGCCTATGTTCAAGCCATTTTTTGATGTTTGACTTAGTATAATTATGTTTGTTACTTTCCAAACACTCATCAAAAGCATTAAGAAGCGTTTTTACACATTTTTCGCCTATTATAGCCTTTTTAGTATCTTGGAGGCTGTAATGTTTACCTGATAGTTTAATATTGGCTATAACCTGATTTACTTTGGCTTTAAAGGCTATTAGTAAATTATTTTGAGGCTCATCATTCAGTATGCTTTGGCTCTTTGTGTCCCAGTTTTTCGGATAGGTTTCTATATTGGTGGCTATCTCTGCTTGCTCCTTGCCTAAAACCAAAATGCAACGGACTTTGTCTAATCCGTTGCGTTTGGGTTTGTACGTTAATTTATAATCAATTTTTACAAACATGATGCGTAAGTGATATAATCAATTTTATAAATCATCTCAATCTCTTCTTTAGAGACATCTAATAAACTACTCATTCTCTCATCTGCTGGAATCATATCAAAAAGGTTTTCTTTTTCATTATATGAAACTCTGATAGCCAACGACAACCCGTTTAGTCTATTTTTAAAAAAAACTAAACATGGTTTATCTTTTAATTTTGTCCACTCCTCACAAGGTAAAACAGAAGCTATAAACTCTGTTGTACTTGGATAGCTCATAGAAACGCCCAAAAGGTCATCTGCTATAAACTCTTTTTTTTCTTTACTTGAACTACTATAAAGGTTTTCCTTTATTTCGTTGTGTTGGTCTAATTTTTGTGCTACATTTGTCATAAAAATTGGCTTTTAATGGTTAATTTTTCGCTAAAAAGTAATAGCCTGCCGAATTCGTACCTCGCAGGCTTTTTTTGTTTATGAGATAATACCTAATGATTGTGCTTTTTCTTTTGAAATAATCTGCTGAAAATCCTCATTAATAGGTTGCATTACATAATTGCTCCATTCTAAAAGCAAATTTTGTTTAGTTAGCCATTCATAATTGATGATATAATCACCGTTTTTGTCTTTTTTGGGAGTAAACTCATCAATAGATGTAAACTGATTAGAAATATCGCTGTGTTTACGTCTGCGTATTTCGTTTGTGAGTTGAAATTCTGCTGTCATTGTATTTTTGGGTTAAAAGTGAAAAAACAAGGAAGTAAAATACTTCCTTGTAGGTTTTAAGAATGTTCTACCTCAAAAACATTATCAGTAATGCTTACTGAACCATGTTCGTAGAGATGCTCTAAGATTGCCTTAGCAAACCCATGCTTCTCATCAAGTTGCTGGATTGCTTCACCCACAGCCAATAAAACTGATAGGCTGTTTTCTAATTCTTTTTTTTTGGTACTTTCCATAAATTTTAGGGATTAAAGGTTAAGAAATTATATAAAAAAAAGAGTTTAGAGGCTTTTTGAGCCTCGTTAATCACAATACGATTTGTTATTGGCTTTATTCTCATGTAGAGCCAATCCTGTTTTAATCATTTCCAGAATGATTTCCTTCATTGAGCTATTAGCTTCTTGGTTTTGCTTCCTTTTTGCAGAAAGTCCTATAAGGGCGTTCTTTACCTCTTTGGGCATTTGGAAAGTGAAAGATGTGTTGTCCATAATCTAAAAAGATTTATTATATTCTTTACAGTTGTAAAATTAATATTTGTATTTTAATAATCAAATAAATAATAAATTATTTAATGATGTTTTTTATTATTATTTTTACGATTATTGAATATCAATTAGTTATGAACGAAATCTTAAATCGAATAAAATCATTAAGGACAGCAAAGAATTTGAAACAAGCAGATTTTGCTAAACTTATAAATATGACTCAAGGAGGATATAGTAAAATAGAACTTGGAGAAACAGAATTAACAATAGAGAGACTTTATAAAATAGCTGATGTTCTTAGTGTTAATATTGAATATTTATTATTTGGAGAAAATGAAGATAAAAGCAATTCTAAATCAAAAGAAATAGAATCATTCAAAAAAGAAATAAATACTCTATCCTATACTAATAATTTACAGAAGGAAAAGCTCGAAAATATATCATTTAAAGTTAATGAGATTTTTAAACATCAAATATTAGCTATTATAGGTATAAAAATATATAATCTAATAGGGAGTTCTCGCAACAACATAAAACGAGACAAAGAAGCTATCAATAATGAAGAGTGGGCTTTTTTTGAATTTGTGAAAAAAGCTATTAATATGGGAAAAATCACTTTAGATGATTTTTTTACTTATTACTTCAATTTATTATCAAGAGAAAAAGAAGAACTATTAGAAAATGTGTATAGAGAAATGCAAGCTTATTTATTTAACAGCAAAATAAACAACCATAATTACGAGAAAAATTTATTGGTTTGGTTGGCTAACTATTTGTTTATAGGGAGAAATTACAGCGTCCAAACTGCTGCTGAGGAGGAATATTTTTTATGGGGCTTTCAAAGAATGTATTGTTACTATTGTGAAAATAATATTATAACTGATGAGTTCTTATTAGAGCTTTATAGACTATTTACTAAATGGGAAAAGTTTGATATAGAAAATTATAATAATGGTAAAAAATAAGCCAAAAACACTAAGATATTTCTATGATAATGAGGTATCATTTCAGACACGAAAAAATATTTTAGAATCATATCTATTACAGTTTGAAGCCAGCAAAGCATCTTTTAATAGAATATTAGATAAGGATATAAAAGATATACCATTGCATAAAGTTTTGTTCTTTGTTCGTTATTTTTCTGATGGTTCTTTGGATAAATTATTAGAAAAAGCTGATGTATATACAAATTGGCGTTCAAAAGGAGAAATTACATTAAAAGAGCTGTTATCATAAAATCTCTTACAGCCTATGATAAAAAACATAAAATACTATTATGATTATAAATTATCATACAAAAGCAGGGGAGAGCTTGTAAAAGCGTTTACAACTCAATTCGGAGTTACTAAAACAACATTCTATGAAACTATCAAAAAAAATATAATGGATTTACCATTAAATAAGATAGTGTTTTTTGCCGATTATATAACAAATGGCTCTATTGATAGGCTTTTAGATGGTTTCAAAGAAGATCCAAAATTTAAAAAAAATAAAACATTAAAAGAGTTACTATCATAAAAAAGCCTACTCCAAAGAAGTAGGCTTTTTTGCATCAATCCAAAGTTAGACATCATTCAATAACATACTACAAAGATTATTGAGAGTCAAATTATGTGCTTTAGCTACTTCTTTTAACTTTTTCTTGTTTCTATCGTTGGTTACAAGATTAAAAACTTTGTAGTTTTCATTTTTCTTTAAAATTTCCTCAACCTCTGGGAGCTTGTCCATGATGAGAGCCTCCAGCATCACACCATTGGGAACATCTTTGTATTTTGCCTTTTTGAGCTTTTCTAACTTTTTGAGATTAGAAACCTCTACTTTTAAACGTATAGACATATTTTTAAAAATTTAGTTTTTAATGAATAAGAAATAGACGGCAAGAACAATCATAATAATTACTATGAAAACGCCTATATTTGCAGAATTTCCAATTTTCTTAAAGCCTGTGTTTGTGCTTTGCCAAGTGTCCGCAAGCCCTGAAAAAATGGAATATTCGCCCTCTATTTGTAAACCTTGACTTTTAGCATAACTCCTAAGAGTTGCATCATTAGCTCCTGTACTTTGCCCAATTTTTAACCAATGAGGCAAAAACAACTCGTTTGCATCTTTTGTGCCTAAACTGCTTTTTAGGTATTGATGCCACTCTATCCAGTTTTGAGAGTTACTATTTATATTCGGAACTTGCATAGTTATTTTTTTAGTTTATCAATCATACTTTTGTAAAAATCTAAAATTTCTCTCCTGTAGATATAAGAAAAAACACCTAAGACAATTAAAACAAGTACCAGGATAATAATTTTTTTATTCTTAGTTTTTGCTCCTGATATTGTCTTTGGGAAATCGTAAAGCCTGTTTAACCAGCCCTGAAGGAACACACCTTGAGAAGGATTAGAAGCAACAATATTTTTATAAAAAGCCTCACGAGCTTTAAATAAATCCTCATAGAGTTGCTTTTGATTGGCTTTGTTAATAGCTTCTAAAGTAGTTCTACCGAAGACACCATCAGGACGCAATCCTAAAAGCTCCTGTACTTTCTTTGTGGGATAATAAGAACCACTATTGAAACCCCAATCAACTAAAATCTCCGCTATTTGCTGGCTTTTGATGTTATCAGCTAAAAACTTGTTCCAAAACTGAGTTTTTGAAATATGTTTAGCATCATCAATGCTCATTAATTCAACGTCCCTACAGTCAATATCTCCATCACCATCTAAATCACGTCCAAAGGCTTGCCAAGTGGCAATCGTAATGCCATGATTGGTACAACCTCCAGAGTCGTTAGCGTGGAAACCATAACCGCCCTCCCACTTTTTTACACGAGGGTAAAAAATATCAAAACTTGCCATTTTTGATTATTTAAGACTATTTATGATTTGAGAATACTGAACCTGTGCCTCTTTGTCCAGTACTGGATCAAAACCCTGAGTAAGCCATACATCTAAATCTTTTCCTTGTGTTCTTAAAAATTCTTCTCTTAATTTTTTGAGTCTTGCACGAGTAGAAAGTCCTTGGATAATGGCTAAAGCTCCTTTCTCATCATCATTAATCCAGCCTTTTGTATTTAAAAGCCTTTGAATATCAGCTGTAGGGTCATAGGAGTTATCAGGTTTTACATTTGCTGTTGCTGCTCCTGATGGTGTGCCTCCTCCCTCAGCAATCATTCTCCTTTGTTCTTCAATAATTTGCTCTTTTTTGGCTTTTCTTGATTTCCATACAAAAAGTATTGCCACAATTACACCTACTGCCAGCACCGTAATAAATAGCATTTTTTTATTATCAATTTCCATAGTATTAGCTTGTTTTAAAAATATTTTTCACAATAGAAATACCAGCTAATGCACCTTTCAAGTCTTGTTCTGACGCAAAACTATTAGGTAAATTAGCCCTTTTCAGAGTCTCTTCTGTTTGATTACCCCAAACATTATCTACATTAATTTTTAGGGCTTTTTGTAACTCACCAACCAAAGGGGATACAGAACCTTTTTTCAAAGGAAATTTTGTTCCTTGAGGTTGTATTGGGTTTTTAGGCTTTTCGTCTGGCTTTTGTTCTGCTGGTTTGGGTTTATCAAGTCCTAATTTGTCTTTAAAAACATAGGCAAGGACAACAAGTATAAACAGAATAATTAATGTATATTTCATGGTTATTTTAGGTTTAAGGTTAGATTTTTGAAACTTTAAATACTTTTTCACTTGGGGACTTTTCGAGCTTGTACGCCCCATAGATTGCACCCCTTGAGGTTAATCTACCCCAAAATGAAGTATCAAAACCAAGAGCTTTTAACTCTGGTATTGTGATAAACTCAACACCTTCAGAGAGTAGATTATGCAATATTTTTTCTTCTTTACTTTTGAAAAACTCCATTTTTGATTGAATTTTTGTAGGTTCTTTGATTGTTTCAGGCTCTTTTTTCTTTTCAGGAACTAAAAGGCTCAAATTTTGGCGTTCAACGTCCAAAATATGTTCATAGTCGGTTTGAATATCTAAAGAGCAAACCTCTTCTAAATCTTCAAAATCAAAATCATCTATAAAACTCTCAATTCTATCATTTAAAGGCTTAAAACCCTCTAAAATAGCTTCTTTGTAATTTTCGTAATACCATTTTTGAAAGTCAGCATCAATATTTTGAATACCTGAAAAATCAGGTTTAAAACCAAAGATTTTTTCTAAATCACTTTTGAGAATTTCGGGAGGCGTTCTATGTAGGTTTTTATCTGATATAATAAAGGAAACAACCTTTTCTAAACCTTGCAAAAACTGGTTTTCTATTGCTGGTTTTAGTTCTTTTTGAACATAAGAGACAGTTTCTCTATCAGAGAATTTATATACTTCTTTTTCTGCAAATGTTTCAAATAATAGGCTTTTAGATTTGCATAAAGCCTTTTGAAGTTGCTCAATGTATAAAATTAGATTTTCTTGGGTAGTTTCTTTTAAATCAAGATTTTCACGTACTTCTGACAAATCAAAAATTTCATCTTCTAAAATCTCAATCTTATCTTTTAGGGCTTGATTTTCTTTTTTGATGTTGGATAATTCCTCATTGAATCCGTTTTCATCTTTACCAATGAGTAAATTAAAAAGTAGTTCACTCATAGAAATATCAAGCTTTAAAGCCCTATTCATAAGCTTTGTTTTGAGGGAAATAGGAACGCTTGTAGAAACAGTTACATATTTTTCTTGATAGCGTGGAGTAGTTTGTAAATCGTCCATAGATTTTTTTTTAAGTGTTTATAAACTCTTAAAACTTGTTAGAAATGAATTCTAAAAGGTTTTTTGATTTAAAAAGGCTTTAGAAATGAAATAGGAGAGGAAAATAAAGGAGAAAAAGCACTTCTATTCATTTCTAAAAGCTTTTTAGGTATTTCCCAAATTTCAGAACAAAATTTGTAAGAATTATAAAACAAAAGGCTTGTACCATAAAACAGCAGATTGCAAAATACTGATAGATAGTATTTTATATGTTATGTTTAAATGTTTTGATGAGCTGTAAATATTGGGGGCTTTTTCTGTTTTTAGGGGAAATAAAAAAGCCTGTAAAATACGTTTTACAGACCTTTTTAGTGTTTTGGTAGTAGTTTTGTTTGGGTGCAAAAATGGAAAACAAAACCTTTTATTTGTGTTCTATTGGGTGTTTTAGTGCTATTGCCACCCCGACAAAAGCCTTCAAAAAATCATTTTTGAAGGCTTTTTCTTTGTGCATTTTTTGTGCAAAAAAACCTGAACCCTTCTGAAAAGTGTTTCCATTACATTGAATCGCAATATTTTTTGCACAAAAATTTAGAGGTATGAACATAAGAAAAGACCTACTTTTTCAAGTAAGTCTTTTGAATTTTATGAATACTAAATTATTCTACGGGTTCTCCGAATAGTGTAGCAGAATTACAATCGTTTACTACTACATTTACATAATCACCTTTTTGATAGTTTTTCTTAGGGAAAATAATCACTTTATTGGCTGTATTTCTACCTTGTAAATGTTCTTGAGAACGTTTTGAGAAACCTTCTACCAATACTTTATGTACTTTTCCTATATCTCTTCGGTTACGCTCTAAAGAAAGCTGATTTTGGAGTGTTATGATTTCGTTTAATCTGCGTTTTTTAGTTTCTAAATCAATGTCGTCTTCTAATTTTTTTTCGGCAGGAGTACCGGGACGCTCAGAATAATAAAACATATAAGAGAAATCATATTTTACAATTTCCATTAAAGAAAGAGTATCTTGATGTTCTTCTTCGGTTTCAGTACAAAAACCAGCAATCATATCTGAAGAAATACCACAATCTTCGCCTAAAATGCGTCTGATGGCTGCTACTCTATCCAAATACCATTCTCTAGTATAGGTTCTATTCATCACTTCCAAAACTCGTGTATTACCACTTTGTATGGGCAAATGGATATACTTGCATATATTATCATACTTTGCCATTGTATGAAGTACTTCGTCTGTAATGTCTTTGGGATGTGATGTAGAAAATCTCACTCTTAGGTCAGGAGAGATAAGAGCTACTCGTTCAAGTAGTTGAGCAAAATTAACTGTTTCAAGACCATCCAAATTTTCGCCTTTTCCAAGAGCTTTTTGATAAGTTTTTAAGGAAATTAAATCTTCTCTATCAGTCCAGAAATAAGAATCTACATTTTGACCTAAAAGAGTCACTTCTTTAAAACCATTTTCGAATAAGTTTTTACACTCATCTACAATAGAATAGGGGTTTCTGCTACGCTCACGACCACGTGTGTAAGGCACAACACAAAAAGAACACATATTGTCACAACCTCTCATGATAGAAACAAAAGCTGTAATTCCATTAGAATTTAATCTAACAGGGCTAATATCAGCGTAGGTTTCTTCTCTTGAAAGAAAAACATTAATGGCTTTGCTTCCATCATCAGCTTGTTCCACCAATTTAGGTAAATCTCTGTAGGCATCAGGTCCTGCTACAATGTCTACCATTTTTTCTTCTTCTAGTAGCTTGGTTTTGAGCCTTTCAGCCATACAACCCAAAACACCTATGAGCATTTCAGGGCGTTTTTTCTTTAAGCCATTAAGATGTTGTAATCTATGTCTGATTTTCTGTTCGGCGTTATCACGAATGGAACAAGTATTGAGAAATATCAAATCGGCATTTTCGGGGTTTGAAGTAGTATCAAATCCGTTATCTTGCATGACAGATGTAACAATTTCTGAGTCTGAGAAATTCATCTGACAGCCATAGCTTTCAATATACAATTTACGTTGTTTGCCTGTATTTTCTTCTTTAGAAATCTTTACAGTTTCACAAGCTTCTTGATCTTGTTCTAAAATACCAATATCTTCGATTATTTGCTTCATATACAAATTGGTAGAGTTATAAATTTAAGTTTGCAAAGGTAGAAAAAACTATCAAAATATCCAATTTTATCCATCACAAAGGTATGTAGAAAAAAAGCCTCCAAATTTTTGGAGGCTTTTAGAATTAATTAATATCAGTATTGGGAGAGTCATCTTTTTCTAGAGAAATTTTTTCTTTTGTAAAAGCCTGATAAGTAGTTTCTTTTGCAAAAGGTCTTTTTCCTATCAATTCTTCCAAATCAGACTGGAATAATACTTCTTTTTTGAGTAGAGCCTGAGCAATGGTTTCAAGTTCATTATAATGTTCTTGTAATAATGCTTTGGTTCTTTCGTAAGCATGTTCAATAATTTTCTTCACTTCTTGGTCAATCAGTTCAGCAGTTGCTTCAGAATAAGGCTTACCTAAGGCAAAGTCACTTTGTGGTTTTGAATCATAAAATGATATATTACCAATTTTTTCGTTCATGCCATATACTGTAACCATTGCATAAGCCATTTTAGTAATACGCTCTAAATCGCTTAATGCACCTGTTGAGATTTTTCCAAACACTAGTTCTTCAGCTGCTCTACCTCCTAAAGTCATACACATTTCATCAATGAGTTGTTCTGTTTGATAGAGGAATTGTTCTTTGGGTAAATATTGGGCATAACCCAAGGCAGCAACCCCACGAGGAACAATACTTACTTTTACCAAAGGATCAGCATGTTCTAAAAACCAACCTGAAACAGCATGTCCTGCTTCGTGGTATGCTACAATTCGTTTTTCTTCTGGCGAAATGAGTTTATTTTTCTTTTCAAGTCCCCCAATTACTCTATCAATAGCATCTTGGAAATCTTGCATGTTGATTTCTTTTTTATCATGTCTGGCAGCGATTAGAGCAGCTTCATTACATACATTGGCTATTTCTGCACCTGCAAAACCTGGTGTTTGGGCTGCTAATTTTTTAGCATCAATATCTTTTCCTTTTTTCAGAACGGTAAGGTGTACTTTGAAAATGGCTTCTCTTCCTACGATATCGGGTTTATCAATACTAATCTGTCTGTCAAAACGACCTGGACGTAGCAATGCAGAGTCTAATACATCTGGTCTGTTGGTAGCAGCAAGAATAATAACGCCTGAATCTGTACCGAAACCATCCATTTCGACAAGTAAAGAGTTCAAGGTGTTTTCTCTTTCATCGTTAGCCCCTGGCATAGAGCCTTTTCCTCTTGAACGCCCAATTGCATCAATTTCATCAATAAAAATAATACAAGGAGCTTTTTCTTTGGCTTGTCTGAACAAATCACGAACACGAGCAGCACCCACACCTACAAACATTTCTACGAAGTCAGAGCCTGACAAACTAAAGAAAGGAACATTGGCTTCGCCAGCTACTGCTTTGGCTAACAAAGTTTTACCTGTACCTGGAGGTCCTATCAGCAATGCACCTTTGGGTATTTTTCCTCCTAAATCAGTAAATTTCTTAGGATTTTTTAAAAAATCTACAATTTCTTTGATTTCTTCTTTGGCTTCATCTAAACCTGCAACATCATCGAAAGTGATATTGACTTTGTTTTCTGCATCAAAGAGTGTGGCTCTTGAACGTCCGATATTAAATATTTGTCCACCACCTGGTCCTCCTGCCATTCTACGCATAAGCATCCAAAATGCGAAAATAATCAGAAATAAAAATCCCCATTGAATGAGCATTCCTCCATAATTGGATCGTTCATCGAAGCGAAGACTAGCTCCATTTTTGATGATACTCTCACGATAAAGTTCTGTAAACTTATCTGCTGAGGGAATTCTAAACCAAAAATGAGGTCCTTTCGTTACAACAGAACTGGAGCGTTGTTTGAGCAGACTACCATATTTTTGAGTTTCTACGGCTTCTTTTTTGAGTGTAATTTCTGCCACTTTTTCATCAGCATAGACCACCACTTCAGCGATGTCTTTATTGACAAGCATCTCTTCAAATTTATTGGGAGGTGTTTCAATGGCTGAATATGAGCGACTAAAATACACAACACTGATTACAATAGCAATGAGTGTAAAGACCAACCACATTTGGTAGTTGTTGGAATTTGGGACTTTAGGAATAGGAGGTTTATTCGGAAACGGACTTTTGTTATCGGACATATAGGCTGAATTAGTATTTCTAAATCTTTTTATTCAATGTGAGTGATTTGTGCATCGCCCCAAAGTTCTTCTAAAGCAAAAAATTCTCTTTTACTTTTTTTGAAAACATGGACAACCACGTCAACATAGTCTAACAAAATCCATTCCTTATTTTGTCTTCCTTCTTGGTGCCATGGGTTTTCTTGTACACTTTTATACACTTCATCTTCCACAGAAGTAGCAATTGCATCTATTTGAGTATCAGATGTTCCACTGCAAATTACAAAGAAATCTACAATAGAGGAGCGTACTTTTCTCAAATCCAACAATACAATATTTTGTGCTTTTTTCTCTTGCATTCCTTTGACAATCAGGTTACAAAGATTTTCAGAGTTAATTTGTTGAGTCTTTTTTTGTTTCATTATATTTTTTAGGTACTTTGGTTGTTTGATTTTGAAGTAAGATGCAAAATTACGAAAATTTTTCAAAAAAAATTAATACTTTATTTGTTGGTAAAGATTTACGATACCTGCCATCTTGTCAGTCTACAAATCTTTATGCTCTGGATTTGATACAAAATGATGATTATTTTGAAGGAACTGTTGTGCTTACAGATTGCCAAACTGCTGGCAGAGGGCAACAAGGTAATACATGGGATACAGAACCATTTCAAAATATTACAACATCTATCATACTCAAACCCCAATTTTTAAACTTACAAGAACAATTTGAACTCAACATTGCTATAACACTGAGTATATATGATTTGTTGGAAGTTTTTGTTCCTAATCCTGATTTATTGAAAATAAAATGGTCAAACGATTTGTTGTATGACAGGAAAAAAATTTGTGGAATTCTGATTCAAAATGTAATATCAGGAAATACACTTGGTAAATCAGTAGTAGGAATAGGTTTGAATATTAATCAAAAAACTTTTCTATATCCACAAGCCACTTCTTTGGGTTTAGTTACAGGCATAGATTATGATTTGACTGTTTTGATTGAAAAATTGCTTATGAATATTGAAAAAAGATATTTACAATTGAAACAGAAAAAAGTGGATTTTTTGAGACAAGAATATTTTCATAGGTTATATGGATTTGGGGAAGATAAGTGGTTTGTTCAAGAAAGTGAAACTTTTAAAGGAAAGATAATAGGTGTTGATAATTTAGGCAGACTCCAAATTGATGTTTTGGGCGATTTAAAGGCATATCAGTTCAAGGAAATTCAATTTTTGTTGGATAAAGTGTAATCTTTTTTATATTTTAGCACCAAGATTGCTTTAAATCTAAGACAAAATTCTTACATTATGACTAAGATAGCTTTATGCCTCATGGCAATGCTGAGTTGCTTTCACCTTTTTGCCCAAGATATAAAAAAAGCTGATGAAGCTTTTGAACAAGGAAATTTTGAGCAAGCTCTTCCTACTTATTTGGCACTTATAAAAAAAATGCCACAAGACCCTGTTTTGAACTATAAGGTAGGAGTATGTTATATTAAATCGAGAGATGCTCAGGAACAAATCAAATCTTTGAGTTTTTTAGAAACTTCCAAAAATAAAATCAGTGAACAAACCCCTAAAAGAGTTTACTACTATCTAGGCAAAGCATATCATTTACAACAACGTTTTGATGATGCAATTACTCAATTTGAGGCTTTTAAGAAAAATGCTCCTGCTACAGATAAATTTCAGGCAGAAAGCCAAAGAGCTATAGATGTATCGAACAATGCAAAAAGTATTATTGCCAAACCTATTCAGATGCCAGTACAAAATTTAGGTAAACCAATCAATACAGAAGCTTCTGAATTTGCTCCTCTTGTATCTGCTGACGAAAGTGTTTTGGCTTATACTTATTCTTCTTATAAAGAAAATGCTAAGGAGCAAGTTTTTTTAGGAAAGAAGAAAAACTACGTTTGGGAGTCTGTTGCTCCTATTGATTTCAAGGCAAGCCAGAATGTAGGAACAGTAGGGCTTTCCCCTGATGGACAAAAAATGTTTATTTACATAGGTGAAGCTAATAATGTAGGTAGCATTTACAGCAGTAAACAAAGTGTAAATGGCTGGGGTGTTCCAGAAAAATTAGGTGCTGAAGTAAACTCTGGTTACATGGAAAGTACAGCCAGTATTAGTGCAGATGAAAGTGTGATGTACTTTGCCTCTGACAGACCTGGTGGATATGGTGGAAAAGATATTTATAAGGTTGAACGTCAGGCAGATGGAACATGGGGGAAACCTCAAAATTTAGGAACAGGTATCAACACCCCTTATGACGAAGATGCACCCTTTATTCACCCTGATAAAAAAACATTATTTTTTACAAGTAATGGACATAATAGCATAGGAGGCAACGATATTTTTAAAACGACATTTCAAAATAACCAGTGGGTAAAACCTGAAAATATGGGTTATCCTATTAATACAGTATTTAATGATGGTTATTTGGTGGTAACAGCCAATGGTAAAAAAGCATATTTTTCGTCAGATAGACCTGGTGGAGCAGGAAAGCAAGATATTTATGCAATTATTCTTCCTGATGATAAGAAAACAGCTTTAACAATGGTGAAAGGTAAAATTTTGGCAGGAACACCTCCTAAACCAGTAGAAGCAAAAATCAGGGTTGTTGATAAAGAAACACAACAGTTCTTAAAATATGTGTATAACCCCAATCCTCAAACAGGAGATTATTTGATGATTTTCCCTCCAGGTAAGAATTATGACATGATTATTACAGCAGAAGGATATTTGCCTTATTTGGTAAATATTAATATCCCTAATCAAGATTATTTCCATGAACTGTATCAAGAAATTACGCTTAAAAAGAAAATAGAGAATGGAAAAGAAGTAGGGCAGGAGATAACTATTAAAAGTGATTTTGACCCTGAAAGAGATAATCCCAACAATTTCCAAGGTAGAGACTTAGATTTGTATGATATGATGGAAGATATTATCGAATCTCAGGATAGTGTAGCTTTAAACTATCTTTTGGATGTTATTTATAAAAATAAAAACATAGATAATAAAGAAAATGGAGTTGCCACTAAAGATCCTGTACAAGTAACCTATATGTACACAGATGAAAAAGGGCAGTTGAAGCCTTATAAAGTTGGTAATGAAACAATCATGACTCTTGAAAAAGTTGAAACGGATGATTATTCTGTGAATAGTGGTGAAATTATGCTAAACAAATCTTATACAGCATATTTTGACAGTAAATCTACACAACTCAATGCACGAGCTAAACAAGAAATGAAACGTTTTGCGGATTATCTTAAAGAAAAACCAAAAGTTGGAGTACAAATTTTGGGATATGCCTCATCCGAAGGACAAGCAAATGCCAATCAAAAACTTTCTGAAGATAGAGCCAAAGCAGTTTATGAATATTTTGTGAGTCAGGGAGTTGATAAAACTAAAATTACATTCAAAGGTTTTGGAGGAAATGCTTCTCCTGACCCAGAGGCAGCAAAAAGACAAATGCGTAGAGCTGATTTGAAACTGATAGAACTGAAATAAAAAATAAAACGTTAAAAAAACATCAACCTAACCCTTGTAAGATCCACTTGCAAGGGTTTTTAAAATACTTTTTTATGACACTTCAATTTTATAAATATCAGGGAACGGGTAATGATTTTGTGATGATTGATAACAGAAATTTAGTTTTTCCTAAATTACAAGAAACCATTGCTCATTTATGTCACAGACGTTTTGGCATTGGAGCCGATGGCTTGATTTTGTTGGAAAATGCTGATGGCTACGATTTTAGAATGGTATATTATAATGCAAACGGCTTAGAAGGCTCGATGTGTGGCAATGGGGGCAGATGTACAGTAGCTTTTGCAAAGTTCTTGAATATTTTTGATTCTAAAACTCGCTTTATGGCTGTAGATGGTGAACATGATGCTTTTATTCAGGATGGGCTTGTCCATTTGAAAATGAAAGAAGTAGAACATATCGAGAAAACAGAGAATTACTTTTTTATGGATACAGGTTCTCCTCATTATGTAGAATTTGTAGAAAACCTGAACCAATATGAAGTATTTGAAAAAGGCAAAGCTATTCGTTATAATGACCGTTTTAGAGAAAAAGGAACCAATGTCAATTTTGTAGAAGTTTTGGATAAAAATGCCATACAAGTTCGTACTTACGAAAGAGGAGTAGAGGATGAAACTTATTCTTGTGGAACGGGTGTA
>Ga0075157_10001087_pt1 | contig 17932 bp, 14 predicted proteins | sample JI81BgreenDNA_FD_70967 | JGI IMG/M metagenome (GOLD analysis project Ga0075157, IMG submission 70967) | Wastewater effluent complex algal communities from Wisconsin, to seasonally profile nutrient transformation and Carbon sequestration -... | ecosystem: Engineered > WWTP > Effluent > Algae...
GTCCACAATCAGACCTGTGAGCCAAGAAACGGCTGTTTATTACCCTATTCGTGTGCTAGCTGTGGAAGATGACTCCTGGAACCGGCACCTCCTCGAGCAGTTTTTGGCCAGCCATGTGGCAAGTCTGCACATCTGCGAAATGGCAGAAGACGCCATCGCTTACCTCCAGGCAGATGCTACCATTGATTTGCTGCTTACAGACCTGAATTTGCCTGGCATGAGCGGACAAGAGTTGGTACAACAGCTGCTGCCCGGAACGGCAACTGTACGTATTGCCATGTCAGCTGGTTTGCAGCACGACTTACATCAGAAATTGGTGGACATGGGCTTTACCGACAGTTTGGGCAAACCCTTCGATGCACAAGCCCTGTTGAGGACCCTTGGGCGGCATTTTGAGGCTGGTGAAGCCCCTGCTTCTGAACCAGCGGGTACGCAGCCTGATTTTTCATTCCTAAGCGCCATGTTCAACAATCCGATAGCAATTGAAGAAAACAAGCGCCAGTTCAGCCAGGCCCTGCGCGATAAAATCGTGGCCTTTGAGCAAGCCTGCGAGACATCTGACGGAGCTGAACTCAAGCGGCTGGCCCACCAGCTGAAATCGGGACTCGAGCAATTGAAGCTCACCGGCTTCAGCGAAGACCTGCAAACCATTGAGCTCAAAGTAAGCCTGCAGCGTATGGAGGATGCGCTGCTACTGGCCCAGTCAATCCTGCCCAGGCTGAATGCTGTGATGAGCACGCTTTAAACCACCCATTGCCCTTCAAAGAATTGTAGGGCTTTTCTACAACGCTTCCTACAAACTGTTGGATGTTCCTACAAATTTCCCTAGATGCATGCTCCATTAGTCCATTAGCACCAACTTTTATTTTTGGAACGGTGATTGGAAACCATGGCTGAAGCTTTGGCAAGGTGTTGAGCCGCGCCCGAGCCCTTTAAAACAGACGCCATGATCAAATACATCACTCGCCCGATTGCCGCCGCCGCCCGCAAGGCTGCGCACCACTCGGAGAAAACTTCTCCCAAAGGATTCCTCGCCCAACTCATTCGCTATACCTTGTCGCCCATTGATGCGCTGGTGTTGTTCAGCACTTTCCTGCTGTTGTTTGGAGCCGCCTTCTTGGTTTACGAGCTACAGCCCGCGTATGAGTTGCTGCATTTAGAACGCATGCAAAGCAAATGGGGACAAATTTTTATTGCCGTCAGCCTGGCTTTGCTGGCTTTCCGCCTCAGCTTTTACATCGTCATGCTTGTGCTTTACAAGCGCTACAAGCCCGTAGCCAGTGTGAACGATGAGGAATTGCCCAGCGTTACCGTGATTGTTCCGGCTTACAATGAAGGAAAACTCGTTTGGCAAACCTTGCACAGCTTGGCTGCCAGCGATTATCCTGCTGCTAAACTCGAATTGCTGGCCATAGATGATGGCAGCAAAGACGACACATGGGAATGGATGCAACGTGCCAAGCGCGAACTGGGTGACCGCGTTACAATTTACCAGCAGCCCCAAAACCAGGGAAAGCGACATGCGCTATACAGGGGCTTCCGATTGGGTGTAGGTCAAGTTTTTGCCACTGTTGACAGCGACTCGATTGTTAAAACAGATACCCTTCGCAATTTGGTGAGTCCCTTCGTGACCAATGCCAATTGCGGTGCCGTTGCCGGAAATGTGCGGGTACTGAATACCCACAAGGCCATCATTCCTAAAATGCTGAACGTGAGTTTCGCTTTCAGTTTTGAATTCATACGTTCGGCACAAAGCACCCTCGGTACCGTGCTCTGCACGCCGGGCGCACTGGCCGCTTACCGCCGCGATGCAGTTTTCAATTGCCTCGAAGATTGGATGAATCAAACCTTCATGGGGCAGGTTTCCGAAATTGGTGAAGACCGCGCCATGACCAATATGATTTTGAAGCAAGGGCTCGATGTGCAATTCCAAAGCAATGCACACGTGCTTACCGATACGCCCGAGAACTACAAGCAGTTGTACAAGATGTTCATCCGTTGGGAGCGCAGCAATGTGCGCGAAAACATTGCGATGAGCCGTTTTGCCTTTACCAATTTTAGGAGCAACAACCCCTGGGGTGCGCGCTATTTGCTGGTGAATCAGTGGATGAGCATCCTCACCGCTTATCCGTTTACTGCCCTGATGCTTTTGTTTGTGGCACTGCACCCGGTTTTATTTACCAGCTCGGTGTTGCTTAGCATCCTGGTATTTTCTTCTATTCCTGCCTTGTTTTTTGCCCGCAAACACGGACCACTGCATGCCGTTTGGGCCTACACCTATGGTATTTTTTATGCATTTGGCTTGTTTTGGATTACACCTTACGCCATTGCCACAGCAAACCGCCGGGGATGGCTTACCCGGGGCTAATACATCAACAGGTTTTAGCCAGCTGCCGGTGCGAGATGCATCGGCAGTTTTTTTTACCCTTCTATGCCATAGGCCTTGATTTTGGCGTAAAGCGTCGACCGGTCGATGTTCAGCGCTTTGGCCGCTTTGGACTTGTTGAATTTGAAGTTTTCAAGCGCCTGAACAATCATTTCGCGCTCTGTTTGCTGGGCGGTCGACTTGAGGTCGAAAGCCGAATGACTTTGCTCCGGAGAGGCTGGCTGTACCGATCCTTTGAATTCATTAGGTAACATGCTTTCGTCCAGCAGGTTGTTCTGACTTAACAAAACAGCCCTACGCAGCAGGTTCCGCAGCTCGCGCAAATTGCCGGGCCATTCATATACACGCAGGGCAGCGAGTGAACCAGGCGACAAGTCGGGCGTTTCTTTGCCTAAATCACGCGCAGCCTCTTCGATGAAGAAAGCGCAATAGGCCTCTAAATCATCGAATCGTTCTCTGAGAGGAGGCACATGCAGACTAAATTCATTCAAACGGTGAAATAGGTCATTTCTAAAACCCGACGTTTCTTGTTTGCTCCTGAGTTTTTCGTTGGTAGCGGCAAGAATGCGCACATCTATTTGTACTTCTTTGGTGCTGCCAACCGGCTTGATGCTGCCTTCCTGCAAGGCCCGCAGCAACATGGCTTGTACATCGGCCGACAGGTTGCCCAGCTCGTCTAAAAACAAGGTGCCGCCATGGGCAGCCTGCAACAGTCCTTGCTTGTCGTGCATGGCACCGGTAAAAGCACCTTTGGTATGGCCAAACAGCTCGCTGGCCGCAAGTTCGGGCGGTATAGCACCGCAGTCGATAGAAACGAAAGGTGCATTTTTTCGGTGGCTGAGGGCATGGATTTGTCGGGCCAAGTGCTCCTTACCTGTTCCACTTTCACCCAAAATGAGGACATTCATGCGGGTGGGCGCCACCAGTTGTAAATGCTCCCACAGCAGCTTCATTTGGGGATTGTTGCCAATCACATAGTTGGTACTCAGCCCCGATTTTTTTTCGGGTGCAGCCTGGGGTTGCGCATGCAAGGCAGTACGCACTACTTTTAGCAGCTCGTCGGGCACCACGGGCTTGGTTACAAACTCGAGTGCACCCAGTTTCATGGAATTAACAGCCAACCGCACATCGGAATACGTGGTTATCAGCACCACCGGTAACTGCGGATGGCGGGCTTTCAACTGGCCAAGCAGGTAAAGGCCGTCTTTGTCGGGCAGCTGATAATCGGAAATCACCAATTCGGGCAACGATTGGGCCACGGCTTCGAGGGCTTTGCCGGTAGAATATGCAGCCATGGTTTCATAACCCTGGCGGCGTAAAAAATTGCAAACCAAATCGTTAAATGCCGGATCGTCGTCAACTACCAAAATTGCCATTCCCAAATTTAAGGAAATGTTCGCCAGCCTGTTGCTTTGTGGTGCTGGCAAGGCATGCTTGATGCTGTCCATTCTGGCTGATTTTCGGCCTTTTGGTAGCTTGCTTTTCAACTTTAACCAACACGCTGCGAAACTGTTGTGTATTTTTGCATCATGATGAAACATGTTCTCGGCCTATGCGTAGGCCTTTTGTTGTTGCAAGCCTGCAAGTGGGGCGTTGACATTGAGGCCAAGTACCGTTTGCAGGAAGGCGAATGGCGCGGAGCCCTGGCTACCGACGGCGGTGAACTCCCCTTCTTGTTCAGCTTGACCCGCCTGGGTGATAGTACCTTCAGCCTTGTTTTGCAAGATGGCGACCAGTTGGTTGAAACCAGCGAAGTGGAGGTAATTGGCGACAGCATGATTGCTCGTTTCCCGGTTTTTGAAAGCACCCTCATTGCCGGTGTAAGTGAGCTGGGCGACAGCTTGGTAGGCCGTCTCATAAGAGTGAAATACGATGAAGAAAACAGCCTCCCCTTTTCGGCAACAAGAGGAGGAAAATACAAATTTGCCGCACAGGTTACCCGCCTACCTGAGGATATCAGTGGCGAATGGCAAACCACCTTATACAAACCCAATGGCGATACCACCCCTGCCCTGGGTGTCTTTAGCCAACGTGGCAATGAGCTCTCCGGAACTTTCAGAACACCTTATGGCGACTACCGTTACCTAACCGGCATTTTGGATGGTGATAGCATCTACCTCAGCGGATTTGACGGTTCAGGCGCCTATTTGGTCAAGGCCAATTTGAATGAAGATGGCACGATTACAGGCGATTTATATGCTGGAATGAGTAAAATCAGGACTTTCCGCTCGCTGAGAAATCCCAACTTCAGCCTACCCGATCCGAACAGTTTGACCAGCCTGCGTAACCGCGATGAGCAAGTAACATTCTCGTTCAATAACAGCCAAGGCAAGGCCATTGGACCACAAATGCCCGAATATGCCGGTAAAGTGGTCGTGCTGCAAGTGTTGGGAACCTGGTGTCCCAATTGCCTCGACGAAACAGCCTTTTTGGCCGACTTCCACAAAAAATACCGCAACCGCGGATTCGAAGTCATTGGAATGGGCTTTGAGCGCACTGCCATGCCGGCTAAAGCTTACGACAACCTCCGTCGCTTGAAGCAGCGTTTTGGGGCAGAATACGAGATGGTATTTGCGGGTAAACCCGAAGAAACCGATGTACGTGCTGCCTTGCCGGTGATGGAAAAACTGGTGGCCTTTCCCACCACGCTTATCCTCGACAAAACGGGTCGCGTGCGCAAAGTGCACACCGGCTTTGACGGTCCGGCCACCGGCCCTGCCTATACCCGTTACGTAGAAGAATTTACTGCGACCATTGAAAGCCTGCTGGCCGAATAATGGGAGCACTGCAGCCGCTAACGAATACCCAATCGCAAACCGCTGAGCGCCCCGAAAGCACGGTGGGCCAGCTTTTGAGTCTGTACGCAGCCCACCCGCAACACCGCAAGCTCCAGCAATTGCTGAAGGCCGAGAGGGCAAGGGTACAGTTGCGCAATTTAAGCGGCTCACTTCCGGCAGTGCTGGCAGCAGCCTGTTGGCAGGAAAGTCATGGTACCCTGCTCCTGGTACTCAACGAGCGCGAGGAAGCAGCCTACTTTTACAACGATCTCAGCAATCTGCTGCCCGATAAGGACATCCTGTTTTTTCCGGCCAGCTACCGCAAACATTACGACCCGGAGGGGCTCGACTCGGGCAATGTACTCCAGCGTGCCGAGGTGCTCAACCAATTGAACCACGCCAAAACCCGTGGCGAACTCATTGTCACCTATCCCGAAGCCCTGGCCGAAAAGGTGGTGAACAAATTCACCATCACCAAAAACACCATCGATATTCGGGTGAAAGACGTGCTCAAACTCGATTTCCTCACTGAAATGCTGGTGGAATACGGCTTTGAGCGTGAAGACTTTGTGTACGAGCCCGGACAATTCAGCATCCGCGGCGGCATCATCGATGTGTTCAGCTTTGCACACGACCTGCCGTACCGCATCGAGTTGTTTGGCGATGAGGTAGAAAGCATCCGTACGTTCAATACCGAAAGTCAGCTGAGCGTGAAGAACATCCACCACCTCAGCCTCATTCCCAATGTGCAAACCCACTTGCTCAAGGAGAGTAGGCAAAGCATGCTCGACTTTGTACCTGCCGATACCGTGGTGTGGATGAAAGAGCCGAGTTTGGTGGCCGACCGCATTGGCAACAGTTTCGACAAAGCAGCAGACAACTGGAAAGCGGCCGAGGGACTCGAAGAACTCACCCCCACCGAAGCCTTCGAAACCCCCGATAGCTTCTTAAGCCTTTTACTCGAAAAGCGCCTGGTAAGTTGGGGAAGTGAGCCCCTCAAAGGCAAAGATGTAACTTCCATCGACTGGGAAGCCACCCCACAGCCACCTGTGCGCAAGAATTTCAATTTGCTCATCGAAGGCATGCAGTCCAACGAAAAGGCTGGTTATCGCAACCTACTTTTTAGCGAAACACCTAAGCAGATTGAGCGCCTTTACCACATTTTTGAAGATTTAAAGGCAGGTTTGCTGTTTTACCCCATTTACACCTCGCTGCATGAAGGTTTTGTAGACCAGCAGCTGAAGCTGAGTGTGTATACCGACCACCAGATTTTTGAGCGTTACCACAAATACCGACTGCGCGAATACAAAGGCAAGAGCCAGGCGCTCACGCTCAAAGAAATCAAAGAACTGCGGCCCGGCGATTTTGTGGTGCACATCGACCATGGTGTGGGCACTTTCGACGGGCTCGAAAAGCTCGATGTAAACGGGCAGCAGCAGGAAGCCGTGCGCATCATTTACCGCGATGGCGATTTGCTGTATGTAGGCATCAACAGCCTGCACAAAATTGCCAAGTACAGCGGCAAAGAAGGCGTTCCGCCCCGCATGAACAAATTGGGCAGCGACGCCTGGGAAAAGCTTAAAACCAAAACCAAAAGCAAGGTCAAAGACATTGCCAAGGACCTCATCGCCCTGTACGCCAAGCGCAAGGGCACTCCCGGCTTTGCCTTTTCGCCCGACAGCTATATGCAAACCGAGCTCGAGGCTAGCTTCATGTACGAAGACACGCCCGATCAATACAAAGCCACCGAAGCCACCAAGGCCGATATGCAAAAAGCCTATCCCATGGACCGGCTCGTTTGCGGCGATGTGGGCTTTGGCAAAACCGAAGTGGCCATCCGCGCGGCCTTCAAAGCTGCTACCGATGGCAAGCAGGTAGCTGTGTTGGTGCCCACCACCATTCTGGCCCTGCAGCACTACAAAACCTTCAGCAAGCGCTTGGCCGAATTCCCGGTGACGGTCGATTACCTCAACCGCTTTCGCTCAGCCAAAGAACAGAAAGAAGTGCTTGAAAAGCTAGAGCAAGGCAAAATCGACATCCTCATTGGCACCCACAAACTGGTGGGCAAGAGCGTGAAGTTCAAAGACATTGGCTTGCTGGTGATTGACGAAGAGCAGAAATTCGGTGTAGGCGTGAAAGAAAAGCTGCGCCAATTGCGGGTGAATGTAGATACGCTCACCCTCACCGCCACGCCCATTCCGCGTACCCTGCAGTTTTCGCTCATGGGTGCCCGCGATTTGAGCGTAATCAGCACCCCTCCGCCTAACCGCCAACCCGTGCACACCGAATTGATTGTGCTCGACGAAGAAAAAATCCAGGACGCCATCAATTACGAAGTAGATCGTGGCGGACAGGTGTTTTTTGTGCACAACCGCGTGGGCAACATCCAGGATGTGGCGCAGATGATCCGCAAGCTTTGTCCACGCGTAAGCATTTGCGTGGGCCACGGCCAGATGGATGGCGAAGAGCTCGAAGACATCCTGCTCGACTTCATCGATGGTCGGTACGATGTGCTGGTGGCTACCAACATCATCGAATCGGGCCTCGACATCCCCAATGCCAACACCATCATCATCAACCAGGCCCAGAATTTTGGTCTGAGCGATTTGCACCAAATGCGTGGCCGTGTGGGCCGCTCAAACATCAAGGCCTTTTGTTACCTGGTAACGCCGCCTTTAAGCACGCTCACCACCGAAGCCCGCAAGCGCCTAAAGGCCTTGGAAGAATACAGCGATTTGGGCAGCGGCTTCCAGATTGCCATGCGCGACCTCGATATCCGGGGTGCGGGCAATATGCTCGGAGCTGAGCAAAGCGGCTTCATCACCGAAATTGGGTTCGATATGTACCAGAAGATCCTCGACGAAGCCCTGCGCGAGCTACGCGATACCGAGTTTGCCGGCCTCTTCGACGAGCCCCAGCAGCAGGAGTTCGTGCGCGACGTACAGCTTGATACCGATTTGGCTGCCCTGCTCCCCGATTCCTACGTGCGCAGCACCAGCGAACGCTTGAGCTTGTATATGCAGCTCGACAATACCGAGACGGAAGAGGGGCTCGAGCGCTTCAAAAACGAGCTGATTGACCGTTTTGGTCCGCTTCCCACCCAAGCCGAAACGCTGATGAGCCTCATCCGCCTCCGCTGGGAAGCCAAAGCCCTGGGCATGGAAAAGGTGCTGCTCAAAAACGGCAAGATGAAATGCTACTTTGTGCCTGGCAATAACGAGCGCTTTTACCAAAGCGAGGTGTTCGGACAAATACTTTCTTACGTACAGCAAAATCCCAAGCTGGTAAGCCTTAAGCAAGTGAAAGCCACCGTGCTCTTGGAATTTGAAGGAGTGCGAGAAGCTGAAGTGGCGCTCATGCGATTGCAGGCCTTGCGCGATAGCCAATAAAAAACCGCCGTTCCCCTGAGGTAACGGCGGTTTTCTTTACATCCGGTTCTGCTTAACCGGCAATAGGAAATACCAATACCGGAATTTCGGCTTTATACACCAAATCGTCAATCACATCGGAGCCAAAGAGGGCATCGAGGAACGAGCGGTGTTCGCGTGACAAAATCACCAAACCGGCATTCATGGCCTTGATGGCCGCTTCAATGCCTTCATCCACATCGCTGTCAACAAACTGATGGAATTTCATGTCGTTGTAGGCCACCACTTTATCGGCCATGCTTTCAAATCCGGCCAATTTCAATGACTCTTCAAAGCTGCGGCGCTTGCATACGTGCACCACATCGATGTGGCTTTTCAACTCGCGTGCCAGTCGGCTCATGCGCAGTAGGATGTTCAAATCGCCTTCGCGAAAATCGGTGCCAAATACCATGTTCTTGAGGTTCACATCCTTCACTTTGTCGGTGGTAGCCAAAACAGGACATGGTGAGAGGTCAATTACGCCATTGGTAATGCTATCAAATACGAAGCGTCTCAAGCCCGAACTGATGCGGTTGCCCATGCAAATGAGATCGTATTTGCCTTCTTCAGCTTCTTTGACGATGGCTTGAATGGGGTTTCCTATGACCAGTTTGCCTTCTACCTGCACTTTGAGGCGCGATAATTCCGATTTGGCACGTTTGACTTGCTCTTTGAGTGCCGGTTTGGCCGATTTTTCGAGCTCTGCACGAAGCTTCTCTTTTCGGAGCTCAGTGCTATAAGGCAAATCAAGGGTATGGAGCAATACGATTTCGGCCCGGGTTACCTTAGCCAGGTCGCATGCAATTTTCAGCGCCTGGTCAGCCTTGGGACTAAAATCGGTTGGCACCAGGATTTTTTGAACGACAGAAGTTCTTTTAGCCATATTAATGGGTAATGTAAGTCAATAAGGTACCTGTACGCAAAATATGATCGGCAGTGCTTCCGCTGAAGAAACGCCCGATACCGCTACCACCATAGGCACCCATTACAACGAGCAGGTTGCCTTTTTGTGCAGCGAAATAGGGAATTTCATCTTTGGGTTTGCCAACCAAATCAATCAATTGCAGTTGTTTGAAGCGCAAATTGAGTAATTCAAGTAACGAATCTTCAACAGGTTCAATCAAATCTTTATTTTCAAAGACGCGTAAAAAATACACGGGCCAATCTTTGCATTGAGGGCGGAAGTGATGATAAAATGCATCTATGGCGCGTAAGCTGCTATCCGAACCATCATAGCAGAAGGCCACACCGTCAGGATTGTAGCCCTTTTCAGGCAATAAAAGCATGGGGCAGCGCGATTTACTCAGCATATTCTTCACCAGCTGTTGATCACCTTCCATGCTCAATGTATTGTAGGCATGGTAACCCATCAACATCATGTCGGCATAACGGCTCTCGTTTACCAATTCAGAAACCGGATCTCCTTTTTGGAAATGCACCCGGAAGCGAATTCCAGCCTTTTTACATTCGTCAACAAAGTAATTGATGTTGTCCACCGTCTTTTTTTCACTTTCGTTCATGCTTTCTTTGATGACTTCGAAAGTATGTTCGTAATAAACGGGTTCACCACCCAAAACGGTGTAATAATCTACCAGCGTGAGGTCTTGCACAAAAACCCCTGTGAGCACCGCATGGTGTTCGCGGGCAAGGCGAAAGGCCTGATCGAGTTGGTCACCCGCATTGATGCTTTGGTCGACCACGAGCAAAATCTTATCCATAGGCTAGCGATTTGGCGCTTCGATAAAGTTACAGCCTTTTTAAACAGGATAAAAGGAAGAGCGAAGATATAATCTTGCCTTAACAACAGAATTTCATAACATTTTCAGCTATTGAGGCCGCTTTACATAAGCGCAATGCTCGCAACGCCCGACAAAATGAGCAATTTCAGCAGATTGTTAACCCGTTTGTAATCTGCAGGCTGTTCAGCCCGATAAATGAGCCATCCGCAGCCCAACAAGGCCATACCACAGCCCACAAAATAATAAAGCAGCTGGTTTAAGGGAACCAGGTAATACAAACCCACAAATGGAACAATGGCACTTAACATGAGGCCATAGAGCCAACTTTTGGTATGGCCAACGCCCTTTACTACAGGCAGCGTTTGATAACCATACACCAAATCGCCTTTCATGCCTTCAAGGTCCTTCACCAACTCGCGAATGAGGGTGATGAGCACGATAAAAATGGCGTAAATCAAAATCACCTTGTTCACAAAGCCATAATACACGCACACCGCAAAAAAGGCTGCTACTGTAAGCACAGCGGCTGAAAGGTCGCCTATCAATGGTTTCTTGCTGAGTTTATGCGAATAGAACCACAAGGCACCCGCAAAAAGAAAGTTGAATAACAGCAACTCTTTCTTCAGCAAAGCACTTACCAGCAAGCCCACCGCATTTACCAACACCCAGGCGCGCAAGGCCTGTGCCTTTGAAATAACGCGCCCCATGATGACTTCACCCGGTCGGTTCGCCAAGTCTTTTTCGATGTCGTAAAAAGCATTGATGATGTAACCACCTGCAATGAACAAAGCTGTGGATGCGGCAACACCCAGCAATTTCCAGTCGAAAAGAACGGCTTGCCAAGGGGGATTGTGGTGTAGGATAAAATAGGCAGCCAGATACTGCGCCACTGCCACTACCAGCAGGTTGTACCAGCGTATGAGCGACAAAAAAGCCAGGAAGCGAATCAGGGTGATGCGCTGTTCCTGGCTGAGTATCTGCATGCGACGGGCCACGTCAGAAGCGATAAATCACCTCGAGCTGGTAATCCTTGAGCATTTTGCTGGCTTTCTCATAGTCTTGGGTAAAGCCCAAAATGTAACCTCCGCCACCCGATCCGCAAAGTTTCAGGTAGTATGCACGCGAATCGATGCCTTGCTTCCACAAACCATGGAACAAATCAGGAATCATGGGTTTGAAGTTGTCTAACGCCAGTTGTGAGAGTTTCCGCAAATTCCTGAAAAGCGGCTTTACGTCACCCTGCAGGAAGGAATGAATGCACTCGTCGTTGTATTTTTTGAATTCAGTGCGGATCATGTTGCGGAAGCCTTCCTGCTTCAAACGCTCTAAGAAGAGGTTTACCAGCGGTTGGGTTTCTCCGGGCTCGCCGGTATTGAGCAAGAAAATGGCTCCATTACCGGCTTTTTCAGCTGGTAAACTTACAGTACCCAGTTCCGTCTTGCTGTTGATGAGAATGGGAATTTTCAAATAGCAAATCAGCGGGTCCATACCCGAAGAGCGGCCGTGGAAATAGCTTTCGAGCTGTCCGAGTACTTGCTTCAATCCGGCAATTTGTTCGCCGCTGAGCTGCTCGCTGGGCTCAATCTTTTCGATGGCATAACGGTCGTAAACAGCTGCAACGAGTGCACCGGAACTGCCGATGCCAAATCCTTGGGGAATGCTTGAATCGAAATACATGCCCGACGCAATGTCCTTTTCAAAGGCATCGAGCTGGAGAGCAACCGGCAAGTTACCGGCGGCTTCGAGGCCACGGAGGTATTGCAGGTAGCTTTGCAAATGCCCATTGCTGGTACGTGCTGATTCGCTGTCGCTACCTTCAAATGAAAATTGCGCCTGATACTGGCTGTAAGGAATGCTCAAACCCTTGGCATCTTCAATGATACCATATTCTCCAAAAAGGAGGATTTTGGCGTAATAAAGCGATTCTTTTATCATAATCCGGTTTCTAACAACACGGGGCCTTTGCCTACTGCGTCGCAAATATACGCATTCTGTTCGCAATGTTGGGCTAACTCGTTGTCGATGAAAGCCTTGACGGTTGCAGCGTGCATTTGGGGGTACAGCAAGTGCACATTAGCACCAGCGTCAAGTGTAAAATGCACAGGGACAGCGTTTTGTTTTCTAAAATCCCAAATTTTCTCAATTATTGCAACGGTGCCGGGTTTCATGAGCAAGAAGTAGGGCTCTGAAGCCATCATCAATGCATGCAACATCAGGGCCTCTGCCTCAACCAGGGCACCAAATGCGTCTAAATCGCCACTGGCCAGGATAGCTCCCAGTCGGGTGATGCGCTTCTGGGCTTCCTCAAATCGTTGGCTGGCAAATGGATGGCCGTGCATGAGTCCGTGACCTACGCTGCTGCTTACCGATTTTTGTCCGGCATGCACCAGCAAAATGGTGTCCTGGTAGGTGTTGAACACCTCGGCTACCGGTCCGGGCCACACTACTCCGTAATCCTGGCTGCCAGCAGTTACTTCGGGGTGGGCACCCCACATCACCAAGCCACCGTACACCGATCTACAAGCAGAGCCCGATCCGATGCGCGCAAAATAGCTGGCGGCCTGCATGAAGTCCTCATCGGGCTGCACCCTTACGCCATTGCCCAACAGCTGGTCGATGCCCATGAGGTTCAGGGCCAGAGCGCTCATGCCCGAAGCCGAGGAGGCAATGCCGCTGCTGTGGGGAAAGGTATTGCTGGTTTCGATGGTCAACTGAAAATGCTTGAGCCAAGGGAAAAAGTCGCCAATCTTATCAAAGAAGGCCTGCACTTTGGGCTCAAAAGCCTGGTTGCGCTGCCCGTCGAGCCATACTTCCATGCCACCACCTGCTTTGGGCTCAAAGCGAACCCGGGTATCGGTTTTACAAGCATCGAGGGTGAAGCTTACCGAGGCGTTGGCGGGCTGCTGGAGTCCGGTTTTGCCCCAGTATTTCACGAGGGCGATGTTCGAGGGACTGGTCCAGCGTACGGCGCCGCTCATGGGCTCCCATTGTTCAAGAGGCGTAAAAAAGGGCAGGTTCATACCAGGGTATCGTAAGAAAGAACGGTTTCAAAATGGTTGTTGGCCAGCCAGTGGAGGCAGGCTTCGGGATCGGGCAGGGTGAGCAGCACAAAATCGCCACCCCAGGCACCCAGCGATTTCGCTTGTCCGGGATAACCCCCAAACTGGGTTTCGCCCACAGTTTTGCGGCCCAGCGCATGCCCAATGATGGTTTCATGTTCGGCCAAAAGGGTGCTGAAGCCTTCAAGCTCAGTGGCGTTTAAAATGGATCGGGTGATGTCGCTTACTTCGTTCAACAAGCCGGTATCGGGCTTGCCGGAGCGCAGGTACGATTTCACCTCGCGCAGTGAATTTTGCTTCTGCCCTAAATACACCCAGCGCAATTGTTGGGCAAAAGGCGGCTGAAAGCGTACTGCTTGCACTTGTGGCTGAGGAGTATGCCGGGTGTATAAAATCGGTCCGGTTGCCGTGGCACAGGCCAAGTCGTATCCGCTTCCGGTTTGCGTGTCGAAATAAAAAGTAAAGGCATCGAGCTGCAACCATTGGGCAATGAGCGACACCAAGCTGCTGCTGCTGCCCAAGCCCCAGTGCCTGTTGAATTCTAAGCGGGTTTGGATCAACCAGCCGTTCGCATTGCGCACGCAGCCTGGCTTGTGCCTTTCGGCAGCAAGGAGGAGTTGCTGCAAGCGCAAGGCAGCTTCGGCATCGGTGCTTTGGAGGATGTGCAAATCGGTCAGGCGGAAGCGCACTTCGAGCCAACGCTGGTCTTGCTCATCGAAGGCCTGCCACCAAAGCTCCCCATTTTCGGTGCTGCGCGCTTCGAGCCACTGTCCTTGCCGTGTGGGCAATGCCAGGGCTGTGGCACCGTGCAGCACCAAATATTCGGCGGTTAACAGCAGTTTGCCGTGGGCGTAAAAGCGTTCAGCCTGCAATTTATGCCTGCTTTTTGCCGGGCAGGATTTGCACGGCCGGTTCGCCCCGCAGTTTTTTGAGGAATTCGGCAACCGCCTGGAAACTCACCACTTTGTCACTGAAATAGGTTTTGGTGCGCTCTTTTTCCATGTCGGTGGCCTCCAGCTGGTTCAAGATGTTCAGCAGGTGCATTTTCATGTGTCCCTTCTGAATGCCCGTGGTTACCAGCGATTTTACCGCAGCAAAGTTCTGAGCGAGACCCACCGCAGCGGTAATCATCATCAGCTCTTCGGCATTGGGATGACCCAACAGCTCGTGGCTGAATTTTACCATGGGGTGCAGGGTGGTGAGACCTCCCACCGTACCCATGGCCAATGGAATATCGATCCAGAAGCGGAAAATGCCGTTTTCAACAGATACTTTGGTGAGGCTGCGGTATTGTCCATCGCGGGCTGCATAGGTATGGGCACAAGCTTCTACGGCCCTGAAATCGTTGCCGGTGGCCAGTACCACCGAGTCGATGCCATTCATGATGCCCTTGTTGTGGGTGGTAGCCCGGTAAGGTTCAATGGTGGCAATGCGGATGGCACGGGTGAATTTTTCGATGAACTCCTCGTTGGTATAGTCGTCGCCATCGGCCAATTGATCAACCGGACAGCTCACCTCACAACGCACCAAACACTCGGGGGTGTAGTTGCTGAGGATGCACATCACGATGGTGACTTCTTTTTCAGCTTCGGTAAAGCGGTCGTCGGTAGCCAGGGCACGGCGCAGGATACGGGCAAACTCCTCGAGGTTTGAGTTGATGAAGTTTGCGCCCATGGCATCTTTGGTTTCAAAAGTTGCATGGAGCTGGAAATAGCCGGGCTCCAAATCGCTTTTGTTCACCAGGTCGATGCTGCTGATGCCGCCGCCACGTGCACGCATATTGGCAGTAATGTCGGCAGTGCCTTCGAGCAATTGTACACGCAATTCGGGCATGAAGGCAGCCAGTTTTTCGGCATCGCCATTCCAGATAAAGTGTACCTGACCGATTTTTTGGGTGGAAATCACCTCGGCCTTAAAGCCACCGCGGGTTAACCAAAAAGCCGCGCTTTTGGATGCCGCAGCCACCACAGAACTTTCTTCAATCACCATAGGAATGGTGTACAACTTGCCATTGAGCAGGAAGTTGGGAGCCACACCATAGGGCATGTAGAAGTTGGTAAGGGTGTTTTCGATGAATTCATCGTGCAGCTTTTGCACTTGTTCATCGGTATGCCAGTAGTGACTCAGCAGTTCGTAGGCCGCTTCGGGGTCTTTGAAGTACTGATTGCTGATCCACTCTATTTTGGCTGCTTTAGAAAGCTTCGAAAAACCTTTGATGGGCTGCATGGCTTAAAAAATTGATGCAAAGTTAGTTAATGCGGTGCGCTTTCTCACGCAAAGCACCACACCATAACCGAACGCATTAAAAATTGTTTTAATGTGTTGGTTTTTTAACAAAATGAACGCGTAGTTTAACTCCAACTGTTGGCAGCTTAAAAAGCCCTATTTTTCCGAACTTAGAGGCTTCAAATTAATCTCAGGGCCACATGAGCAGCCATCACATCGTACGCGATAAGCAAGAACCTGCCCTCATGGTGGCTAATGGAGCTGCCTGCTCGGAAGAATTGCTGGGGCAACTGCTCGAATGGAGTCCCTTTGTACTGGCCCTCGACGGTGCCTTACCCCGTTTACATGCCCTGGGCATCAAAGTAGATGCCGTTTTGGGTGATTTCGACAGCATGCCCGACCATGCCCTGCAGGTGGAGGCACAACAACCCATCAAAGTCATCCATGCACCCGACCAAAACCAAACCGATTTGGAGAAAGGGCTCGACTACCTGCTGGCAGAAGGACACCGCGCAGTGAATGTGGTGTGGGCCACCGGTCGACGCGCAGATCACAATCTGGCCAACCTGAGCAATGTGGTGAAGTATGCAGGTAGGCTGCAAATCAACCTGCTTGATGATTACTCACGCATCTACCAACTTCCGCCCTATTTCAAAAAATGGTACCCTAAAGGAAGCATCATCTCGCTTGTACCCATTGGCAAGGTTGAAGGCATCACCACGCAAAATCTACGATATCCTTTGCAAGGCGAAAGCCTCGAATTGGGCGTGCGCATAGGCACCAGCAACGAAGCAGCCAGCGAAGGATGGGTAGAGATTAGCCATGAGCGTGGTCACTTGCTGCTCATGGAATGCTTCGACAGGGAGCAGGCTTGATTTCATGGAAGCTTGTAGCCCTGAATCGTAACGCGCTTTCCTTGGTCAAAAAACTGCTCCAGTTGGAGTGAAAGGGCCAATATCATCTCTTCGCGAATCATGTACCTGCCGTATAAATCCTCAATACTTTTTCGAGTTATTGTAATTTGTCCAGCACTTCGCGGTGACTCAGATAGGTAGCGCGCATGCGTTGAAAAGCCCGCATGATGTAGATGTGAATGTCGATGGCTACATCGCTGTTCAAAACTCCCGAAAGCATGCCAATGCCCAATTCAGTGAAAACCAAAGGTGCTTTGCGCCAGCCCATGAGGTCCGAATTGGAAATCACAGATTGTGATTTCCAATTGGCAAACTCCTCTGGTGTGAGTTGAAACATGAAGTCGTCGGGGAAACGCCGAATTTGGCGCCTGACTGCTTGGTTGAGCACGCGGGTTTCAACCCCGTAAAGCTTGGCCAAATCGCGGTCGAACATCACGTGCCGCCCTCTGATAAGGTGAATTTGCTTGGCAATTTCGCCCTCGCTGTAGATGCCTGGTAACATGTTGATTTTTTTAAAGCCAGGTAGGAGGTCAAATTTTTCGGTTTAGCGCATCTTTTATCTCAAACTACGCATGATTGTGCGTGACAGGAATCTGAAGCCGAAGAATTGACGTGTTTTATCATCTCTTTTTAACATTTGTACAAGAGTTGAATGGTTAATTTTGCTGGCTATGAAAAAATGGATTGCCCTTTTTCGCGAAGCCCTGAAGGGTGAAGACCAAGATTATACTACCGGCAGCATTCGCAGGGCCATCGTGCTTTTATCGATACCCATGATTTTAGAAATGATCATGGAATCGCTTTTTGCAGTGGTTGACATATTTTTCGTAGGCAAGCTGGGGGTTGCAGCGGTGGCTACGGTGGGATTAACTGAATCGGTTATCACCATCGTATACAGCATTTCGATTGGCTTAAGCATGGCAGCCACCGCATTGGTAGCGCGTCGTATTGGTGAGAAAAATCCGAAAGCGGCTGCCGATACCGCTTTTCAAGCCATTGCGCTCAGCAGTATTCTGGCCATAGTATTGGGGATTGTAGGCTTTTGGCAAGCCGAAAACCTCCTCAGACTGATGGGCGCCGACGACGAAGTAGTTGCGCAAGGAGCGGGATACACCAAAATCATCTTTTTAGGGAATTTACCCATCATGCTGCTGTTCCTTATCAACGGCATTTTCAGAGGGGCGGGCAAACCAGCCATCGCCATGCGTTCGCTTTGGTTGGCAAATGGTGTGAACATCGTTATGGATCCTTTGCTCATTTTTGGTTTAGGAGAATTTGTGCCAGCCTTAGGCATAGAAGGTGCTGCCTGGGCCACTACTGGCGGGCGTACAATTGGCGTGCTGTACCAATTGTATCATCTTTTTGGCAAGAACAGCCAAATGCGACTTACAGCAGCCAACCTGGTTTTAGAAGCTAAAACTGTT
>Ga0075157_10001089_pt1 | contig 17922 bp, 13 predicted proteins | sample JI81BgreenDNA_FD_70967 | JGI IMG/M metagenome (GOLD analysis project Ga0075157, IMG submission 70967) | Wastewater effluent complex algal communities from Wisconsin, to seasonally profile nutrient transformation and Carbon sequestration -... | ecosystem: Engineered > WWTP > Effluent > Algae...
TGGGAGATCAATCCCATCGTGCCCGATGCCGGGGGTGCGCCCACCTTGCCGATGGGGGCACCGATCCTTCCGATGGGCGCGCCCATCCTGCCCATGGGGGCGCCGATTCTTCCGATGGGGGCGCCCATCCTGCCCACCAACCACCTGCCCCTGTCCACCTGGGCCCTGGGCGAGGCCCTGCGCCTGTCGCAGCAGCCCGATGGGAAGGTCCGCGCCGCGCCGCGGGTGCGCGTGGTGCACCTCAACAACTGCTTCAACCTGTCGGTGGAGGTGCTGCACACGCTGGCACCCTGGGCCGACTGGGCGACGGCCTACGGCAACTACAACTTCTTCACCGCCGGCGAAAGCTACCCCGCGCTGTTCCGGGCCGTGGCGCGCCGGGGCGTCGTCACGGCGGGCGCGCTGGCACGCGGGTTTGCCCGCGGCAACGACCTGTCGCTGCAGTCGCCGCCGCAGCACCCCACCTTCGGCGGCACGGTGCGCCTGGCCGACATGAAGGCCGTCGCCGAGAAGCTCGACGGCCTCAGTGCGCGGCTGGTGGCGTGGTTGTCGCCGCTGGCGGGCCTTGCGCGGGAAACCGCGGTGCAGGCCGTGGCCAAGGCGATCGCGCGGGCGCAGCAGCTCGACAGCGACGGCGACCTGCGCCTGGAGGTGCCCGACGCGCAGACCGACCTGCTGAGCCTGTCCACCCACCTGCAGGACGGCGACCTGGCCTTGCCGGCCGACGTGGTGACGGCCGCGGGCGATCTGGCCACCGTGCTGGCCGGCATCAAGCAGTACGGTGCAGTCGACCGGCCGTGGATGTTGCCGGCCAGCGCCGGCGTGGTCTGGGACTTCAGCGCGCCCACGCTGGCCATGAACATCCTGCTGCCCGACCCCGGCCGGCAAGGGCTGTGGGACTGGCGCTCGCCGTTCTACCTCGCCATCGACGCCGAGAACGACACGCCGCGTGTGCAGCCGCACGTCATCGAGCTGCTCAAGACCACGGACTGGGTGGACTTCCTCAAGGAGTACCACCGGCAGACGCCGTTCAAGGGGCTGTTCCCGGCCCGCATTCCCGAGTTCCTGCGCGCGCAGCGGGGCAAGGAATGGCCGCCGCGGGACCGCGGTGAGGCGCCGGGCCAGCCGCCGCGGGGTGGCAAGGGGAGCGGGAAGGGGAGCGGGAAGGGGAGCGGCGGCGCCAAGCGCTGATGCGCTGAACCCCGGCGGGGTGCGGGAACCCCGTCGTGTCGGGGCCGGGGCGCACCGATCGTTCACCGACGGATCGGCGATCGTCTGCCCATCGTCTCGTTCGCCCGCGCTGCCGTCCGCGCGGCAGCGGATGCGATGGGGCTCGGTCCCCGGTGCAATGGAACCTGTCGATGTCGACACCCTGCACCGAGGACCCTGCATGAACACCGAACTGCTGTGCCGCCTGCCGCTCGAACAAGCCCGCTGCCGCGAACTGGTTCGCCAGTTCCAGGCGATGGGTTCGATCGGCCACTTCGCCGCTGCCCTGGTGGAGGCGGCGCTGCGACGCGCCGACCGCGCCATCATCGACGGCGACGAGGCCGCCGTGCGCGAGGCCCTGACCGACCTCGAGGGCTTCGGGCGGCGGGCGCCCGGCATGGGCCCCGCGGGGGGTGCCGGATCGGGTGGCGCCGGATCGGGCGGCGCTGAAGTGCCCGAAGCCGCGGCCGAGTCGGCCGGCGCGCGGCCCGCTGCGCCCGCCGCAGCCCTGCGTGCCGGCCCGTCGACGCCGCAGCAATGGCCGGGCCCTTCGCTGCGCGGCGCGCCTGCGCGGGGCCTGGGTGCGCCCGAGCCCGATGCGTTCACCGCCCGCTGGCCCAGTGCGGCGGTGCGTTCGGTGCCCGCGGTCGGCCGCCGCCCGGCGCGTTCGGTCCTCGCCGCCTGAGCCGCCGCACAGGCCGGCGCCGCAAGGTCAGCCCGGTGCCACGCCGCCGCCGGGCTCGAGCGCGCTGTCCTTGCGCTGCGGCAGCGCCCCGCGTGCGCTGTTGGTGATGGCCGAGACGCAGGGGTGGCGGATGCGCCGCTCCAGCGAGATGGCGTAGAACTCTTCCTGCAGTTCGTCGGTGCTGCCCAGCAGTTGCACGCCGTACTGCGTCTGGATGTCGGTGGCCAGGGCCGACGGACCCATGAAGACGCCGCGGCCCTCGCGGCCGAATGACTTCATGAGGGCGCCGTCGTCGAACTCGGCGATCACCTGCGGCAGCAGCCGATGCCGCGTGAGCCAGGCGTCGAACTGCACCCGCAGGTCGCTGGCCAGACCGGGCACCAGCATGGGCGCGCCGTCGAGGTTGCGCGGAAAGCGCCCGCGCAGCTTGCGCAGCAGCGCCGGGGCGGCGAAGAAGCTCACCGACGACGACCCCAGCGGGTGGTTGAACGCGCGCACGCTGCTGCGCGAAGGCAGCGGAGCGTCGGCGATCACGATGTCGAACTGCTGCAGGGCCAGCCGCCCCAGCAGGTCGGGGAACTTGCCTTCGCTGCAGATGAGGTGCACCGGCTCGTCGATGGCCAGTGCCGGCTCGATCAGCCGGTAGGCCATGGTCTTGATGACCGAGTCGGCCACGCCCACCCGGAACTCGAGCACCCGCTTGCTATCGCGCTTCTCGCGCATCGCCTGCTCCAGCTCGCGGCCGAGGCCGAAGATCTCGTCGGCATAGGTCAGCGCCACGCGACCGTCCTCGGTGAGTTCGAGGTTGCGACCGGCCTTGCGGAACAGTTTGCGCCCGAGCCGCTCCTCCAGCAGCTTGATCTGGCTGGACAGGGTCTGCGGCGTCGTGTGCAGCTGTTCGCCGGCGCGGACGACGCCGCCGGCCCGGGCGACGACCCAGAAGTAGTGAAGATGCTTGAAGTTCACGACCCAGTCTCCAAAGTGAAACGCTCAGTTTTTTGCGCAGCAAGAAAAGAGGTTTATCGCATTTACGCGAAACAAGCATGCCCCTAGATTGAGAAGTGTCACGGGCTTGATGTTCCTCCCCCGCGATGGAACTTCCCTCTGCCGATCGCCTCCATGGCCCCTGAAAGGAGCTTTCCCATGCGCATGAGCACCAAAGGCCGTTTTGCCGTCAACGCGATGATCGACCTGACCCTGCGAGAGCGCAGCGGTCCCGTGGCGCTGGCGGCCATCGCCACCCGACAGCAGATTTCGCTGTCCTACCTCGAGCAGCTCTTCAGCCGCCTGCGCCGTGCCGGCCTGGTGCAGAGCACCCGGGGCCCTGGCGGCGGCTACACCCTGGGCCGCGACGCGGCCGAGATCTCGGTGGCCGACGTGATGCTGGCCGTCGAGGACGGCGAGCTCGAGGGCGAAGAGCGCGGGCGCGAGGAAGCGCCGCGGGGCCCCGACCTCAGCGGCTCGCTGTGGAGCAGCGTGCAGCACGTGATGCTGCGCCACATGGCCACCATCACGCTGCGCGTGCTGGCCGACGAGCAGATCGCCGCGGGCTACGTGGCCGACGAGAAGCCGGCCCGCCGCGCCATCGGCCCGCTGCCGCAGCCGCTGGCCGCCAAGCCCGTGCGCTCGACCGCCCCGAATTCGGTGTTTGCCTTCGGACAGTCCTTCGTGCGCTGAGCCTTGCCGCCGCGGTCCGGGCGCCGGGAGGCGCCGGGACCGGGCGGTGGGTGAGCATTCACCGATCAGCGGTCGCCGGACCGGCCGAGGCCGGTGGCAGAGACAGGTCGAACGCTGCTTCGGCCACGGCGTGGCCGTTGACCTGGAGGGTCACGGCATGCCGTCCGGGGTGATAGCGCCGCGTCGTGATCTCCCGCAGCGGGTGCGCGCGGTTGAGCGCCACGCGCTGGCCCGGGTCCAGCGTCAGGCGCCAGCCCTTGAACACCTTGGGCGACGTGGCGCCCGACGCCTTCACGTGGTGCATCACCACGTCCACTTCCAGCTTCTGGGGCGCCGCTGCGCGGCTGCGCAGCACCGCGCTCCAGGTCAGCGTTCCGCCCAGCACCACGTGGCTGGGCGACACCGACCACGCCACCTCGCCCTCGAAGGGCTGGTGCGTGCCCCAGGCGGCCAGCACCGCCGCATCCCCCGCCTTGATGCGTCCGCGACTGGCGTGCCGCAGCAAGGCGCGGCGATCGTCGCTGGCGCCGGGCAGGTGCCGCTGCAGCCAGACCACCAGCCGCCCGGGGTGATCGCGTGCGACGTCGTTGAGGTGGTTGGCCACCGAACGCCGCACGTAGGCACTGCGATCGTCCTGCAGCGCCTCCAGCAGCGGGGCGGTGGGCGACGGGTCTTCGATCAGGAAGCGCAGCACTTCGCCCCAGGGCAACCGTGGACGTGAGCCTTCGCTCACCAGCCGACGCACGTGAACGCTGGGGTCGGTCGTCCAGCGCTGCAGCGTGGACAGGGTCAGATCGGTGTGCGCCTGCAGCACGGGACGAAGCGCCCACTCCGCCGTGTGGCGCTGTGTGAGGGCGTGCAGCGCCTGCAGCGCGCGCTCCGGCGCCGCGGTGCCGCCGCGCGCCACCACCTCGCCCAGGGGCCAGACGATCCACCCGGCCAGGCCCTTCTCGCCCGTCGACAGGGTGTCCAGCCGCTCGTCTTCGGGCGCCGGCGCCGGGGCCAGGGCCTGTTCGATCACCCCGCAGGCGGCGTCGAAGTCGTCGGGCAGGTGGGCCTGCAGCGCGTCGGCGATCTGCAGGGCCCGCGCCTTCATCGGAAGGTCGTCGAGGCCGCGGGTGGCTGCACGCTCGAAGCCGGCAGCATCGAAGCTGCGGTGCACCCGCTTCAGGTGATGGGCCGCGGCGCCCACCAGCGCCGGGTTGAGCAGATTGCGGAACGGTTCGGCCATGGCCGGGATCGTCCCACGAACGACCCCGGAGACTGCCGCGACCCCGGGGCTGCCGATAATCCGTCGCATGTTCACCGGCATCGTGCAAGGTGTGGCCCAGGTGGCCGCCGTGGAAGACCGCCCTGGCCTGCGCCAGCTGCGCCTGCAGTTTCCGCCCGGCTTCGACACCGGGCTGGAGATCGGCGCCAGCGTGGCCTGCGACGGCGTGTGCCTGACCGTCACGTCCCGGCCCGCCGCCGACACGGCCACCTTCGACGTGATGCAGCAGACGCTGTCGCTGACCACGCTGGCCGGCTGGGCGCCCGGCCAGCGCGTGAACGTGGAGCGGGCGGCGCGCGACGGCGCCGAGATCGGCGGCCACCCCCTGTCGGGGCACGTCGACACGCTGGCCACGCTGCTTTCGGTGCGGCAGCCGCAGAACAACCACGTGATGCGCATCGGCGTGCCGCCGCGCTGGATGCGCTACGTGTTCGCCAAGGGCTACATCGCCGTCAACGGCGCCAGCCTCACGGTGGCCGAGGCCGACCGCAGCGAAGGCTGGTTCGAGGTCTGGCTCATCCCCGAGACGCTGCGCCTGACCACCTTCGGCGACAAGGCGCCGGGCGACCGGCTGAACCTGGAGATCGAGCGCCAGACGCAGGTCATCGTCGACACGGTGCACGAGGCCGTGGAGGCCCGGCTGGCGCCGCTGCAGGGCGTGCTGGAGCGACTGTCGGCCAGCGATCCGACGCTGCGCGACGCCTTGGCCGCGCTGCGTTCCGACGCGCCCTGACGCGTCCCGGGGCCCCCGCCGCTCAGGCCGGACGCCCGCCGCGCCCCGCGCCCGCGGCAAACCGCGCCGCGCCGCGCCGGCCAGGCCTTCCTGCTGCACCACCGGGGCGCCGCGCGCGCCTTCGCCGCGCAGCGCGGTGTCCATCGACTGCGCCCAGCCCGCGTAGGCCGAGGCCCGGTCGGCGCGCAGGCAGTGCTGCGGAAAGCCCGCCAGCGTCTGCGCCAGGGCCAAAGCCGCATCGAGGGCCTGCCCGTCGGGCACCACGCGGTTGGCCAGGCCCATGCCCAGCGCCTCGCGTGAGTCCACCGGGCGGCCGGTGAGGATGAGGTCGAGCGCACGGCCCAGGCCGACGATGCGCGGCAGCCGCACGGTGCCGCCGTCCACCAGCGGCACACCCCAGCGGCGGCAGAAGACGCCGAACACGGCACCTTCGGCCGCCACGCGCAGGTCGGCCATCAGCGCCAGTTCCAGCCCGCCGGCCACGGCGTGTCCTTCCACCGCCGCGATGACCGGCTTGGAGAAATCCATGCGCGTGGGCCCGAGCGGGCCCGGGGGCGCGCCGTCGGGCGTGAGCACCAGCGACCGCGTCGGGTCGGCCACGGCCTTGAGGTCGGCGCCGCTGCAGAAGGTGCCGCCATCGCCGTGCAGCACGGCCACGCTCAGCGTGTCGTCGGCGTCGAAGGCCTCGAAGGCCTGGCGCAGCGCGCTGGCGGTGGGGCCGTCGATGGCGTTGCGGGCCTCGGGGCGGTGCCAGCGCACCAGCCAGACCGGCCCGTGGCGTTCGGTGCGCACGCCGTGCGCGGGCAAGTCATCGGTGTTCAGGGGCATGGACGTCTCCGGGCCGTGGGGCAGGCAGTATGCTGCGGCGCTTTGCAGGAGGGCCCACCGCATGCCAACCGACCCCGCCGGTCACATCCGGCTCACCTCCCACCCGGGGCAGGGGGCCGGGGGCGCGCCTGCCCTTCGCTGGGGCGATCCCGACCCGGCCGTGCGCGGCCCGGTCATCGGCACCACCGCCCAGCGCAGCCTGCGCAACGTGGTGGGCACGCACAGCGGCAGCTACGGCGTGTACCGTGCGCTGGCCGTGGCCGCGGGCAACCTGCCCCGCGGCCACCGCGCCGACCTCACCGACACCGCCCCCACCGACCCCATCGGCCCGTACCCGCAGTGGGGCGAGCCCGAGCGCATCGTCTCGATCGATCCCTGGGGCGCCAGTGTGCAGACGGTGTTCGCCGAGCACCTGGCCCGCGGCGACGACGTGCGGCCCACCATCGCCATCACCAAGGCGCACATCCACCTGCCCGAGATCAAGCAGGCGCTGGCCTTCCAGCGTCTGAAGATCGACGGCCGCATCCTGCTGGACGATGCCAGCGCCACCGTCACCAAGATCGCGGTGGAGCCGGTGTGGTGGCTGCCCGGCGTGGCGCGCCGCTTCGGCGTCACCGAGGCCGAGTTGCGTCGCGCGTTGTTCGAGGAGACGGGCGGCATGTACCCCGAGCTCGTCACGCGCAGCGACCTCGAGGTCTTCCTGCCCCCCATCGGCGGGCAGACGCTGTACGTGTTCGGCGACGTGCGCGACCTGGCCAACCCCGACATCACGCTCACCGCACGCGTGCACGACGAGTGCAACGGCTCGGACGTCTTCGGCTCGGACATCTGCACCTGCCGGCCGTACCTCACGCACGCCATCGAGGAGTGCATCCAGGGCGCGCAGCAGGGCGGCGTGGGGCTCATCGCCTACAGCCGCAAGGAAGGCCGGGCGCTGGGCGAGGTCACGAAGTTCCTCGTCTACAACGCCCGCAAGCGCCAGCAGGGCGGCGACCGCGCCGACAAGTACTTCCTGCGCACCGAGTGCGTGGCCGGCGTGCAGGACATGCGCTTCCAGGAGCTGATGCCCGACGTGCTGCACTGGCTGGGCATCCGCCGCATCCACCGGCTGGTGAGCATGAGCAAGGACAAGTTCGATGCCATCACCGGCAGCGGCATCGAGGTGCTGGAGCGGGTGAAGATCCCCGACGACCTCGTGCCGGCCGACGCCCGCGTGGAGATCGAGGCGAAGATCGCCGCGGGCTACTTCACCGACGGCAGCGTGCCCACTGAAGCCGAGCTGGCGCAGGTGCGCGGCCGCGGCCTGACCTGAACTCCGATGACGACCCCTGACCCTGCCCCGACCGCCGTGCCCGAGACCCTGGACGGCCCGCCGAAGGACGTGCTGCGCACGCTGCGCGACCCGGCCACCATCCGCCTGCGCTGTGCCGAGGTGACGCGCGCAGTGGAGAACAACGTCTCACCGCACTTCACGCTCGACCGCACCCGCCTGGACGACGTGGCCGCGCGCGTGGAGGCGGTGATCCGCCGGCGCTTTCCCGACCTGCGCATTCCGCTGCACAGCCGCTGGCGGCACTTCGAGGCCGGCGGTGTCGATCGCCGTGCGGAGCTCGACGCCCGTCTTGCCGGCCGCAGCGCGCTGGACCGCGCGCGGGCCCAGATCGACCTGACGGTCGTGAGCGTGCTGCTCGACGCCGGGGCCGGATCGAAGTGGCAGTACACCGAGCACCGAAAGTCCGCGCAGGCCGCCCTGCCCGTGCACCGGCAGGGACGGGACGACCTGCTGGCGATGCTGGACGCGGCCGCCAAGGGGCGCGCGGCCGAGCCGTCGGCCGCCTCCGGCGAGACCGCCTCGGGCGAGACCGCCGAAGCCCCTGCCGCCGAGGGGTCGGGCGAAGCCGCCGCGTCGGTCACGCCGCCACCGGCGGCAGCCCCCGTTGCCCCCGACGCTGCGGCCCCGCGCTTCGCCCGCTCCGAAGGGCTGGGCGTGGCCACCTTCCGCGCCTTCCTCGACGGCGTGTTCTCGGCCGACCGCGACGACCCTTTGCGCGCCGATGCAGCCACCCTGCAGCAGATGGACGCCGCGGCCGTTCGGGCCCTCTTCCAATCCAGCCCCTCCAATCCGCTCATGGGGCTGGAAGGGCGCGCGGGCCTGATGACGCGGCTGGGATCGGCCTTGCACCTTTGGCGACACGGGCCGGATGGCGACATCGCCCTGCCGCTGCGCCCCAGTGCCGTGCTGGAGCCGCTCACCGAGGGCTTCACGCGCGCCGAGGTGCCGGCCGCCGAGCTGTTCGGCGTGCTGCTGCGGGCCTTCGCCCCCATCTGGACCAGCGGCAGCCGCGTGCTGGGCGCGCAGGCCGGCGACGTCTGGCCCCACCGCTGGTCGGGCGATGCCGTGGGCGGTGGCCGCGATCCCACGACCGTGGGCTGGGTGCCGTTCCACAAGCTCACGCAGTGGCTCACCTACTCGCTGCTGGAGCCGCTGCAATGGGCCGGCGTGAAGGTGACGGGACTGGACGCGCTCACCGGCCTGCCCGAATACCGCAACGGCGGACTGCTGCTCGACGCCGGCGTCATCGTGCCGCGGGTGGCCGCCGACCTCGACCGCGTGTGGACCCCGCGCGACGAGTTCATCGTCGAGTGGCGTGCGCTGACCGTGACGCTGCTGGACGAGGTGGCCGAGCGGGTGCGGGCGCGCCTGGGGCTGGATGCCGAGGCCCTGCCGCTGCCCTGCGTGCTCGAGGGCGGCACCTGGGCGGCCGGTCGCGAGATCGCGGCCGAGCGCCGTTCCGGCGGCGCGCCGCCGCTGCGCCTGGACAGCGACGGCACCGTGTTCTGACGGCACCGCGCCGACTGCCGCCCCGTCCATGGATCGCCCGGCCCGCACCTTCGGCAGCGAGCTGCGCCGCTGGCGGTTGCAGCGCGGGTTGACGCAGATGGGGCTGGCGCACGCGGCGGAGGTGTCCACGCGCCACCTGTCCTGGCTGGAATCGGGCCGCGCCGAGCCCAGCCGCGCCATGGTGCTGCGCCTGGCCGAACGGCTGGACGTGCCGCTGCGCGAGCGCAACGCGTTGCTCGTCGCCGCCGGCTTCGCGCCGATGTACGGCCAGCACCGTCTGGACGACGCCCCGCTGGCGGCGCTGCGCGAGTCGCTGCAGCGCCTGCTGGAGGCCCACGACCCCTGGCCCGCCATGGCGGTGGACCGGCACTGGAACCTGGTGGCCGCCAACGCGGCCGTGCCGCGCCTGCTGGGCTGGCTGGGCCTGCCGCTCGGCGAAGGCGGCCCCGTCAATGTCGTGCGCCTGTCGCTGGATCCCCTGGGGCTCGGACAATGGCTGGTCGATCGCGAGCGCTGGCGCGAGCACATGGCCCGGCGGCTGCAGCGGCAGTGGGCCGCCACGGGCGACGAAGCCTTTGCGGCGCTGCGGGCGGAAATCCTTGCGGGATCGAACGGTCAGCCCGAGGCGGCCGCGGCCGAACCCGGGCCCTTGCCCCCGGTGCTGCCCCCGGTGCTGCCGCTGGTCCTCGACACGCCCCGGGGCCGGCTGTCGTTCCTCACCACCGTGACCGTCTTTGGGGCCCCGCACGACGTGCTGGCCTCGGAAATCGCCGTGGAGACGCTGCTGCCGGCCGACAGCTCGACCGCCGAGCGTCTGCGGGCCCTGGCGGCGCCGGGCTGATCGCGCAGGCGCGCCACGGGGCTGTGGCACCATCGTGCGCAGTTCGGCACGTGCCGTCGTCGCATCGGAGATCCCGCATGGCCCAGGTCCACCTCGTCAGTCACCCGCTGGTGCAGCACAAGCTCACGCTGATGCGCCAGAAGGATCGGTCCACCAACAGCTTCCGCCGCCTGCTGCACGAGATCAGCATCCTCATGGCCTACGAGGTCACGCGGGAGATGCCGGTCCAGATGATCGACATCGAAACGCCGCTCGCGCCCATGAAGAGCCCGGTGATCGATGGCAAGAAGACGGTGTTCGTGGTCATCATGCGCGCCGGCGACGGCTTCCTCGACGGCATGCTCGAGGTGGTGCCGGGCGCGCGCGTGGGTCACGTGGGCCTGTACCGCGACCCGAAGACGCTGGTGGCGGTGGAGTACTACTTCAAGATGCCCTCGGACATGCACGAGCGCGACGCCATCGTGCTGGACCCCATGCTGGCCACCGGCAACTCGGCGGTGGCGGCGGTGGAGCGGCTGAAGGAGACGAAGCCGCGTTCCATCCGCTTCGTGAGCCTGCTGGCCGCGCCCGAGGGCCTGAAGACCTTCCACGACGCCCACCCCGACGTGCCGGTGTACACGGCGGCCATCGACAGCCACCTCAACGAGCACGGCTACATCGTGCCGGGCCTGGGCGACGCCGGCGACCGGCTCTTCGGCACCAAGTAAGGCCGCCGCCACCCGCCGCCACCCGCCTCGAGCGGCCCGGCCCGGCGCGCGGTCACTCGCTGGCGGTGGTGGGCTGCGGGCGCGGCCGGCGCGCCCAGCGTGCCAGGGTGTCGCGCAGCCGGTCGGCGTCGATGGGTTTGGTGAGGAAGTCGTCCATGCCGGCTTCCACCGCCAGATCGCGCTCGCTCACCAGCGCCGCGGCGGTCAGCGCGATCACCGGCAGGCCTTGACCTTCGGGGCGGCGACGGAGCTCGCGGGTGGCCTCGTAGCCGCTCATCACCGGCATCTGCAGGTCCATCAGCACGGCGTCGAAGGGGCGGCCGTGCTCATGGGCGCGCTGCACGGCGCCCAGCGCCTCGCGCCCGTCGATGGCCTGCACCACGCGCGCGCCCCAACGTTCCAGCAGCGCCACGCCGATGAGCATGTTGACGGGGTTGTCTTCCACCAGCAGCACGCGCAGGCCCTGGAGGTCTTGTCCGTGCGCCGGAGGCGGGGCCGGCTGCGGGGCCGCCACCGCCGGCAGCAGCACCTCGGCCCAGAAGCAGGCGCCGCGGCCGGGCACGCTCACCACGCCGACCTCGCCGCCCATCAGCGCGGCCAGTTCCCGACAGATCGACAGGCCCAGCCCGGTGCCGCCGAAGCGCCGCGTGGTGCTTTCGTCGGCCTGCGTGAAGGGACGGAACAGCCGCGACTGCGTGGGTTCGTCCAGACCCGGGCCGGTGTCGTGCACTTCGAATCGCACGCGGTCGCCCTCGATGCGCCGCGCCACCACCCGCACGCTGCCCTGATCGGTGAACTTCAGCGCGTTGGCCAGGTAGTTGGAGAGGATCTGCCGCACGCGCAGCGGGTCGCCCTTGACGTGGGCGTGATGCGGACCCTGCAGCGAGGGGTCGATGTCCAGCGTGAGGGCCAGGCTTCGCCCGGCGGCGAGGGCACCATAGGCCTGCTTCAGTCCCGACAGCAGGTTGGGCAGGTCGAAGCTCGTGGCCTCCAGCATCAGCTTGCCCGCCTCGATCTTGGACAGGTCCAGCACATCCGACAGGATGGCCGCCAGGGCCTGCGCGTTGTCCACGATCTGGTCGAGGTACAGCTGGCGGCGCTCTTCGTCGAGCGTGCGGTCGCGCGCCAGCTGCGCCAGGCCGAGCATGCCGTTGAGCGGCGTGCGCAGCTCGTGGCTGGTGTTGGCCAGGAAGGCGCTCTTGGCGCGGTTGGCGGCCTCGGCCTGGTCGCGCGCGCGGGCCAGCGCCTCGGCCACCTGGCGTCGCTCGGTGACGTCCTCGATGATCCAGATGGTGCCGCCGTTGATGGTGCGCGACGGGTCGATGGCCTTGCCCAGCACGCGCGCCAGGAAGGTGCTGCCGTCGCGGCGGCGTGCCAGCCGCTCGACCTCGATCAGCTCGCCGCGCGAGAGCTGCGGGCTGATGGCCTCGCCCAGCGCCCGGTAGTCAGCCTCGCTGGGCCACACCGCCGAGCCCGGCTGCCCGATGAGCCCGCCTTCGGCCCAACCGTACATCTCGTCGAAGCGCGGGTTCGTCAGCACGAAGCGCTGGTCGCGCGTGACGGCGATGCCGATGGAGGCGTTCTGGAGAATGGCGTCGCGCTCCAGGCGCGAACGCTCCTGCTGCGAGATGTCGCGACCGTTGATGACCAGGTAGGTGCGCCGGTCCATCGCGAACACCGCCCCCGACATCAGCAGCTGCACGGTCTGCCCCGAGCGCGTCATGAAGCGACAGCGCATCTCGCGCGCGGCTCCGTGCTGGCGCACGTGCTCGATGAAGCGTTCGTGCTCGTCGGGCTCGACCCACAGGCCGATCTCGACCGAGCTGCGGCCCACCACCTCGGCCGCGCTGTAGCCCGTCACCTGCTCGAAGGTCTGGTTGACCATCGCGTAGCGCCCGGTGGCCAGGTCGGTGAGCGTGATGACGTCCGGGCTGGTGGCCACCAGGTGCGACAGCAGGGCCTCGGATCGCCGCACCGCCTCCTCGGCGCGGCGCCGCTCGGTGTCGTCGACGAGGATGGACAGCGTGGTGAAGCCGGCGTCGTCGTCCACGCGCACGCCGGTGGAGCGCACGGCGATGCGGCGACCATGGCGGCTGCGCATGCGGAAGTCCTCCACCGGAAGCGCCTCGCCCACGGGCTGGGCCTCCAGTTCCTCCTGCCGGCGCCGCACGCGCTCGCGCGAGTCGCCGCCTTCGACGTGGTCGAGCAGGTCGCGGCCCACCATCGACGCCACGTCCTCGTAGCCCAGCAGGTGCTGCGCCGCCGGGTTGGCGTCGACGATGAGGCCGCTGCGGTGGATCACCAGCGGCGTCGGGATGCGCGCGAACAGGTTCTGGTAGCGGCCCTCGGTGGCGGCCAGCGCGCGGCGGGCCTCGACGTGGGCCGTGATCTCGCGCGCCACGCCCCAGTAGCCCAGGAACACGCCCCGCGCGTCGAAGCGCGGCTCGCCGCTGACGCTGAAGTGGCGGACCGTGCCACTGCGCGACTTCCAGCGCACCGGCAGCTCGCGGAAGGCGATGCGCGACTCGAGGTCGGCCTGCAGCGCGTCGAGCGTCTCGGCGTCGCAGGCGAATGCCGGCAGTTCCCAGGGCACCTGACCGAGGGCCTCGCCGACCGACGCCTCGACTCCGTCGCGGCGGGGCATGTGCGCCGCCATCAGGCGGAACTGCGCGTCGACCTCCCAGTACCAGTCCACCGCGATGGCCAGCAGGCCGGTGAAGCGGCGCTCGCGGTCGCTGGCCGCGTGCGCATGGCGCTCGGTGATGCGGCTGTGCGCCCAGGCCAGCGCCACGGCCATGCCCAGCACGCTCCACTGCACGAACAGCGGATGCAGCGCCGTGACGTCGCCAGGGGGTGCCGGCACGGCCAGCGGGAGCATCGAGCGGCCGACGCTCAGCGCCAGCGTGCACAGCGCCCCCACGCCGGCCAGCACCAGGGCCGGCCGGAAACCGACGGTCAGCGCGGCCAGCACCACGAACAACCCCATCAGGCTCAGGCCGGGGGCCGCCGGACCGGCGCCGGCGGCGCCGGCCAGCAGGGTGATCATGGCCATGCTGGCCGCCAGCGCAGCGCATGCGGCCGCGCCCAGGCGCTGCACCGGCAGCCAGCGCGCCGCCGTGGCGCCCAGGGCCACGAGCGCGAAGCCAGCCACCAGCGGCCACAGCGCGCTGGGCTGGATGGGCGGTGCGTGCGAGCGCGGCGCGAGCACCAGCCACAGGGCCAGGCCCGCATGAACGGCTGCGGACACCCCGAGTGTCAGCCGGGCGGCCCGGTCGTGCCGCAGCTGCTGGGCCTGGCGCTGGGCCTGGACGGGCTGCGGCAGGAAGGCGGTCTCCAGCGGCACCGTGGCGCGCAGGAGCTCGGTGTCCATCAGCGTGGAGTCGACGTCGGCGGGCGCGGGGCGGGCCATGGGGCGTCGACGTCGGTGTCGCGGGCCGGGGGTCGCTCAGCCGGCCAGCGGGCGGGCCGCCTGCAGTTCGTCGCGCGTGCGCAGCGCGACGCGACGGGCGGCCTCGGCAAAGTCCTCGCCGTCGCTGGCGTACAGCACGGCGCGCGAGGAATTGACCACGATCGGACCTTCCGGCCGCCAGCCGGCGCGGACCGTCGCCTGCGCATCGCCGCCCTGCGCCCCGACACCCGGGATGAGCAGCGGCAGCGTCGGCGCCAACGTTCGAACGCGTTCGATCTCGGCCGGGTAGGTGGCGCCCACCACCAGGCCCAGCCGTCCGTCGCGGTTCCAGGCGCCGGCGGCCAGCCGCGCCACGTGTTCGTACAGGGCCGAGCCGTCGTGCAGCCGCTGCGCCTGCAGGTCGTCGCCGCCCGGGTTGGAGGTGCGGCACAGCAGGAACAGGCCCTTGCCGTCGTGCCGCAGGTAAGGCTCGATGGAGTCGAACCCCATGAAGGGCGACAGCGTCAGCGCGTCGGCCTGGTAGCGCACGAAGGCCTCGGTGGCGTACTGCTCGGCCGTGGCGCCGATGTCGCCGCGCTTGGCGTCGAGAATGACCGGCACGCCCGGCGCGATGCGGTGGATGGTGCGGACGAGCTGCTCGAGCTGGTCCTCGGCGCGGTGGGCGGCGAAGTAGGCGATCTGCGGCTTGAAGGCCAGGGCCAGGTCGTGCGTGGCCTCGACGATGGCGGCGCAGAAGTCGTGCAGGCGCCGCGCGTCGCCGCGCCAGTGCAGGGGCAGCTTGGCCGGGTCGGGGTCGAGTCCCACGCAGAGCATCGTGCCGCGCGAGCGCGCGGCCGCCAGCAGCGACGCGGTGAAATTCACTGCCAGCGCTCCGCCAACATGCGAGCCAGGCCGGTGTAGCTGGCCGGCGTCATGGCCTGCAGCCGGTCCTTCTCGGCCTGCGGCAGGTCCAGCGAGGCGACGAAGCCCTGCATCAGCTCGCGCGTGATGGGCTTGCCGCGGGTGAAGGCCTTGAGTTGGTCGTAGGGGTTGGGCAGGCCGTGGCGGCGCATGACGGTCTGCACCGCCTCGGCCAGCACCTCCCAGGCGCCGTCGAGGTCGGCCGCCAGGCGCGCTTCATCGACCTGCAGCTTGTCCAGGCCGCGCGCCAGGCTGTCCCAGCCCAGCAGCGCATGGCCCAGCGCCACGCCCATGTTTCGAAGCACGGTGCTGTCGGTGAGGTCGCGCTGCCAGCGGCTGATCGGGAGCTTCGCGCTGAGATGGCCCAGCACCGCGTTGGCCAGCCCGAAGTTGCCCTCGGCGTTCTCGAAGTCGATCGGGTTGACCTTGTGCGGCATGGTCGACGAGCCGACCTCGCCTTCCTTCACGCGCTGCCGGAAGTAGCCCAGCGAGACATAACCCCAGACATCACGCGACCAGTCGATGCCGATGGTGCCTGCCCGGGCCACGGCATCGAACAGCTCGGCCATCGTGTCGTGCGGCTCGATCTGGATGGTGTAGGGGTTGAAGTGCAGCCCCAGGCGCTGCTCCACCACGTCGCGGGCGAAGGCTTCCCAGTCGAAGTCGGGGTAGGCCGCCACGTGCGCGTTGTAGTTGCCCACGGCGCCGTTCATCTTGGCCAGCAGCTTCACGCCCGCGATGCGCTCGCGGGCTGCGGCCAGGCGCGCCGCCACGTTGGCCACTTCCTTGCCCAGCGTGGTGGGGCTGGCGGTCTGGCCGTGTGTGCGGCTGAGCATCGGCAGGCCGGCCAGCGTGTGCGCCATCTTGCCCAGCCGCTGCAGCACGGCGTCGAGTGCCGGCAGCAGCACATCGGCGCGCGCGTGCTGCAGCATCAGCGCGTGGCTGGTGTTGTTGATGTCCTCGCTCGTGCAGGCGAAGTGCACGAACTCCACCGCGCGCTCCAGCGCCGGCTCGCCGGCGAAGTGGCCGCGGATCCACAGTTCCACCGCCTTCACGTCGTGGTTGGTGGTGCGCTCGATGGCCTTGATGGCCTCGGCATCGGCTTCGGCGAAGTGTTCTACCCAGCCGCGCAGCCGCGCGCGCAGCGCCTCGGGCAGCGGCGGAAACTCGGCGAAGCCGGCGTCGGACAGGGCGATGAACCACTCGATCTCGACCTGCACGCGCCGGTGCATCAGGCCGAATTCGGACAACAGCGGGCGCAGCGCGCCCATCTTGCTGGCGTAGCGGCCGTCCAGCGGAGACAGGGCCGTCAGGGAAGTCGCGGGCAAGGTGCGCGCGGAAACAGTCATGCGGCAGACCGGCGTTGTGGGGTGGGCCGGCGCAGGGCCCTGCGTGCCGGCAATCGTCCGCATTCTAGGAGGCTGCACCTGCGTGGAGGGGTGCCGCCCCCGCGACGCGGGGCGCCGGGGCGCGGAGTTTCCGCGGGATCGCCACGCGTCAGGGCGTGACCAGTCGCACCTCGAACCGGCAGGCCGGTGCCCCGTGGGCCTCGCAGGCGACCTCGTCGACCCGGCTGCGGGCGTGCACGAGCACCCGGAACAGGCGCTCGAACACGGCGGCGTAGAACGCGCAGCCGGCGCTCGGCCCGCTGGCCGGATGCAGCAGGGGGTTGTGCTGCAGCGTCATCCAGGCCTGCGCCGGGGCGTCGGCGCCGGCCTGCACATGCCAGCCGACAAGGCGCGCGCCCGACTCGAAGCGTGCGCTGCCGGCGAAGGTCCAGGCGTGTCGCGTCACGGCCGCCAGCAGCGCCCGGGCCGCCAGTCCCGGGGGCAGCGCCTTCAGCACGCGCTGTGCTGGCGGCGGAATGCGGTGCGCGAGCAGGTAATCGGCCGTGCGGCAACCGGCTGCGGCGGCCACCTCGGCGGCCTGCGTCGCACCCAGTGCAGCGCAGAGCGCGAGATGGAGCTGACGCACCTCGCCCTCGTCCACCATCGACTGCGGCGGCTGGTTCCAGTGGTGCAGCAGCCCGGCGTGTTCGAACACCGTGCGCGCGGTGGCCGATCCGAGCCAGGCCGGCAGCACTGCAGCCACCTGCGTGATGGCGTTGGGCCCGATGCGCGCCGGCGCGGTGTCGTTGCGCACCGCGCCGGGGGAGGACAGCAGGGCCGACATGTCAGTCGGCCGCGGCCGGGTGGTGGTCGGCGGCCTGGTGCAGCGACAGCGCAGCCTCGGCCTCCTCGTCGCTGAGCTGGCCACCGCCGCCACAGGCCGAGACCTGGCCGGACTCGACCGCCCCGATGGCTGCCAGCGCGGCCGCGGCGATCTCCTCGCCCCGCTTGCGCCGCATCTCGATCTTCGGGCCGTGCATCGTCACCCAGTTTTCGTCGGCCGCGGCGATGGCGGCCGCGTCGGGCCGCTCGTGCACGCGCGTGTCGGCGAACTGGAAGTCGACCTTCTTCTTGCTCTGCGGGCCCCAGTAGCCCACACGGCCCAGGTCGTAGAAGGTGCGCTCGAAGCCGCTCTTCAGGAAGGCCTTCAGGCAGCCCATCAGGTACTTGCGCCGGAAGCTGTCCTTCTCCCAGGGGTACTGGAAGAAGCTCTTGTTCATGAAGAACCGGCGGTAGTTGTTCATCACCCGGTCCAGCAGCTCGGCGCGGTCCATCGCGTCGGGCTTCATGATCGGCGTCACGAAGTTGTACTTCTCGAAGTCGAAGACCTCGACCTTGTCGCCCAGCTCCTGGAACAGGTCGCTGAAGGGCCAGGGCGTGTACATCGCCCAGTTGGCCATGTCGGGGTTCCAGTCGCGCGCCATCTGGTACGT
>Ga0075157_10001090_pt1 | contig 17890 bp, 12 predicted proteins | sample JI81BgreenDNA_FD_70967 | JGI IMG/M metagenome (GOLD analysis project Ga0075157, IMG submission 70967) | Wastewater effluent complex algal communities from Wisconsin, to seasonally profile nutrient transformation and Carbon sequestration -... | ecosystem: Engineered > WWTP > Effluent > Algae...
TTAAAAGCAATTGAAGAATTAAATGGTGCAACCGTTGAAGGTCGTACAATTGTAGTAAACAAATCTGAACCAAAACCAGAAGGTGAAAGAAGATCTTTTAACAACAATCGTTCAGGCGGAAGCTACAATGGCGGTGGAAACTCTCGCGGTGGTTACGGCGGAGGAAACAGAGATAACAATGGTGGTGGAAACAGAGGAAGATACTAATCAATATTCTTTACAAATACCAAAAGTCAACTCAATCGAGTTGGCTTTTTTTGTTTTTAGGAGCGAATCTTTCGGGATTTATCAGCTATCCATTTTCCTGCTTTCCGTTACAATCTTTTCTTTTTTTAAAGAAAAAAAGAAAAGGATTTTCACTGCAATCAGGGCTAGTTAGCCATCCATTTTTCCTTTTGTTAATAACTAAAATTGACAATATCTTACTTAAAATGTAATTTTGGTAAATTCCCAAAAAGCAAATTCCAAATCACAAACAAATGCGATAACAATTGGAATTTGGAATTTTTCAATTGGAATTTTTTAAAATATGTATTTAATATTCGACACCGAAACCACAGGATTACCAAAAAGCTGGGCAGCACCAATTTCCGATACTGACAATTGGCCAAGATGTGTCCAAATAGCTTGGCAATTGCACGACGAAATGGGAAACCTTGTCGAACACCAAGATTATCTCATCAATCCAGAAGGTTTCAATATTCCATACGATGCCGAAAGAATTCACGGAATTTCAACCGAATTAGCACAGCAAAACGGAATCCAACTCAAAGAAATGTTGGAGAAATTCAACATAGCTTTATCAAAAGCCAAATACATTGTTGGACAAAATGTAGGTTTCGATGTCAACATCATGGGTTGCGAATTCTACCGAATGGGAATCGATTCCCCAATGTCCAAAATGCCAATTCTCGATACGTGTACAGAAGTTACAGCATCACTTTTAAAATTGCCTGGCGGTCGAGGCGGAAAATATAAATTACCAACATTAACCGAGTTACATCAATATCTTTTCGGCGAACCTTTTGCCGAAGCGCACAATGCAACTGCCGACGTTGAAGCTACAACACGTTGTTTCCTAGAATTAATTCGTACTGAAGTTTTTACCAAAGAAGAACTCGATGTAGAACCCGAATATTTCGAAGATTTTCAGTTAAAAAATCCAAGATCAATTCAGTTAATTGGTTTAAAACACATCAACCTCAAACAAGCTTCGGATGAAATTAGAAAACAATTTCAAAAGGTTGAAAATGAAACTGTTCAAACCGCAATTTCCGACGAAGATAAACGCGATTTTAAGCATTCAAAATTTGCACATTTACACAATCATACCCAATTCTCAGTTTTACAATCTACCATTGGAGTTCCAGCTTTAGTTTCGGCGGCAGCCAAATATAAAATGCCAGCCGTTGCCATGACCGATACTGGAAATATGATGGGTGCTTTTCATTTTGTAAGTGCGGTTATGAACCATAATAAAGCGGTAAAATCTAAAATTGAAGCCGCAATCGAAGCAGGTGAACAACCCGAAGATGCCGAAATCAAACCCATTGTAGGTTGTGAATTCAATATTTGTGACAATCATAAAGACAAAACCAAAAAAGACAACGGTTATCAAATAGTATTTCTTGCAAAAAACAAAAATGGCTATCACAATTTAGCAAAAATGGCTTCCATTGCCTACATCGATGGTTTTTATTATGTTCCTAGAATTGATAAATCGATAGTTGAAAAATACAAAGAAGACATCATTGTTTTATCAGGAAATTTATATGGTGAAATTCCGAGTAAAATTTTAAATATTGGAGAAAATCAAGCCGAAGAAGCATTGCTTTGGTGGAAAGAACAATTTGGAGCTGATTTTTATTTAGAAATCATGCGTCATAACCAAGAAGACGAAAATCGAGTGAATAAAACTTTGATTGAATTTTCGCAAAAGCATAAAGTAAAATTAGTTGCAACCAACAACACTTACTATGTAAATAAGGAAGATGCCAATGCACATGACATTTTATTGTGCGTAAAAGATGGCGAAAAACAAGCCACACCAATTGGTCGTGGTCGTGGTTATCGTTATGGATTACCAAATCAGGAATATTATTTCAAATCGGAAGACGAAATGAAAAAACTATTTCAAGATTTGCCCGAAGCCATTATCAATGTTCAAGAAATTATTGATAAAGTAGAAACCTATTCGTTGTATCGCGATGTTTTACTTCCAAAATATGCCATTCCTGAGGAATTTATAAATCCTGAAGATGCTATTGATGGCGGAGTTCGTGGTGAAAATGCCTATTTGAGACATTTAACCATGGAAGGTGCCAAAAAACGCTATGGTGAAATTACTCCAGAAATTCAAGAACGATTGGATTTTGAGTTGCTTACCATTTCCAATTCGGGTTATCCAGGTTATTTCTTAATTGTGCAAGATTTCATTGCCGAAGCCAGAAAAATGGATGTTTCCGTTGGTCCAGGTCGTGGTTCTGCTGCTGGTTCAGCGGTTGCCTATTGTCTTGGAATTACCAATATTGATCCAATCAAATACGATTTACTTTTTGAGCGTTTTCTAAATCCAGATCGTGTGTCGATGCCCGATATCGATATTGACTTCGATGATGAAGGTCGTGGTCGCGTTATGGATTACGTAATCAATAAATACGGAGCAAATCAAGTAGCGCAAATTATTACCTATGGTAAAATGGCTACGAAATCTGCTATTCGAGATACCGCACGTGTGTTGGATTTACCACTTTTTGAAGCCGATAGAATTGCAAAATTAATTCCAGGAATGATGCCTTCCAAATGGAATTTGGCACGGTTCATTTCCGAAAAAGAAGAAGATGTAAAAAAAGCGCTTCGTTCAGACGAATTTGATAGAGTAAAAGAATTAATTGCCATTGCCAACGAAGGTGATTTAGCTGGAGAAACCATTCAGCAAGCCAAAGTTTTAGAAGGTTCGCTTCGAAATACAGGGATTCACGCTTGTGGAGTTATCATCACGCCAGACGATATTACCAATTTCGTTCCAGTTACAACTGCCAAAGATTCTGAATTATATGTAACCCAATTTGATAACTCCGTTGCCGAAAGCGCTGGATTATTAAAAATGGACTTCTTGGGTTTGAAAACCCTAACGTTGATAAAAGACACCGTAAAATTGGTAAAATATCGAACAGGAATTGAACTCAATCCCGATGAATTTCCAATTGATGATGTCAAAACCTATGAATTGTTCCAAAGAGGTGAAACCGTTGGTATTTTCCAATACGAATCACCTGGAATGCAAAAATACCTTCGCGAATTAAAACCAACTGTTTTTGGAGATTTAATTGCGATGAATGCCTTGTATCGTCCTGGACCATTAGAATATATTCCATCTTTCGTTAAAAGGAAAAATGGAGAAGAACCAATTACTTACGATTTAGATGCTTGCGAAGAATATCTTGGCGAAACTTATGGAATTACCGTTTACCAAGAACAGGTAATGCTTTTGTCTCAAAAATTAGCGAATTTCTCTAAAGGTGATGCCGATGTACTTCGTAAAGCGATGGGTAAAAAGCAAAAAGATGTCTTGGATAAAATGAAATCCAAATTCATTGATCAAGCGAAAGCAAATGGGCATGACGAACAAAAATTGGATAAAATTTGGACCGATTGGGAAGCGTTTGCGAGTTATGCGTTTAACAAATCTCACTCGACGTGTTATGCTTGGATTGCTTATCAAACGGCTTATTTAAAAGCACATTATCCTGCGGAATATATGGCTGCGGTACTTTCTAATAATATGAACGACATCAAACAAGTTTCATTTTTTATGGAAGAATGTAAACGAATGGGATTGAAAGTTCTCGGTCCAGATGTTAACGAATCGTATTATAAATTTACTGTAAACAATGATTATGCCGTTCGTTTTGGAATTGGTGCTGTAAAAGGAGTTGGTGCAAATGCCGTGGATACCATTGTTCAAAATAGAAAAGACGCACCTTATAAATCGATTTTTGATTTAGCCAAAAAAATAGATTTGCGTGCTGCCAATAAAAAAGCTTTCGAAAGCTTAGCATTGGCTGGAGGTTTTGATTGTTTTACCGATACGCATCGAGCGCAATATTTTCACATCGAAGGCGAAGGAATTACGTTTTTAGAAAAAGCCATGCGTTATGGTTCAAAATTTCAAGAAAACGAAAACTCGTCACAAGTAAGTTTGTTTGGCGAAGCCAGTGATGTTCAAATAGCCGAACCCATTGTTCCGCCATGCGATGAATGGAGTACGATGGAAAAACTAGCTCGCGAGAAAGAAGTCGTTGGAATTTATATTTCAGGACATCCATTAGATGATTATAAATTTGAAATGGAATATTTCTGCAATGTGAAATTAGAACAATTAAAATCGCTTGAAAGTTTGGTGGGTAAAACAGTTTCGTTCGGCGGAATTGTAACCAATATTCAACATCGAACAGCCAAAAACGGAAAAGGTTGGGCAACATTTCTACTCGAAGGTTATGACGAAAGTTACGAATTCCGAATTTTTGATGAAGAATACCTGAAATTCCGTCATTTCTTAGTTCAAAATCAATTTGTTTATTTCAAAGTTTTAGTAAAAGACGGTTGGGTAAACCGCGAAACTGGAAAAAAATCCGATCCAAGGATGCAATTCATGGAAGCTAAAATGCTTGCTGACGTATTGCCAACCTATGCCAAAAAATTGATAATCATGTTGAATATCAAAGAACTTCATCAAGATTTTGTGTATCAATTAAGTCAAATCATGACGCAGCATCAAGGCGAACACAGCGTAACATTTGAAGTATTAGAAATAGAAAAAGTAAAAAAAGAAGTTGAGATTCAACCCGTTATCAATGAAGATATTGATGAGATAACAACCGATGAAATCGATGGTGAAATGACTTCAGAAATTGCTATGAACGTAACCGAAACCATCGAAGAAAACAAAGTTATAACCGCTATTTCAATGCCAAGCCGAAAAACAAAAGTCAAAATATCATCCGAATTATTAAACGAATTAGAAAAACTTCAAGTAAATTTCAAACTCAATTAAGTATCAATTCTAATGATTTGAGCATAGTCAAAACTAATTTTCAATTAACAATAAATTAAGTTTTTAATACGTAAATTTGCATCATAAATAATTAAACAAAAAAATTAAAACATAATGGCTTTAGCAATAACAGATGCTACTTTTGACGAAGTAGTTTTACAATCAGACAAACCAGTAGTAGTAGATTTTTGGGCAGCTTGGTGCGGACCATGTAGAATGGTTGGGCCAGTTATTGACGAAATCGCAACCGAATATGAAGGAAAAGCAGTAGTTGGAAAAGTAGACGTAGATGCAAACCAAGAATTTGCAGCAAAATATGGCGTTCGTAACATTCCAACCGTATTAGTTTTCCAAAAAGGAGAAGTAGTTGGTCGTCAAGTTGGCGTTGCGCCAAAGAAAACCTATACCGATGCAATCGACGCATTGTTGTAAAATAATGAAAGAGAATTTAAGAAGCCTGATTGTAAAGTCAGGCTTTTTTATTTGAAGCCATTCTAAGAGAATAAAATAAACCATTTTCCCGCTTTCCGCAGTATCTTTTTTGTCACGCCGAGCGCAGTCGAGACGTTTTTACAAATAAAAAAGGATACTTGCTTCAATCGGGGCTAAAAAACAAACCATAGCATTTTAATAAACTTTTAGAACATAGTTTGTAAACCTTTCAATATCTTTGAGGTTATGAAGATAGAACAACAAAAAGAAATCATATCAGGATTTAAACATCTAGAACTTCTGGCAAACCAAGTAGTCGAAGGATTTATTTCCGGAATGCACAAATCACCATTCCACGGATTTTCAGCCGAATTTGCCGAACATAAAATCTATAATGTTGGCGAAAGCACAAAAAACATCGACTGGAAACTTTTTGCCAAAACGGATAGGTTATATACCAAAAGATATCAAGAAGAAACCAATCTTCGTTGTCATTTAATTATCGATAATTCATCATCGATGCATTATCCAAAGTTGAACAACAATGATTTATTCTTTCATAATAAAATAGGATTTTCCGTATTAGCATCAGCAGTTTTAATGAATTTGCTGAAAAAACAACGCGATGCTGTTGGACTAAGCGTTTATTCCGATAAATACGAATATTACGCACCCGAAAAAGGAAGCGATCGCCATCACAGAATGATTTTGAACACCTTGGAAAATCTCCTTGAAAATCCAAAAGAAGCAAAATCAACCGATACAATTACTTATTTGCATCAAATAGCCGAAAAAGTACATCGTCGCTCGATGATTATTCTCTTTACCGATATGTTTCAAAACACCGCCGATAAAGAAAAACTTTTCAATGCATTACAACATCTAAAACACAACAAACATAAAGTGGTGATTTTTCATGTTTATGATAAAAAAACCGAAATAAACTTTGATTTTGACAACGCGCCACGAAAATTTATCGACTTAGAAACAGGAGAACAAATCAATATTTTTGCCGATAACATCAAAGAAACATATGAAGAACAAGTAAATTTATATTTCAAAGACATTGCAATGACCTGCGTTCAGAACAAAATTAAGTACGTTCCAGTAGCCGTTGAAGAAAATTTTGAAAAAATCTTAACCACATATTTGATTGAAAAACAAATGTTTGGTTAGTTAAGTAAAAAAAAGTCAATATTTTTTTTCAAAAAAAGTTGCAAAACTGAAAAAGCGTTGTATATTTGCAACCGCAATAAAGCAAAGGTTTGGTAGTTCAGTTGGTTAGAATACATGCCTGTCACGCATGGGGTCGCGGGTTCGAGTCCCGTCCAGACCGCTAAATTGGAAGAAAGGTTTTCGGAAACGAAAACCTTTTTTGCCCAAAAAGCATTTAAGATTAGTTGTGTTGTTTCGATACGAATTTGTAACTCGTATCACGGTTTAGTAGTTAGACCAATGAAAAGCTCTCCACTTTTTGTGGATGGCTTTTTTGTTTTTTTAGAACTTTCGTTATGTTTATCGTTTACATACTTTACTCAAAAAATCTCAATATTTACTATAAAGGATTTACAACTGATTTTGAAAAAAGACTTGATTATCATAATTCAAGTAAAAGTTCATATACATCAAGAACGAATGATTGGGTTTTAGTTTACAAAGCTCAGTTTTCAACAAAAAGAGAAGCGTTATTAGAAGAAAAACGTTTAATGAAGTTGAATATAGCATCGATAGAAAGATTAATTGCTAATTTTCAAAAATAGTGTATCACGGTTTAGTAGTCTCTCTTTCTGACGAGATGAAAAGCTTTCTCTCGTCTTTTTTGACGAGATGGATGGCTTTTTTGTTTTTTAGGAAATCTCTAAAATTAAAATCTATCTAGTAAATCTGTGAAATCAGTTTAATCCGTGGCAAAAATAATTGCAATAATCAAAATCTTTAAAAGATAGAATGTCGCCAAACTTTGTCAAATCTTCTCAAAAATCTTTAGCAAAAAATTAAACAAAATTCTTCACCGCGATATAGATATAAAGAATAAGAAAAGAGAAACAAACGACAAACTTCATAAAAGTAGAAACCAAAAACCCAATAAACGAACCAAAAGCCGCTTTCAAAGCGCCATTCGTATCTTTAAAATTATAAAGCATTTCTCCAACAAACGCGCCAACAAAAGGTCCAATAACAAAACCTATCGGTGGAAAAAACAACCCAACAACCAAGCCAATATTTGTTCCCCAAACACCATATTTTGTTCCGCCAAATTTTTTCGTTCCTTTCGCTGGAATAATATAATCAGCAATCGTTATAAAAATCGTAATCAAAAAAGTAATCCCCAAAACCCAATAATTTGCCTCAATCACTTTGGTAAAATACAAGCATACAAATCCAAACCAACTCAAAGTTGGACCAGGTAAAACAGGCAAAAAACTACCAATCAACCCCAAAATCATCAGAATTAGCCCAACAATTAAAAGTAAAGTATCCATAGAAATTAAATTTTATTACATTTGGGAAATTAAAACCCAATTTTCTTTCCAGCACTAAAATATGAGAAAATTTATTGCAATCTTTCTTTTGTCCAATCTCTTTTTCACTTCTTGTCAACTTTTTGACAAAAAAGTGCCTAATGAAAAAGAATTATTGGAAAAACAATTGAAAGAAATCAATTGGAAAGAGGTTGACGAACTTCCATCCGTATCCGATTGCGAAAAAATAACCGATGAAAATGCCCGAAAACAATGCTTTTTCGATTTTTTAACCGCTACAATCGAGCAAAAATTAGCCATCGACACCTTGCGAACAATGTATCCGCAACTCGACACGATAGAAGTAAAAGTTACCGTTTTTCCCGATTCAAAAATTACTTTTGAACCACAGTTTCCAAAGGATTCCGTTGCCTACGATACTATCAGGATTGACAGCATTCTTCGAGCGCGATTGGTCGATTTCCCTAAAATAAATCCAGCAATCAAAAGAGGAATTCCAGTCAAAACCCAATTCATTCTTCCGGTAATTATCAAACAAGAATAATATTTTTAGGAGCAGAATCTTCGTCAAATTGCTACACGTCTGTCCGGCTGTTCGCTCTATCTTTTTCTTTTTTTAGTTTTGTCATCCTGAGCTTGTCGAAGGACTAAACTAAAAAAAAGAAAAAGGATGCCGCTTCCATCCGGGCTATTTAGTAAACGTTCGGTCTTTCCAAGTAAACTTTCCAAACAAAACCGAATAAATTCCCGTAAAACCGCTGTAAAACGGATAAATAATGCTACTAACAATCGGCAACAGAAACTTTCCTTTTCTTAAAAAGCCGTTTCCTTTAAAAAGTAAAATGTAATCAACTAAGTATTTCGTCAAAAACAATCCGAAAAACAATTTCCAATCCAAACAACCACAAACCACAAACCACAAACCGCAAATCAAACTCAAATTAGCCATCAAGATAACGACAGCCAAAATTTTGGCATAATTGTTTTTGTAACCTGTCGTTTTGCTTGCCCAACGAACGCGTTGCATGAAAAAAGTAAACAAATCATTTTCGGGTTTTGTTTTAACAATAACATCACGATGCTTTAAATAAGAAACCTTTTCGTTGGAATGAATTGCTTTTTGAAGTAAAAAAACATCATCGCCACTAGCCATTATGTTGTTTCCGTTAAAACCGTCCAGTTTTTTGAAAATTTCTTTGGTGTAAGCAAAATTAGCACCGTTGCACATGAACGGTTTTTCGATGCCAAAACTTCCAATAGTTGTAGCTTGCAAACTCAATAAATCCAGTTGCTGAAAATGATGAAACCAGTTGTTTTTAGTTTTATAAATCACCGGACAAACAATCATTTCGGTTTGATTTTGCTGGATGAAATTATCAATAGTTTGCAACCAATTTTTTGGAACAACACAATCGGCATCAGTTGTTATAATCCAAGGATTTTTGGCAATCGGCATTGCTCGCGCAATGGCGTCTTTTTTTGGAGAATTAGATAAACGCAAGTTTTCCAAAAGCGTTGTGTCAATATCGTCATTTTGCATTCGCCATTGGATACAAATCCTTTCCGACAAATCACTGGAAAAATCATCCACCAAAATAATTTCGATCAATTCGTGAGGATAATTTAATCTTGAAAAAGAGCGCAAAAGTTTCGGTAGATTTTTAGCTTCATTCCGAAAAGGAACAATTATCGTGAAAGCTGTTTTGGGAGTTTTATCTATTTTTTCAAAAGATTTGACTTTGTTAAAACCAAAAATAAGTTGGAGAATAAAAACGATATAAATCGCTAAAATCAAGAATAATATAATTTCAATCATGATACTTTAAACTTTTTGAACACAAATTAATTTGTGATAATTTGTGAAATTTGTGTCTATTTTTAAGTTTTCTTCGTTTTAAAAGTCAAAACAAAATAACTTCCAATAATCACTGGTAAAACCACATTTAAAAACCACATTAATGTCGAAATAAACACTACAATCCAATCGCTAACACCTAATTTCCCGAAGAAAAAGATCGCAACACTTCCTTTTATAGCAAAATCCAAAAACTGAAAACTAGGCAACGATGAAGCTAAAAAATAAACAGCTGCAATGCTCGAAATCAATGTAATATAAGGTAAATCTACGCCAAATAACAGAAATAAAAAATAATATTGATGTGAAAAAACTAAATAACGACAAATAGCCAAACCGATGTTTTTACGGTGAATAGCTTTCGGAATTTCGTTTATTTTCTGAATTAGTTTTTCAATAGAATAATCTTTGATTTTTATTTTTTTGGTAAAAAAAGAGAATAAAATCAAAAAAATAGCCAAACCAATAATGGCAAAACTCCATTTCCAATAACCTAAAATAAACAACCCAATCGTTCCAAAAACCACCGACAAAATCATTTGAATTCCGTTACAGACTAAATTTAAGAAGATGACTTTTTTGGTTTCACTTTTACTAAAAAACAACGCTTTTCCGGCATATTCGCCAAGTCCATTTGGGGTAAAAATTCCAGCAGTCAACGCACCAAGAACTTGTTTTGAGCTTTCGCCAATGCTAATAGGATTAATAACTTTTACTAAGTTTTGCCATTTTAGAATTTCAAAATAACGATTGGCAACACTAAAAAGCAACAAAATAAAAATGCTGATAAAAGTTGCTTTTTCTTCAACCAATTGCCCAAATTTTCCCCAATTAAGAGTTTTATCATTCGCCAATCGATTGTAAATAAAATAAAAAGCACCAATAACAATCAAAAGTTTGATGAAAAAAATGGTAGTTTTTTTTTGGTTATTGGATAGGGAAATCATTATCGCAAAGTAATGCATAAAACTAAATAAATCCAAAAAACGTAAATAAGTTAAAACACATTGTAATTTTAATGTTTTATAAATTTTATTTATAATTTTGAAAGCTATAAATTTTTGTAAAAAACTAAACAACCATGACAAAAAAACTATTTATTTTTATTTTTTTCTTTAGTTTGCCACTTTTTTCGCAAAAGGTTTCTTGGGAAAGAGTAACCAAAACTGATGTTAAGCCTAACAAAATTGCATCGAGACAAAGCTTTCCTAGTGAATATACACTTTATAGCGTTTCTGTTGATGAAATACAGAAAAGCTTAAAACAATCTCCAGAAAGGTTAAAGACCAATTTCTCAAATGTTATAATATCAATTCCAAACTCTGAAGGGAATTTGGAAAGATTTCAAATGTTTGAGTTTTCAAATTTTTCGCCAGAACTACAAGCACAATTTCCAGAAATAAGATCTTACATTGGGATTGGAATAGATGATAAATATGCTAAACTAAGACTTAGTTCAGATCCTAACGGTATTCAAGGGATGATTTTTAGAACAGGAAAAGTGAATGAATTTTTTGAACCTTATTCCGAGGAAGGAAATATTTATGCATTTTATAGTTCTAACAGAAATAAAGGTGAAATGCCTTTTGTTTGTACCACTGAAGACGTAAAAGTAGCTCAAGAATTAAAATTTCAAACACAAAATCAAAGTAGATCAAGTAGTGGAGAGTTGTTAACCTTTAGATTAGCTCTTTCTTGTACTGGAGAATATGCTCAGTTTTTTGGAGGAACAGTTGCTTTAGCATTAGAAGGAATGAATGATACAATGACTAGAGTGAATGGTGTTTTTGAAAATGATTTAGCAATTCACATGAATCTTATAGCAAATAATAATGTCATTGTTTATTTAAATCCAAATACAGATCCATATTCTACAATTGGAAATTGGAATACAGAATTACAGGCAACTTTGACTAATGTTATTGGTGAAGCTAATTATGATATAGGCCATGTTTTTGGTGCTTCAGGTGGCGGAGGAAGTGCAGGATGCATCGGTTGCGTTTGTGTAAATGGATTAAAAGGAAGTGCTAAAACAGCGCCAAGTGATGGTGTTCCAGCAGGCGATACTTTTGATATAGACTATGTTGCGCACGAAATGGGGCATCAGTTTGGTGCTAATCATACTTATTCACATATTTTTGAAGGTTCAGGAGTAAATGTTGAGCCAGGTTCAGGTTCAACAATTATGGGTTATGCTGGTATTACTTCAAGAGATGTTCAGTTTAATTCAGATGCTTATTTTGTTTATTCTAGTGTTAAACAAATTCAAGATAACATGGCAGGGAAAACATGTCCAGTTAGATTGAATTTATCAAATACTACTCCTACTGCAGATGCTGGATTAGATTATACTATACCTAGAAGTACGCCTTTTGTATTGACTGGTGTTGCAACTGATAGTGATAATGATATGTTAACTTATTGTTGGGAACAAAATGATTCGGCAACAAGTACTGCTCAAACAGGCGCACAAAGTGCAGCTTCACCCACTAAAACAATAGGTCCAAATTGGCGTTCATATTCACCAGTAAATACTCCAACAAGATATTTTCCTCCTTTAAATAGAGTAATTGCAAATCAATCAACTACTTCAGGTTTAGAAATTGTAACTGAGGCTTTAAGTTCAGTTGCAAGGACATTAAATTTTGTCTTTACAGTTAGAGATAATTTTGCTGGTGCAGGACAAACTAATTCAGATGAAATGCGAGTTACTGTAAATGGAACTGCTGGACCATTTGTTGTAAATAGTCCAAATACAGCCGTTTCTTGGGTTGTTGGTACAAATCAAAATGTAACATGGAATGTTGCCGGAACAACTACAAATGGGGTTAATGCTGAGTTTGTTGATGTTTATCTTTCTACCGACGGAGGAAATACATATCCAATATTGTTAGCAAGTAAAGTTCCTAATGATGGAAGTGAAATTGTGACAGTACCTAATAACGTTGGTACAGCAAATAGAATTATGGTTAAAGGATACAAACATATTTTTTATGATATTTCTAATACAAACTTCACAATTACTGCACCAGCGTCAAGTTTTGCAGTTGCATTTAACGGAGTAGAAGGACAACAAAATAAAGATGTTTGTTCTGGTTCTTCGGTGAGTTATTCTATACCTTACAATGTCTATTCTGGATTTGTAGGTTCTACTACATTTGCTGTTACTGGTCAACCAGCAGGATCAATAGTTACATTTTCACCAAATTCAATTTCCTCAAACGGTAGTGTAACAATGACTATTTCTAGCCTGTTTAATGCAACTCCAAGTTTTTACTCAATGGTTGTTACTGCAATATCTGGTGCAGAAATTAAAACGGTGCCATTTTATTTGAATTTATTAAATTCAAATTTTGCAAGTTCGGTATTGACTTCTCCTGCAAATAATGCTATTGGACAAAACACGAATTTGAATCTTACTTGGCAAGCAGATTCAAATGCTACGCAATATGATGTACAGGTTTCCACAGATCAGAATTTTACAAATATTATATCTTCAGGAACATCAAATACAACAAGTTATACAGTTTCAGGATTGTCTGAAGCAACAGTTTATTATTGGAGAATATTACCAAAAAATAGTGCTTGTTCAGGTGTTTACAGTTCTTCTTATCTGTTTAAAACAGGACAAATTACTTGTAATAGTTTTTCTTCTTCTAATGTGCCAGTTACCATTCCAACATCAGCTAATGTAACAGTGAATTCAACTTTAAATGTATCAACATCAGGGATTATCTCAGATGTTAATATTTCATTGGACATAACCCATTCTTGGGTAAACGATGTAACTATAACATTAATTAGTCCATCTGGAACTCAAGTTCAACTTGTAGCTCAACCATGTACATATGCAAGTTTGCTCAATATTATAGCTACTTTTGATGACTCTGGAAATCCAATTGTTTGCGGAATTAATCCTGCTATTTCTGGAACAATAATTCCTCTTCAATCGCTTTCGGTATTTAATGGACAACAAATGAATGGAATATGGACATTAAGAGTTCTAGACTCAGTGCAAGGTGACGGTGGAGCAATAACTAACTGGTCATTAAATATTTGCAATGTCAGTGAAGTGCCTCTTAGTGTAAATGATAACACATTCCAAAATTTTGTTTTATATCCAAATCCGAATAAAGGAAATTTCAATATTAGTTTTAATTCTGATAACACAGAAAAAGTAACTGTTGGCGTTTTCGATATTCGAGGTAGAAGCGTTTTCAATAAAGAATATCAAAACAATGGTTTGTTTAATGAAAATATGCAATTGGTTGATTTACAATCTGGTGTTTACTTAGTTAAAGTTCAAAATGGAAGCAAACAGTTAACCAAGAAAATAGTAATTGAATAATTAAATAAAATAGAGTTTCAAAAGGTCGTTTTTATAACGACCTTTTTTTATTTTTACTCAAAATTAAATTAAATTGGCAAACGAACGAATCATATTAGGCATCGATCCAGGAACAACCATCATGGGTTTTGGGTTAATAAAAGTTATCAATAAAAAAATGGAATTCATTCAGTTGAACGAATTGATTTTGTCTAAATATGATGATCATTATACCAAGTTGAAAATCATTTTCGAGCGAACAATTGAGTTAATCGAAACACATCATCCTGACGAAATTGCTATTGAAGCACCGTTTTTTGGTAAAAACGTTCAGTCAATGTTAAAATTGGGTCGAGCACAAGGTGTTGCCATGGCAGCAGGTTTGTCACGTCAAATTCCGATTACCGAATACGAACCAAAGAAAATAAAAATGGCAATCACCGGAAACGGAAATGCTAGTAAAGAACAGGTAGCCAAAATGCTACAACAACTTCTTGGATTGAAAGAATTACCCAAAAATCTTGATAGCACTGATGGTTTAGCAGCTGCCGTTTGTCATTTTTTCAACACAGGAAAAGTAATTGGAGAAAAAAGTTATTCGGGTTGGGATGCTTTTGTAAAACAAAATGAGAACAGAATAAAAAAATAGTTTTCAGTTCAAACACTTCAAACTTCGACTAAATATTTATAGAATGTCTGGCATTCAAATTCTTATGCCATTCTGTAAGTAAGCTTATTATTGCGACTTCTATTTTTGAAATAGAACTTTTTTAAAATCTTTTGTTTTAATAAAAATTGAAATATTATTACCATTTTTATTAATTTAATGAAAATATAAAAAAATTATTTTATATTTTGCAGCAATTAATTTAAAGATATAAAAATGAAAAAAATTAAACTTGTTTATTTTATAGCATTAGCTATTAGTATTATTTCATGTTCATCAGATAGTGATGGAGGAAGTTCTGTTCAAACTGCACTTACTGTAAATGGAAGTCCAGTTACATTGAGTAATGTTTTTGCCCAAAAAAGCGAAAGAACCATGTCCATTTATGCAACTGGCAGTGATGATTCTTCAATTGAAATTGTATTTAATCAATTCGGTGATTTAGAGTCTGTTTCCTATGATGATGCTGAGTTTAATTCTTTCTATAATTATCAATACTATAAATCAAATTATTTCACTTTTAATATTGTTTCACTAAATGAAGCTAATAATACAATAAAAGTTAGTTATAGCGGAACGTTATATAGTGATGAAACTGACCTAAATTCTGAGAGTGTTAGTTTGTCAGGAAGTTTTGATACAGAATATATTAATCAAACGCCTTTAATTGCTGGAATAGGTTTATCCTGCAAAATTAATGGACAAGATTGGTACGAAACTGATTTTTGGGACAATGGTTTTTCTGATGTAGATAGAAAATATATTAGTGACGATGAAAATATGATAATAATGAATTTGACAGAAGAGACAATTGAAACGGGAACATATTCATTCACTAACAATAGTCAAAACAAAATTGGTTTTGCAAAATTTAATACGACAACTAAAGAGTATGATTTCTATCAAACAACTGGAACGCTCACAATCACATCAAACACAGTTGTTTCTAGTTTTGTAAGAATAATTGAAGGAACATTTAGTTTGACAGCGACAAACGGTTCTAGTTCAATTCAAGTTACAAGCGGAACTTTTAAAACCAATTTTTAAGTTTTAACCTTTAACAAATTGATATATTTGCCAGACTTATGTCTGGCATTTATATTCATATACCTTTCTGCAAGCAAGCTTGTCATTATTGTGACTTTCATTTTTCGACTTCATTGAAGAAAAAAGATGAAATGGTTTCAGCATTGGCAAAAGAAATAGTATTGCGAAAGAATGAATGTAATGAAGTAGTTGAAACTATCTATTTTGGTGGTGGAACGCCTTCGATATTGCAGATTGATGATTTGAAGCTTTTGATTGATGAAGTTTATAAGAATTTCAATGTTATAGAAAACCCTGAAATCACTATAGAAGCCAATCCTGATGATTTGTCGCCAAGTTTGTCATTCCGTAGGAATCTTTTTGAAGAACTCAAAGCGATTGGTGTTAATCGTCTTTCTATTGGAATTCAGTCGTTTTTTGAAGATGATTTACAACTGATGAATCGCGCGCACAATGCAGATGAAGCAAAAAAATGTCTAGAATTTGCTACGCAATATTTTGATAATATTTCCATTGATTTGATTTATGGAATGCCAAATATGAGCAACGAAAAGTGGTTGCAAAACATCGAAACCGCTTTATCGTTCAATATTCCGCATATTTCCAGTTATGCTTTGACAGTTGAACCCAAAACGGCTTTGAAAAAAATGATACAAACCGGAAAAGTTGATGAACCTAAAGACGAAGTTGCCCAAGAACATTTTCAAATTTTGGTCAACAAACTTCAAGAAAATGGATTTATTCACTACGAATTATCCAATTTTGGTAAAGAAAACTATTTTTCCAAAAACAATTCGGCGTATTGGTTAGGCAAAAAATACATTGGAATTGGTCCGTCCGCACATAGTTTTAATGGTGTTTCGAGAAGCTGGAATGTTTCCAATAACAGTTTGTATTTAAAATCAATAGCAGAAAATGAATTACCATCAGAAACGGAAATTTTATCTAAAAACGATAGATATAACGAATATGTTATGACGGGTTTACGAACCATTTGGGGGATTTCTTTGAATAAAATAGAGAAAGAATTTGGAACTGATTTTCTGGAATATCTTTTGAAACAATCCGAAAAATTTATTGCAGATGATTTACTTTTCATCAGTAAAAATATCTTGCGAACTACTAAAAAAGGTAAATTTCTTTCTGACGGAATTGCTTCGGATTTATTTTTAGTAAATTTGGAGTAGAATTTCGCCACTAAGTCACAAAGACACAAAGCTTTTTAGTTTTTATAGAGACTTTGCGTCTTTGTGGCAAACAATTAAATATATGCAAGTACTTATCGATAGCAAATATCAAATCGACTTATCAAAACCCATTGATATTTCCATTCCAATAACCAATACCGATAAAAATCCAATTGCGTGGTATATAGAAAAACCTGAAATTGAACCTGTTCGTTTTGGCGATTGGATTGGAAAAGTTTCCGAAGGAAGTTCGACCAATTTTAATAATATTTTCTTCAATCCACACGGACATGGAACACATACCGAATGCCTCGGACACATCACGCGAGAGTTTTATTCGATAAATCAATGTTTGAAACAATTTTTCTTTACAGCCGAATTGATTTCCGTTGAACCAGAAAATATTGATGGTGATTTGGTAATTACAAAAGAACAAATTCAACAGGCATTGCAATCTGTACAGAAGTTGCACTGCAACGTCTCTACCGCATTAATCATCAGAACATTACCAAATTTTGATGAAAAAAAACATAAAAATTATTCACAAACCAATCCGCCATATTTATCAGAAGAAGCCTCGATTTTCATTAGAGAAATCGGAATTCAGCATTTATTAATCGATTTACCAAGCGTTGACAGGGAAGAAGATGAAGGAAAATTATTGGCTCATAAAGTTTTTTGGAATGTAAAAAATGTAGATATTTTAAATGATGATGCACGACTGGATTGTACTATTACCGAAATGATTTTTGTTCCAAATGAAATTCAAGATGGAAGTTATTTGCTAAATCTACAAATCGCTTCGTTTGAAAATGATGCGTCGCCAAGTAAACCAG
>Ga0075157_10001093_pt1 | contig 17869 bp, 13 predicted proteins | sample JI81BgreenDNA_FD_70967 | JGI IMG/M metagenome (GOLD analysis project Ga0075157, IMG submission 70967) | Wastewater effluent complex algal communities from Wisconsin, to seasonally profile nutrient transformation and Carbon sequestration -... | ecosystem: Engineered > WWTP > Effluent > Algae...
TAAGTTTTCTAATGGTGTATAACTTGGAATGGCCTCATCAATCAACATTTTTTCTGAGAAAGCACCATTTAATCTTCTATTACTTGCAAGTGTATGTATGGCCTTTTTATAGCCGGCAATATCTGCACCTGTAATTACCATAATGGTTCTTATTCCTAAACCAGTGGTAACTCTAGCTAATGCAATTAACCCTTGTCCTTTAGCCATTGAAGGAATTACTTGACGAACAGAATACGGCAGTTTATCTACCACACCTGTAATTACACCGTAAGGCAACGAATCAGATGTTGTGTAAATACCTGTATAAACCTCTTTTGCAGTTGTTTGCTTTAATATAGTATACACCAAACCACCTGCTGTTAAGTCGTTTAAGTCTGATGTTGCAGGAGAATACACAGAAGTAAACTCTTGTATCCATTCCTTTAAACTACGTTGATAACCAACTGTGCTATGGCTTTGAATACTTACATAAGAACTATTTTTTACACTCATCCAAACGGCAGGATTATCAACGTCTTTACAGTATTCATCGTTGATACTCAGTTTAGCTGAAATTTTCATTTTGATGAATCTACCATCTGGTTGTAAATAATTTTCACTCAATGGCACCTCAATACGTAGGGTTGTATCGCTTGGTGTTACAGTAATTCTTGTTGTAGAAACAGGTATATCTTTCATACTTACAATTATGAAAGAATTATTGGCATTTAATACCTGTGAAGCAGATACGTTTAATACCAACTTACTTTGATTTACATCATCATCGGGCTTAATCTTGATAAAATAACTCAAAGACCCTGAGATACCTTGAATAGAGGCATCATCATATCCCATAGACTCGAAAGAACGTAATGATTGTGCACGTAATGCACAAACGCTCAATAAGAATACTACAGAAAAAAGAAATTTCGATTTCATATTATACGTATTTACTGGGTAAGATTAAATTCTAACCGATAAAAATTACCGGTATTTTCTTGACTGTTGTATGATAATTTTCCGCCCATTTGTTCTGCTAAGTTTTTAGCAACAGAAAAACCAAGGGCTGTTTTATTTGCAATATCGCCTTTAACTTGAAGTGTATCTAAATTGTTAAACAATTCTTTCAACTTTTTAGAGCCAATTAATTTGCCTTTATTGGCAATTTCTACTACTACTTTAGTACCAATTTTATGCACATAAACCGATAAAATTGAGTTTACATTAGCATATCGAATAGCATTTGTAAATAGCTTTGATAATACTTGATCTAAGAATATTTTATCAAGAAAAACATAAGCAGGCGAAGGATCTATATTTAATTGAACACTCAACTGCTTTAATGTTGCAGCATCGTACAAACGCATGACAATATTTTCTACCTCTTGACTCAAATTTATTCGAGTATTGTTATACTGAATTTCTGTACTGTTTGTATCTGTAGACTGAGCTAATTTATCAGAAAGGTATTTTAGTTTTTCGTTACCAACATTTATATAACCCAAAATTTCTTTCTGCTCATCAGTAAGATTATCGTTATCATTCTTCAATAAATCTAAAGACATCTGAATAGAGCCAGTAAAATTTCTAAAGTCATGTAGCATCATGTTAAGTGTATTAAAACGATACTCACTAACTTTTTGTAACTTTCTATTTACCTCTTCAATTTCTTTTCCTTGATCTGTAATTTTTTCGTTTTGATCTAGCAATCTGTTATTTGCTTGATTAATCAAAATATTTTTTGCAGTTTCTCTTTTTACCAATTGGTATTTGTTAGAAGCTATTAAACATGAAAAAGCAGAGATGATAAAAAATATTCCTGCACCATTTGCTACCATAGCATGATAACCATCGTAAATATTTACAACTTTAAATACTCCAATCATTGTAACATATGCAAGCAAACACAGAATAATAGAATATTTAGGCTTCCAAACGATGGTAATATTGATTAATAAAAAAACGATTGAAAACAACAGAAAGTAAGGTAGCATGTGGTTTAACGTAACACTTGCACAAATTGTAGACTGTAATACAACATTTACACCTATTATAATCAACATTATATTTTCTTCTAACCAATGTTTTTTGTGCCCAAATAAATAAAAACAATGGGCAATAAATGCTACTGTAAGACGCAAAAATGCAAGCTCTACCCATTCACTAGGCAGAAACAAGTAATCTAATAACCAGAAAATTGGTATTGAATAAATCATTGTCCAATGAACAACATTGGCATAATATTTAGTCTTTACGTTCAGTTCTGTTTTTAGCTCATCCTTGTCTATATTTACATAAGAAAATTTAAAATCGTTTAACATGATGGGGGCTATACAGTCAAAAATTCAAATCTGCGTGAAAATAGATATTAAATACTTACTAGTAGCTTACCTCTTAATAATTTTATTACCTAATACCCTAGTTTTTGCCCACAGTGTGGATAACTACCCAAATCTTGACGACCATAATAAACAAATAACTTCAAATTTAGGTGCAGGAGTAAATTTATCGGCCTTAGAACACACTTGGAAGCCAACAGAAGAATTATTAAAAACAGATGTAATTTCTAAAATACAAAGTATTAAAAAAGATGGTTTTAAAACCGTAAGATTACCCGTTGCATTCGATATGTTTTTACAACCCAACTCTAGCAATTTTTACACAGAGTTGGTAGACAAGCTTGGTAGCATTTACAATGTTTGTAATAGTTTACACATAAACTTAATCATCACTTATCATTATGGAAAAGTGTATTATGGAAGCGACAATAGATTTTCTGAAAGAGATAGAATAATGTGGATGTGGAAACAATTGCAAAACAAGTTTAGAGGAATGGGATATGATAATTTATATTTTGAATTATACAACGAACCTACAGAAGAAAGAAATGCATGGAAAGAAGATATCAACTACATTATTAAAGGTTTGCGTTGGGAAGACAAAAACAGATTTTACATAGTAGGTGGAACAAATTATAACAATGCAGATGAACTTCTCGATTTAGGAAAACTAGACGACGATAAAATTTTATATACTATTCATTTTTATGAACCATATATTTTTACACATCAAGGTGCAGAATGGACCAAAGAAAAAACTTATTTAACAGGCATTCCTTATCCATACAATAAAAAAAAGATGCCTAGCTTGGGCAAAGATGCAATAGGCTCTACTATTGAACAAGACTATACCAAATATCCAGCAGAAGGAACTAAAGAATATCTTTTAGTACGATTGAGAAGAATTGTAGAAGAATGTAAAAAACGAAATATGCCACTCATTTGTACAGAAGCAGGTGTAATTAATACCGCTGAATATAAATACAGAGTTCAATATTTAGAAGATATTACCAATATTATGAACGAGTTAAATATTGCAACCATGCTTTGGGATTACGATCAAAAATTTGGAATTATTGATGATGGAAAACTGATAAAACCATTAAAAAAATGGATAAAAATTGCCAACCAAACACAATATAACTAAACGAAGATTGAAATGAATCCATTGCTGAATCAATTTATTTACAATAGCTTACGTAAAAAAAAACAAGGCACAAATGCCACTCCAATTTCGAATTACGAATTTGCAAAGCATTTTAGACAATTAAGAATTACCATTAAACGATTGGTAAAAGATTTCTTTCTTATTTTCTTAGGCATTGGTTCTGCTGCATTTGGTTTAGAAAGTTTTTTGCTACCTAACAATTTTATTGATGGTGGAGCAACAGGTATTGCTCTATTAACTGCCGAATTAACGAAGGTTTCTCTATCAATACTATTAATTGTAATTAACATTCCATTCGTTTTTTTAGGATATAAAATAATAGGTAAAGAGTTTGCAGTAAAAGCTGCCATTGCTATTGGTTTACTAGCTTTAGCTACAGCAACGGTACATTTTCCCAATGTTACACACGACAAATTGTTGGTAGCCGTTTTTGGTGGCTTTTTCTTAGGTGCAGGAATCGGTCTTACTGTTAGAGGTGGTGCCGTATTAGATGGAACCGAAATTTTAGCCATTTTTCTAAGCAAAAAATTAGGTACTACTATTGGTGATATTATTATGCTCATCAATATTTTAGTGTTTTCTGCTGCCGCATATTTTTTATCTATCGAAACTGCTTTGTATTCTATGATTACATATTTGGCCGCTTCTAAAACGCTAGATTTTGCCATAGAAGGTATTGAAGAATATACTGGCGTAACCATTATTTCTGTATATAGCAATGCAATTGGACAAATGATTGTAGAACGAATGGGCAGAGGCTATACCGTTTACAAAGGAAAAAGAGGATTTGGAAAACATGGATTTACCCATGATACAGATATTATTTACACAGTAATTACAAGACTAGAAATTAGTAAGCTGAATGCTGAAATTGAAAAAATAGATCATGATGCTTTTGTAGTTATGAACAGTGTTAAAGACACAAGAGGTGGAATGATTAAGAAACGTTCTTTCAATCATTAATTTATTCGATATACTTCTTATTTATTCTTTCCCGTTTAAATAAACAACTTTTAGCATATACATTTAGTTTTAATGTGTATATTCACAATCTACTTTATTCAATCAATATGGAATCTGTTTTATCGCTCAATGCTATTAGTAAATCTTATGGCAAAATAAAAGCCCTCAACAATGTATCGTACAATGTACCAAAGGGCAGTGTGTTTGGTATACTTGGTCCAAATGGAAGTGGCAAAACTACAATGCTTGGTATTGTATTAAATGCATTACAAGCAGATACTGGTAGCTTTTCTTGGTTTGGAATGCCAGGTAGCCCTGCAACCAGAAAGCGTATTGGCTCTTTGTTAGAAACACCTAATTTTTACCATTATTTATCTGCTGTAGATAATTTAAAAATTACACAAGCCATTAGTCAAAGAGGTAATGAAGAAGATATTCATAAAGCCCTTGAAATTGTGAAACTTACGGAAAGAAAAAATACCAGATTTAGTACTTACAGCTTAGGAATGAAACAGCGTTTGGCAATTGGTGCTGCACTTTTGGGAAATCCGGAAGTAATTGTTTTTGATGAACCTACTAATGGATTAGACCCTGTTGGTATTTTAGAAATTAGAGAACTTATTAAAGAATTGGCACAACAAGGCAAAACCATTATTATGGCTAGCCACTTATTAGATGAAGTTGAAAAAGTTTGTACGCATGTTGCCATCATGAAAAGAGGTACATTATTAACTGCAGGTGCTGTAGATGAAGTATTAAGTAATGAAGATATTGTTGAAATTAGTGCAGCAAATATGGATAAAATGGTAGAAATTTTTACCAATTATACAGGCGTAACACATATTAAAAAACAAGAAAGCAACAATACCATACAATTATTCTTAAAATTAGGCGAAGCCAATTTAGAAGCTGTAAATAAACACTGCTTTGATAATGGCATTGTTTTAAACCACTTGGTATTAAAGAAAAAAAGCTTAGAAACTAAATTTTTCGAACTTACCAATAATTAATACACATAACTGTTACAACAAACCTCATAAACAAGATTTACCCATGTTAGCATTAATAAAAATAGAATGGCTGAAAATAAAAAAGTATCCTGCTTTTTGGTGGATGCTCGGAATTGTTGCCCTTACATATCCTGGTATTAACCTCATGTTTTACCGTATTTTTCTTCAAATTACCACTAGAAAAGATATGACCGGTGCCGTTGCCAAAAGTTTGTTGGGCAATCCTTTTGCTTTTCCAGAAACTTGGCATTCTGTAGGATATTTTTCTTCTTTCTTTGTAATGATTCCAGCTATTTTGGTAATCATGATTATTACAAACGAATATCAATACAAAACGCATCGACAAAATGTAATTGATGGTTGGAGTAAAGAACAATTTATAACAAGTAAAATTTTAGATGTAGCTATTATTACTATTGTAGCAAGCATTATGTATTTACTTACTGCTGCTGGTTATGGATTTACCGTTCAAGACGATAACAAAGCCAATTGGATGGAAGAAATTAAATACATTCCTTTATTTCTATTACAAACATTTGCTCAGCTAACCATTGCTTTCTTATTAGGATTTTTAATAAAAAAGGCATTTATAGCTTTAGGTATTTTTATCTTTTATTTTTTAATCATCGAAAACATTGCAACAGGTTTACTGAAAAACGTAGTTAAAACAAGTGTCGGCAGATTTTTACCATTAGAAATTTCCGATAAATTAATTCCTGTTCCTAAGTTTTTAGGTAAAATAGATGAAGCTAGCTACAACCAAAATTTAGCCGAAGTAAACGAACACATTGTATACACTATCTTACTTACAGCAGGTATTTGGTGGCTTTGTTATTTTGTGTATAGAAAAAGAGATTTATAAAAGCAACCGTTTCTGTGCAAGAAAAACGCTACAACTATTTAAAGCTGTAGCGTTTTTTTTATGAACATAAGTTTTTCAATGCAGCATCAATATTTTTAAACTCAAATTCAAAGCCTGATAGCTCTATTTTTTTACTACTTACAGTTGCACTTTTTAAAACCTCTACACTCATTTCTCCCAATACAATTTTTAATATAAACGACGGCACATAAACGGGTATGTAAAACTTACCTTTTAACTGTTTGGCTAAACTATACGTAAGTGTTTTATTACTTACAGGCAAAGGTGCTACAGCATTATAAACGCCATACATGGCTTCGTTTTGAATAGCGTGTAAAAACATTCTACACAAATCGTTTACATGGATCCAACTAATTATTTGTGATCCATTTCCTAAAACAGCGGCCACACCCATTTTAATGGGCTTCTTAAATTCTACCAAAGCACCGCCACTATTGCTTAATACAATTCCGATACGCAATTTTACCAAACGTTTATCTAGTGTTACAATTGGTTCTATGCTTTCTTCCCAAAGCCTACAAGTTTCTCCCAAAAATGCAATGTCCGCTACAGCATTTTCAGTAAATCCTTCTTTTCTACTCATTTCATTATCTGCTCCATACCAACCAATAGCAGATGCACTTACCACTGCTTTTACTTTGTTTGGAATAGTTGCTAATGCTTTACAAATGGTAGCACTACTTTTTGTTCTACTATTCTTAATTTCTAGCTTTCGTTCTTCCGACCATCGTTTGTCAGCCACACCTGCACCTGCTAAATGAACAATATAGTCTGCACTTTTAATAGCATTTTCATCAATAGTTTGCTTATGAATATCCCAAACAGCATACGAAATTTTAGCATGAGGTCTTCTGTCAATGTGTATATTTCTAGTAGCAATAATTACAGAGTAACCGTGTAAAACCAATAACTCGGTTAAATGTTTCCCCACCATTCCTGTTCCACCAGTAATTAAAACCGTTTCCATACTTTTTAATTTAATACTATCAACAAAGATGCATGCGTATAGTTGCAACAACAATAAAATCTGCTATAAAAGAAGTATGTAACCAGCATTGGTAATCCTTTTCAGCTGCCGTTGCGTCGCACTCTTGTACGCTTTTATTGCTTTTCAACAATTTCCCAAATAGCAATCATATTTAACTTTCAAAGCATAACAGATGCAAATAAATAGACTGCTTTTAAATACAATAAGCTATCCATATGGATAGCTTATTGTAAACAACTATAAAAACTATTAAAGGCAAAAAATTAATCTGGCTTTTTACCATCTAGAAAGGTATTGATGGTAGAAAGATTGGTATTGTTATTTTCATCTTTCGAAACAGCATATTTACTGTAAAAATTTTCTGCTGTAGTTAATGCACCACCACCAAACAAATCCATTTTCTGACGTATGTAAGCAGGAACATTATCGAAATCGCTGTGTAAATCGCCACTATTCATGTTAAAGCTTAGATTACGCAATTTTTGTATTCTCTCAACTGCTTTCTTTCTTTGTTCATCAGCCTCATCTAATTCTGCATAATCATTTACATTACCCACAGGCTGCTGAACAGAAGGAATATTTTCATCTATAATTCGTTTATCATATACTTCAAAATGATCTGCTTTTGGTTCTTCTGGCACTTCATTTTTCTCTGTTAATACAAATTCAAAAACAGGAGAAGCTGGTTCTTTTGGTGTAAAGATTGGCTTTGGCTCTTCTTGTACATTGCTTGAAGCTGCTTGTTGTTGTTTGTTTTCAGCATAAATGTTACTAGGCTTATTTAACAAAGTACCTTGAGCAGGCCTTTCGTTAAAAATAAACTGCACGTTATCATTTACAGTTACTTTTTGCTCTTCAATAGGTGCTGGCTGAGCAGCAACAGGAGCATCATTCGTAATTAAATCAAAATGAATAATATCCTGACTTTTTTCTACAGCTTTAACAATAGTAGCAACAGGTTCAACTTGTTGTTGAGTGCTGTAAACACTTGGTGCAGCAGGCTCAACTTCTCTTAAACTAGGTGCAAATAAATCTTGAGCAGTTGCAACAACAGGTGCTGCCTTAACAGGTTCTTTCACCACATTTTGCTCGCCCAAAACAAGCATTATTTTATCTGGCTTTGGAGCTTCAACTTTTTGTTCTACAGGTTTTGCAAACGGATTTTTTGCATCAAATCCAGTAGCAACTAGTGTAATACCAATTTTTTTATCTAAGCTGCTATCGTAGCCCATACCTACAATTACGTCGGTATCTTCTCCAGCTTGCATTCTTAAATAACTGTTTATTGTTTCTAGCTCATCCATTGTACACTCATCATCACCTTCTGCACTATTAATATTAATTAAAATCCATTTTGCTCCTTTAATATCGTTGTCATTAAGCAACGGTGAAGCCAATGCTTCTTCAATAGCTCTTTGTGCTCTATTTTCTCCTTCTACTTCTGCTTTACCCAAAATAGCTACACCACCATTTTTCATTACTGTACAAACGTCTGCAAAGTCTACAATAATGTGTCCACGACTATTAATGATATCAGTTATACATTTAGCAGCAGTTGCCAACACGTTATCTGCTTTACCAAATGCTTCTTTCATTTTCAAATTGCCGTATTGCATACGTAACTTATCGTTGCTAATAACCAACAAAGTATCTACATACGGTTTCAACGCTTGAATACCATATTCTGCTTGTGCCTGACGACGTGGTCCTTCAAAAGCAAATGGAGTTGTAACAATACCAACGGTAAGAATACCTAAATCTTTACAGATTTGTGCAATAATTGGTGCTCCACCTGTACCTGTGCCTCCACCCATACCTACGGTAATAAATGCCATTTTGGTATTTACTTCTAAAATCTTTTTTATTTCTTCTAAGCTTTCTTCAGTTGCTTTTTTACCAACTTCAGGGTTTGCACCTGCACCTAATCCTTGAGTAAGATAAGGGCCAAGCTGAATTTTATTAGGAACTTTGCTTTGCTCAATGGCTTTTGCATCGGTATTACATACAATAAAATCTACACCTTCAACATCTTGGTTAAACATGTAGTTTACAGCGTTGCTACCGCCACCACCTACACCTATCACTTTAATGATAGATGATTTTTGTTTAGGCAAATCGAAATGAATCATAAATTACGGAATTACGGATTAGTAAATGTTCTCAAAGGGTTTAGTTCATGATATTGGAATCGTATATTTAATTTCTTGAATATTTTATTTAATTACTTGGTCTTCTTCTTCTTTAAAAATATCGATGATACTTGTTTTTACACTCGACCAAATTTTTCTTGAAATACTACCTTTTTCTTTTTTACCAACAGTAGCTTCTACAACAGGCTTAATGGCTGTTTCTTCTACAACTGGAGTTGTTGCAAATGCAACAGTATCGGTTTGAAGATTTTTTGGAACTTCTACCCTTCTAAAATTCTCAGGAAATGTTTTACACTTGTTTTCATAATCGTCATAACCTTTTAGAATTAAACCAATACAAGTAGCATACATTGGTTTTTTCAATTCATCAATATGGTTAGGTGCTAAATGTTCGTTGGGTAAACCAATTCTTGCATTTAAACCTGTAGTATATTCTGTTAATTGAATTAAATGTTTTAATTGAGAGCCACCGCCTGTTAAAATTAAACCTCCATTTAACATACGACTATCTAAACCCACTTGCTTTAAATGATAGCTTACAAAATCTAAGATTTCACTCATTCTTGCTTGAATAATTTGGGCAAGATTTTTTACGCTAATTTCTTTTGCTGGCATTCCTTTTAAACCAGGAATAGTAATAAATGCATTGGCTTTAGCCTCATCAGCCAAAGCACTACCAAACTGAACCTTCATAGCTTCTGCTTGGCTTTTTAATACACCCAACCCAATTTTTATATCGTTGGTTATGTTTTCGCCACCAAAAGGAATAACAGCAGTATGTTTTAAAATCCCATCATAAAACACAGCTAAATCGCTTGTTCCTCCACCAATATCTAAAATAGCAACGCCTGCTTCAATATCAATATCACTCATTACAGCACTAGCACTTGCTAATGGTTGCAAAACCAAATCTTTGGTGATTAATGAACTTTTATCAACGGCTCTTTTAATATTTTTAATGGCATTTTTATCACCAGTTATAATATGAAAATTAGCACCCACTTTTACGCCATTATAACCAATAGGATCTTTGATGTTTTGAATATTATCTACATGAAAATCTTGTGGAATTACCTCAATAATTTCATCACCAGCAGGAATAAACGTTTTCTTTTGATTCTGAATTAAAATTTCAATTTCAGATTGTTGAATTTCAACCTCAGCTTCTTGCCTTACCAAATCACCTCTAGTTTGTAAACTTTTAATATGATGACCAGCAATGCCCACATATACTTCAGAAATTTCTAAATCTGGATTGCTTTCATAACAATTTTGCAAAGCCTGATGTATAGCTTTTATTGTTTGATCGATATTTAACACCTGACCATGTTGCACACCATTACTATTGGCACGACCAAAACCAAGTATTTCTAGTTTACCATATTCATTTTTTCGTCCTGCAATAGCAGCAATTTTAGTAGTTCCAATATCTAAACCTACAATAATTGGTGCCTCGTTATTATTCATACATCTATTTTTTATTGGTTGCAATAGCTTTTAAACTATTGAATTGATTACTTATTGGTTCTTTTTTTGCTTTCTACTGGTTTTGTTTTTGACGTCATTACCGCTTTTGGTACTTTTTTAATAGGTACGCTTTTGTTATGCTTCAAAGTAGATAACGTTTTATTCGTTGTTTTATTATTTTCAGCAACTTTATTACTTAACTTTTTTTCTGGTTGTTTTTTAATGGGCAGCTTAGCTACGACTTTAGAAGCTACCGAATCTTTTTTAGGAACAGCCGTATTTGCTTTCACACCATTAAATTCGGCTGAAATAAGTTTGCTAGAATCTGAAATTGAAAACGATGCATCACCCATCATAACATTTTGAAAGGCAAGTGCTGCTTTCGCAGAATCTACTAAAGCATTAGCAGTTCCTTTTTTGGTTGCTACCACCTGGTTATTGTATTGTAAATCAAGTTTTTCGTACGTATTCCAACCATTTTGCAACCAAGCCTTTTTATAAAAAGTAAACAAGCGACCAAACTTTTGTTCAATTTGAGTGGCTGAACCAAATAAAACAATATGATTACCAATGGTTGGTATTAATTCGAAATTGCCACGAGTATTGATATCGATTTGAGCTATTTGGGCATTAAAAAAGCTATCAGTAACAATATATTTTCCCATAGCTACTACTTGCTGCAAAAGAGTACTATCTGGTTTAGCCAAATGTGTATTATTGCTAGGGAAGTTAGTAAACATGGGAACTTTAGCACTTAACTTTTCACTTAAAGGCAATCTTAATCCGGTACTATCTACATAAAACGAGTTGTTTTGAACTGTAAACACCCGAGCAATTGGCTGCCTTTCTACCAATTTAACTTGCAATATTTGCTGGTTATCAAAAAACAGTTCTGCTTGTTTTACCCATGGCGTTTGCTTTAATGCTAATTCTATACTTCTTAAATCAATATCACCAATTTCTTTACTCATTACATGAAAACCCTCATTAATGATTTGTAATACATCTTTTTCATCTATGAACAAATGCTCTTCTACTCCTGTAATCTCTACTTTTACACCAGCACAACTTTTATTATTTTTCAGTTGCAAGGCTGCTCCAAACAAAACGATAGTAGCGATGCCGGTAAGCATCCAAACAACTTTACCCACTATTTTCATAATGTGCTTATTGTTCTTTTTAACTATGTTTTCTTGTGCTTCCATATATTACGTAATCGACTATTTATTTCTTATGAATTATGTATTTAGAATTTGTTTTACCGGCTCTAACAAAGTATCAATATCACCTGCACCTGCCATTACTAAAAGCTTAGGTTTATGTTCTTTAACCCAAGTAAGTAATGCTGTTTTCTCTAAAATCTGTTTTGATTGAAGAGACATTTTATTCAATAATAATTCGCTAGTAACTCCTTCTATAGGTAATTCTCTTGCAGGATAAATGGGTAGTAAAATAATCTCATCTGCCATGCTTAAACTTTCGGCAAATTCGTTTGCCAAATCTTGTGTTCTACTAAATAAATGTGGCTGAAAAACAAGCGTTAACTTTTGTTCTGGAAAAATACTTTTTACACCTGTAATTAATGCCTTTAATTCAGCAGGATGATGGGCATAATCATCAATTAAAACAGATGAATCGTTTTTTAAAATGTATTCAAATCTTCTTTTAACGCCTTTAAAACAAGCAATTGCAGATTTTATTTTTTCATTGTCTATTTGTAGATGTTTGGCTACAGCAATAGCTGCAATTACATTTTCAATATTATGCAAGCCACCCATGTGTAAAACAACATCTGTAATTATCCAATCAGCATGAACTACATCGAATTGATAAGAACCATGAACTACCTGTAAATTTCTAATAGTAATATTAGCTTCTGTATTGTTTATACTATATGAAAAGATATGCGTTGCTGTAAGTTCATTTGCTCTAGATAATCCAAACTTAGTTATTAAACAACCACTAGATTTTACTTGTTTAGAAAATTGAACAAATGCGTTTTCCACTTCATCTGCTGTTCCATAAATATCTAAATGATCTGCATCCATTGAAGTAATGATGGCGATATCTGGAGATAATTTCAAAAAGCTTCTATCGTATTCATCTGCTTCTACAACCACTACGTTGTTATCGCTACTCCAAAAATTAGTATTATAGTTAGCTGCAATTCCACCTAAAAAAGCAGTACAACCATAGTTACTATCTCTTAAAATATGAGCAACCATTGAGGTTACTGTAGTTTTACCATGTGTGCCAGCAATACAAATATTAAAAGTATTTTCAGAAATCCATTGCAAAACATCGCTCCTTTTTACAACTAGATATTGATTATCTCTATAAAATTGTAACCCAATATGAGTAGTAGGAATTGCAGGTGTGTACACCACTACTTTAGCGTTTTCTTCTACAGACTCAATATCATCAGTATATGAAATTTTAATACCAATTTCTTCTAACGACTTCGTTAAAGCAGTTTGAGTTTTATCGTATCCAATTACCTTACATTTTCTAGCAAAAAAATATCTTGCCAAAGCACTCATTCCAATTCCGCCAATTCCAATCATGTATACCACATCACCTTCATTGAAGGAGAAATTTTTGAGGAGAAAATGATTGTTAGAATTTGTCATTGAAATGTATAAATTTTATTTATTTAAATATTGTAAAACAGTTGTAGCAATTAATTCGTCTGCATTGTTTTTTGCCAATTTTTGAATATTTTTTTTAAGTTTCTGTTGTAAGTCTATATCAGTAGCTAATTCAATCGCTTTATTGGCAAGCATAATATTGGCATTTTTATCTTTCACAACAAGTGCTGCATCTTTATTTACCAAAGCCATTGCATTTGCAGTTTGATGATCTTCTGCTGCAAAAGGATACGGCACAAAAATGGTTGGTTTACCAACAATACATAATTCGGTAACAGCCATTGCACCTGCTCTACTTATTACTATATCTGCTGCTGCATAAGCCATTTCCATTTGGGTAATAAATTGACCTATCCAAATATTTTCTTTAGCGTTTACAACTGCCGTATAATGAGTTGAATTTGTTTTTCCTGTTTGCCAAATAAGCTGGATATTTTTTTCGGCAAATAAATGAATATGTTGTACAATAGCATCATTTATACTTTTAGCACCCAAACTACCACCTACAATAAGTATGGTTTGTTTAGTTGCATCTAATCCAAAAAATGCCGCTGCTTCAGATTTATTAATTGTAGCATTAGCAATAACAGAACGAACAGGATTACCACTGATAATTATTTTAGATGAAGGAAAAAACTTTTCCATGCCATCTGTTGCAACAAATATTTTGGTTGCTTTTTTACCCAAAGCAATATTGCTTTTTCCAGCAAACGAATTGCTTTCGTGAATAAATGTAGGAATAGATTTTGCCTGTGCATAACGCAAAACAGGAAAGCTTGAATAACCTCCTACACCTATTACAAGCGATGGTTTATATTTTTTGAAAATAGATTTTACCTGAAAAAAACTTGCTAGAATTTTAAATGGTAAACTAATATTTTTAAGAACAGAAGTACGATTTAAACCAGCAATTGTAAGTCCTTTAATTTCATAACCTGCTTGAGGCACTTTTTCCATTTCCATTTTGCCTTTTGCACCAATGAATAAAATAGAAATCTCTGGTCGTAATTTTTTAATGGCATTGGCAATAGCAATAGCAGGAAAAATATGACCTCCTGTTCCTCCACCTGCAATAACTATACAACCTTCAGATAGCTCTGTTGGTGTAGTTGATTTGGTTGTATCTATTGCTGTAGTCATGTTCATTTTAATTAGTTGTATTTTGTAAATCGGTTGAAACCACAGCTGCTTGTGGTTGCAAATAATCTACTTCTTGTAAAGGAGCTTTGCCCTCTAAAATTTCTACATTTCTTGCTACACTTAATATGATGCCAATGGCTGCACAGGTGAATAAAAACGAGCTTCCACCCATACTTACCAATGGTAATGTTACCCCTGTTACAGGAACTAAGTTTACATTCACAGCCATATTTGCAACTGCTTGTACTACCAATGTAAAACTTAAACCGAGTGCTAAAAATGCTCCAAATGCATAAGGGCATTTTCTAAATATTTTTATGCATCTAAACAAAAAAGCCAAGTAAATAAATATGATAAATACTCCACCTAATAATCCATACTCTTCTATAATAATGGCATAAATAAAGTCGGAATAAGGATGTGGTAAAAAATTACGTTGTCTACTATTGCCTGGTCCTAAACCCATTAAAATATCTCCATTAGCAATAGCAATTTTAGCTTGCTGTACTTGATAAGGAATATCTTCATCGTTAGATGCGTAGATAAAATCTTGAATTCGTTTTACCCAAGTACCTACACGTCCTAAACCTGCATATCTTTCTTTTACCACAGCAGTTGGTGATACTGTTTCTACTTTTTTATTTTCATGCGTTAAAACAGCTACACTTACTAAAATAGCAATGGGTATAGAAACTACTAACAATACTAAAGCAATATGTTTCATGCTAATTCTACCAATAAACAAAAGCATTAAAGAGGTTGCTCCTGTTAGCAATGCTGTTGATAAATTGGCTGGAGCAATTAAACCACAAATAATTAAAACGGGCACAATTGCTGGTAAAAAGCCTTTTTTAAAATCTTTGATTATCTCTTGCTTTTTACTCAAAACTCTAGATATATACATAAACAAAGCCAACCTAGCAAAATCACTAGTTTGAATAGTCATATTAATTACAGGAAGTTTAATCCAACGGCTTCCTTCATTAATTTTTGCTCCAAAGAAAAATGTATAAATTAATAATGGAATTGCTAATACAAAAAATATAGAAGCAACTCTGCTATAAATAGAATAGTTAACCCTGTGTAAAAAATAAATAAGTGTTAATCCAATCAACATAAATGCCAATTGCTTAAACAAATACACTTCATTGTTTCCTTTATTCATTTTGTAAGCAAGCGACCCTGTAGCACTATACACAACCAAAACCGATACTAATGAGAGCACAATTACAATTCCCCAAATAAATTTATCTCCCCTTGTACGTAATGCCAACTGGCTACGCATTCCTTCAACAGAAGGCATTTGAGAAAATAAAGTATCATTAAAAGCCATGAGAAATTTTGAATTAATTCACTTTAAAATATTACAACTCTTTTACTGCTTCTTTAAATTGCTTGCCTCTATCTTCATAGTTTTTAAACAAATCGAAACTTGCACAAGCAGGGCTTAATAATACTACATCACCTTTAGTAGCTATTTTAAAGCAAGTATGCACACAGGTTTGAATGTTATCGGTTTCAATAATTGTAGGAACCATATTTTTAAAATAGCTTACAATTTTTTTATTGTCTTTACCTACACAAACAATGGCTTTTACTTTTTCTTTTACCATGTCTTCTAAAAGGCTATAATCGTTGCCTTTATCAACACCACCTAAAATAAGAATGGTAGGTTTATTTAAACTTTCTAAGGCAAACCAAGTACTGTTTACATTGGTTGCTTTACTGTCGTTAATAAACTCCACACCTCGTACAGAAGCTACAAATTCATTTCGGTGTTCTAGTCCTTGAAAATCGGCAACCGATTCTCTAATTTTTTCTTTTCTAATACCTAAAGTAGTAGCTGCAATACCTGCTGCCATTGTGTTGTAGTTATTGTGCTTACCTTTTAAAGCAAAATCGTAAATGCTCATACTTACTCGTTCTTCTTGAATACGTAGCATCATTTGATCGCCTTTAATGTAGCCGCCTTTTTTAATTTCGTGTTTCATTGAAAATGGTAGTGGGTTAGTATATGTGGTTAGTGTATTTAACTTATTTATTATTACTTCATCATCATCGCAATAAATAAAATAATCGTTTTCGTTTTGGTTTTGAATTATTCTAAACTTGCTATTGATATAGTTTTCGAATTTATAATCGTATCTATCTAAATGATCTTCTGTAATGTTTAATAACAGTGCTATTTCTGGTTTAAATGTGATGCAATCATCCAACTGAAAAGAACTAATTTCTGCTATGTATAATGGCTTCGGATTTTCTGCTACTTGCTTTGCAAATGAGTAACCAATATTGCCAACCAATGCACAATCTAAGCCAGCTTTTACACAGATATGATAGAGCAAAGCAGTAGTTGTACTTTTACCATTGCTACCAGTAATGGCTACAATTTTTGCATTGCCTTTATACCGATAAGCCAATTCTATTTCTCCAATCAACTCAATACCTTTCGCTCTTATAGCTTTCACCATTTCGTTTTTTTCACCAATACCAGGGCTCTTCACTACAATTTTTGCAGCTAATATTTTTTCAACTGTATGACCACCTTCTTCGAAATCAATTCCATTAGCTAGCAACTCTTGTTTGTATACTGTTTTTAAATTTCCAGCATCACTTAAAAAAACTTGGTAGCCGTTTTGTTTTGCCAACAAAGCAGCACCTACTCCACTTTCTCCACCACCTAATACTACAAGCATTGGTTGTGTTGATTGTGTCTCAGATTGGCTATTTTGTTGTGTTATCAATGTGTATATTTTTTTTGTTAATCAACTTTTTGTTTTCTATTCAACTGCCGTTGCGTCGCACACTTCAGCGTTTTTCTCTCTATTGGGCTTTTGCTGCATACTATACAAAGCGTACAAGAGTGCGACGCAACAAAAGCTCAATTGGTGTTACCAAAGCTGGTTTCATAAAAAACCTTTTTAGTTACCTTATTTTTAAGGTTACAATACTTGCCACAACCAAAAGCACAGTAATAATCCAAAAACGAATGGCAATTTTATTTTCATGAAAACCTTTCTTTTGATAATGATGATGTAAAGGACTCATTAAGAAAACTCTACGTCCTTCACCATACTTTTTCTTAGTGTATTTGAAGTAACTCACCTGAATAATAACGCTTAAATTTTCAACCA
>Ga0075157_10001099_pt1 | contig 17786 bp, 17 predicted proteins | sample JI81BgreenDNA_FD_70967 | JGI IMG/M metagenome (GOLD analysis project Ga0075157, IMG submission 70967) | Wastewater effluent complex algal communities from Wisconsin, to seasonally profile nutrient transformation and Carbon sequestration -... | ecosystem: Engineered > WWTP > Effluent > Algae...
TGTTGAGGGGCACGGCGAGCAGCGCGCATTACCGCTGTTAATTCGCAGGATATTCGCAGAGTTTTCTCCTGATATTTATCCGGAGATCAATCCTCCGATCAGAGTGAAATCTGGATCATTTCTTAACGATCATGCGTATTTCCGCAAATACGTTTCACTGGCCGCAGCAAAGGCGGCCCAGTTCCATGGTGAAGTGCTGATTCTGCTAGATTGCGATGACGAATGCCCTGCCGATTTGGGACCATCCTTGCTTGATAGAGCTAAAGCCATTCGCTCTGATGTACCCTGTCAAGTGGTGCTGGCTCATCGCGAATATGAGACGTGGTTTTTGGCGGCCGCCGAGTCTCTCCGAGGACATGGCCTACCCGATGGAGCACATCCTCCTCTGAATCCCGAATCCATTCGCGGTGCCAAGGAATGGCTGGGGAAAGCCATGGGAGTGACATATGACCCCATTCTTCATCAAGCGCCTTTCACAGCCCACTTTGATCTTCATCAGGCTTGTTCAGTGTCATCTTTTCATCGTCTTGTGACGAAACTCATTTCGTGAACTCTTTCAGCTATGGAAGAGTGGAATTCACAATATTTATGCAAAAAATGCCATGATCAGGATGCCCGCCAACAGCCAAAGAAAGGACAAAAATGCAGGATTGTGGTTGTCATTTGCCGATCACTGACTAGATTGCGCCCGTGACGATACGCAGCTTGACGCAACGGCTTTTGTTGTCCTGGGCCTGCCTGACAGGAGTGCTGTCAGCACAGGAGGCATTCATGGTGGTGGAGGCTCACTCGGGGAAAGTGTTTCTCGCCCAGAATTCCGGCGTGAAACGTCCCGTCGCCAGCCTCACGAAAATCTGCACCGGTGTGATCGCCACGGACTGGGCCATCGCGACCAATCAGGATTTGAAAAAAGTCATCGCCACCGTGCCGGAATCGGTCACCCGCGTGGGCGGGGCCAATCCTCTCAACCTCCAACCCGGGCAGAAGATCAGCCTGTCGGATGCGCTCTACGCCGCGTTGCTGGCCTCAGACAATCTTTCCGCCATGACCATCGCCGATCACATTGGCCGCGATATGTCCAACCGCCGCGGCAAGCAGGAGGACCCAGTCTGGCACTTTGTGAAGGAAATGAACGAGCTGGCCCGCACACTGGGCATGCGTGACACCCGCTTCATGAACCCGCACGGTCTGGAGCTGCCGAAGCAACAGGGCTTCTCCACGGCAGCCGACATGGCCAAGCTTTCCATCTACGCGATGCGCCGCCCGGCCTTCGCGTTTTTTGTGCGCCAAAAGTCCCGCACCATCAGCGTGGCGGGGAAATCGTACAATCTCACCACTACCAACCAGTTGCTGGGAGAAGCAGGGATTTTGGGCATCAAGACCGGTCAAACCAATGCGGCGGGGCCGTGCCTCGCGACCTCCATGGAAAAAGATCCTCTCGTCCGCACCAAGCCTGATGGCAGCAAAGGAGCCACACCGCGGCGCATGATCGTCGTCCTGCTCAACAGCCCGGATCGTTTCGGCCGCACCCGCAGTCTGCTCGCCAGCGGTTGGCGCGGCTATGACCAGTGGATCGCGGCGGGTGGCACGGTGCAGGACCCCAAACGGGAAATCCTACCGGTGCCAAAGTTCTGAACTTAGCACAAAACTTGCTACACGGAGAAAATGATACATTTATGAAAATCGGCATATTGAACAGCGGTGGGGATTGCCCCGGATTGAATGCGGTGATTCACGGCGTGGTCGGAGCAGCGACCGAACTGGGCTGGGAAGTGGTGGGATTTCGCGATGGCTTTGAAGGCCTCCTGCCCCCGGGTGACTTCATGATGCTGCGCCCCGAGGATACCGTGGGCATTCTCAAGCTGGGTGGCACCATCCTCGGCACGACAAACAAAGGCCATTTCGCAGCCAAAGTGGGCGTGGGAGAAGTCAGCGGCGTGCCCAAGGAAATCGTGGAAAAAGCCAAACGCACCATGCAGCAAATGGGCATCGGCGCTCTCGTGGTGGTCGGCGGCGATGGCTCGCTCACCACCGGCCTGCAACTCTACCAGGAAGGCTGGCCCATCATCGGCGTGCCCAAAACCATCGACAACGACCTCCGGGCCACGGCCATGACCTTCGGCTTCGACAGCGCGGTCAGCGCGGTGGTGGACGGTCTCGATCGCCTGCATACCACCGCCGCCAGTCACAAACGCGTGATGGTGCTGGAAGTGATGGGCCGTCACGCCGGCTGGATCGCCCTGTGGGGCGGCATGGCGGGCGGCGCGAACGTGGTCTTGCTGCCGGAAATCCCCTTCGACATGGAAAAAGTCGCGGAACACATCCGAGCCCGAGAGGCGGCCGGTTGCCACAGCACTCTGGTGGTGGTGGCGGAAGGCGCGCGCTTGCCCGATGGCCACGTCATGAGCATCGATGCCAACGAAGGCGGCGAAGTCCGCCTCGGCGGCATGGGCGAATACGTCGCGCATAAGATCGAAAAACTCACCGGCAAGGAAACCCGCGCCTGCACCCTGGGCCACCTGCAACGCGGTGGAGCCCCCACCTCGCTCGACCGCATTCTCGGCGTGCGCTTTGGCGTGATGGCCGTGAAACTCGCCGCCGAGGGCCGCTTCGGCCGCATGGTCAGCTACCAATCCTACCACGTCGATTCCGTGCCCATCGAAGAGGCGGTGAACCAATTGCGCCTCGTCGATCCCAAAGGCGAAATGGTCCAGGCCGCCCGCGCCATCGGCGTGTGTTTTGGAGATTGATCCCCAGCGTGGCGGCGCTTCATGTCCCGCTAAGCGGGGTCCCAACGCCAAGCCCATCACAACGGAGCGCCGACGTCCCCGTCGGCCGCAATTCCCATTCCATCGGGAAAAATAGGGTTGTGCCCATGGAGTGCCAAACTGCAGTCCCCACGAATTCCCCCGTGGCGAAGGCATCCCGCCTTGCAGCCCTACAAATCCCCCCACAGCTTCCCCAAACCTGCGTCTATCAAACGGCAATCCCCGAGCCTCAAGGCCCTCAAGAAATCTGATAGGGATCGCGTGAGATACAGCCATTTTACGCGACACACGGTTCTCAAAAAATCCTTGAAATATCAGGCAAAATTGCTTTGAGTGTTGTCGTTGACTTTGTCGACTCTACGGTCTCGTCGTCGTGCGTATTAATACCGCTAGCCTATAAAAAAGAAGATGGCACTTACCAAATGCAAAGAATGTGGCGCAGCTGTTAGCAAGAGCGCGAAAGCTTGTCCGGCATGTGGCGCGAAGAGAGGTGTAGGGATGTGTGGATGTCTTGCGGCGTTGATCATCACCCCTTTTTTTGGTCATCATTGTTATAGTGATCATGAGCGGTGGGTCTTCCAAATCCAATTCTAGCTCAGCTCCCACCGGCGATATGCTACTAAAGAATAGTGCGTGGGATGGATCCGTTCATCATGTAGAACAGTATTTGAAGAAGACACTCAAGGATCCGGATTCTTATGAGGGCATTGAATGGAGTCCCGTGCAAAAGCTGAGTAACGGGTCTTATTCGGTGCGTCACAAGTATCGAGCTAAGAATTCATATGGGGGATATGTGATCGAGAATCAGATTTTCTACTACGATGCATCAGGCAATGTAACTTCCGTGATCCCTTACACAGGAGAATGATCTGAGATGCAATCAAATCGTACATGGCAGCACTCGCTATCTCCTCTGTATTCATTTCCTTTTCTGAATTCTACATCCATTTAGCGGCTTTTGGTTTGATCTTTACAGATTTGAGTCTTGTGTTCGGCGGACTATGGAATCGCGTGAGTGGAGATCGTTTTCCCCGCCTGACGTTTCAGAAAAACGTCGATGCCGGAGAGTTGGCCAGGCGTCTGGAAAACGCCGCCAAGGTCGATGCCGCTGCGATTATTCAGAATTCGGTGTTTCCAGCGGCGGGGGAATCTGCTTGAATCCCGCGTCATGTCCACCGACCCCTTACTGGAACTACTCCGTTCGAAAGCCCGCCATACCCACGAAGAACTCGCCGAATTGCTCGCGCTGAGCGAGGCGGAGGTGCGAGCGAAGATCGCGGCATGGGAAAAGGACGGCACCATCCTCGGCTACCAGGCCGTGGTGAACGGCGAACGCGCCGGGGAGCAGGATGTGCAGGCCTTCATCGAGGTGAAAGTCACGCCCGAGCGCGGTGGCGGCTTCGACCGCCTGGCCATGCGCATCGCCCGCTTCGATCAGGTGGTGAGTTGCTACCTGGCCAGCGGCGGCTATGATTTGATGGTGGTGGTGGAGGGCCGCGATTTGCGCGAGGTGGCCCGTTTCGTCTCGGAGCGGCTGAGCACCCTCGATGGTGTGCTTTCGACCGCCACGCATTTCCTGCTCAAGACCTACAAACAGAACGGCTTCCTGTTTGAAGGCGAAGGCTCCGTGGAGCGTCTCGCTGTGAGCCCTTGATTTTTCATCTTTGTTAGAAAACTTTTTTATGGATTACTCTTCGATCATTGCGAAGCACATCGCTTCCATTCCACGGTCCGGCATTCGCGACTTTTTTGAACTGGTGCAGGGGCGCGACGACGTCATTTCCCTCGGCGTCGGCGAGCCGGACTTCGCCACGCCTTGGCACATCCGCGAGGCGGCGATTTATTCGCTGGAAAAAGGCCAGACCAGCTACACCTCGAACCTCGGTCTGCTCTCGCTGCGCAAATCGATTGCCAAATACGTCAGCCGTTTTTTTCACGTGGATTATGTCGCGGAGAAAGAAGTGCTGGTGACCGTCGGCGTCAGCGAAGCCATCGACCTTGCCTTGCGCGCGCTGCTGAATCCGGGCGACGAGGTGATTTATCATGAGCCTTGTTATGTGTCCTACAGTCCGAGCATTGTCATGGCCTATGGCAAGCCGGTGACGGTGGTGACGAAAAAGGAAGATGGCTTCTCGCTGAAGCCGGAAGCCGTGGCCGCTGCGATCACGCCGCGCACGCGCTTGCTGATGCTGAATTTCCCCACCAACCCCACCGGGGCCTGCGCCACACGCGAGGACTTGGAAGGCATCGCGAAGCTGTGCATCGAGCACGATCTGATCGTGATGACGGATGAGATTTACAGCGAGCTGCGCTACGATGGCGAGGAGCACCTGAGCATCGCCGCGCTGCCGGGCATGCGCGAGCGCACGATTTTGTTGCACGGATTTTCCAAGGCCTTTGCGATGACGGGCTTCCGTCTCGGCTACGCCTGCGCGCCGCAGCCGATCATCGAGGCGATGATGAAAATCCACCAATACGCCATGCTCTGTGCGCCGATCATGAGCCAGAACGCGGCCATCGAGGCCCTGGAAAACGGCACGCCGGCCATGGAAAAAATGCGCGATAGCTACCATCAGCGTCGCGATTACGTGGTGAAACGTCTGAACGAAATGGGCATCGAATGCCACACACCCGGCGGCGCGTTTTATGTCTTCCCGGACATCCGCAAGTTCGGGCTCAGCAGCAAGGAGTTCGCCATGCGTTTGTTAGAAAGCGAGAGCGTGGCGGCGGTGCCGGGCACGGCGTTTGGCGAGAGTGGCGAGGGCTTTTTGCGCTGCTGCTATGCCACGGGCTTCGATGACCTGAAGATCGCGATGGATAAGATCGAGCGCTTCATTGCGACCTTGTGACATGAGTGAGCCAGCGGCGCAGCCCTTGCGACTGAGTGATCCCTCCGGCTGGGTGAAAGCTCACGTCGTGCCCTTTGTGCTGTTCATGGGGATGTTGCTGTTGTTGCAGTTCGGCAGTGAGGCGTTTCAGTGGGACCATCCGGCGGCACCGTGGTGGCGGCGCTGGCCGGAGCAGTGGGCCTATCCGCTGCAAACCATCGTGTGCCTGGCCTATCTGGCGAAGCGCTGGCGCTACTATGAATTTGACTGGAGCTTGAAATGGTCGGGCGTGGCGATACTGTGCGGAGCCCTAGGCATTTTCCTGTGGCTGTTGCCAACGATGCTGTATGATCGCTGGCAACTGAGCGGGGAGACCACAGGCTGGATGAAATGGCTGGGCATCCAGGAGCGCAAGGAGGGTTTCGACCCACACGTTTTTTCGAATCCTGCGGCCTATGGGGCATCGCTGGTAATGCGCTTCGTGCGGGCGGCAGTGGCGGTGGCGCTGATCGAGGAAATTTTCTGGCGCGGGTTTCTCATGCGTTTCCTCTCGGACCGCGATGGCGACTACTGGAAGCTTCCCTTCGGTCGGCACACGTGGCTGGGGTTTGCAGGTTGCACGGGGGCATTCACCTTGGCGCACTCGCCCACGGACTACGCGGCGGCCTTTCTCTACGGTGCCATCACCTACCTGCTGAGCATCACCAGCAAGAGTCTGGGCGCCTGCGCGGTGATGCATGCCACGGCGAATTTTCTGATGGGCTGTTTCATCATGGCCTACGGTAAATACGGGCTTTGGTGAGGCACGTGAAGAGCCGGAAATTCCTCCGGGGAAAGGTTGTGCATTCCGCACCGCCTGTGCTAGCGTGGCGCGCATGAATTCCACCGAGCTTTTGCGCTACTGCCCTGATTTGCTCCACTACGCACGCCGTCGTTGCCGCGAGGTGATGGTGGGTCATGTGGGGATAGGCGGGGACAATCCCATCCGCGTGCAGTCCATGATCACGTCAGATACCCGTGACACCGAGGCTTGCGTGGCGGAGGTGCTACAACTCGCCGAGGCCGGTTGCGAGATCGTGCGCATCACCGCGCAGACCAAGATCTATGCCGCGAATTTGGAAAACATCGCGCGCGAGGTGCGGGCGGCGGGCTGCATCGTGCCGCTGGTCGCGGACATCCATTTCAAACCTGATGCCGCTTTTGAAGCCGCCAAGTGGGTGGAAAAAATCCGCGTCAATCCCGGCAACTATGCCGATAAGAAAAAGTTCGAGATCCGCGAATACACCGACGAGCAATACGAGGAGGAACTGCAACGAATCAGCGAGGAGTTCGCCCCGCTGGTCGAGCTGTGCAAGGAGAAAAAACGCGCGATGCGCATCGGCACGAACCACGGCTCGCTCTCCGATCGCATCATGAACCGCTACGGCGACACGCCGCTGGGCATGGTGGAGAGTGCGTTTGAGTTCGCCCGCATCGCCCGCGAGATGGACTACCACAATTTTGTCTTCTCGATGAAGGCCTCGAACCCGAAGGTGATGATCGAGGCCTATCGCCTGCTCGTCGCCCGCCTGGAAAAGGAAGGCTCTGACTGGAACTACCCGATCCACCTCGGCGTCACCGAGGCCGGGGATGGCGAGGACGGTCGCATCAAGAGCGCGATCGGCATGGGCTCGCTGCTGGCCGACGGCATCGGCGATACCGTGCGCGTCTCGCTCACCGAGGATGCCATTTATGAAATCCCCGTGGCCCAGGCGCTGGTGAAGCCGTTCCTCGATGGCAGCTTCGGCTCCGCCAAAGGTCATGACTCCGGAGCGGAAATCCTCTCTTACGATCCCTTCAGCTACGAGAAACGTAGTAGTTCCAAGATCGATGTGATGGGCGTGGCCGTGGGTGGCGGTGAGACCGTGCGCGTGGTCACCAGCCAGGAAAAATGGAATGCCGTGGCGCACAAGTTTTCCGCGCTCGGCGATTTCAAGCCCGAGATCATTGTGGAAAAATCCAGCATCGTGGCGATCGACCCGCGCGACGCGCAAGCCGTGAGCCAGTTGAATGCAGCGGAGCAGGCCCAGTTCGTCACCGTGGCCGATGGCATCGACATGGAAGTGATCCATGCCTTCCGTTTGCTCGCGGCGCGCATCGATGCCCGGCATCCGATTCTGCTCAAGGACACCCTCACGCCCGCCGTGGGCGAGGTGGATTTCCAGCAAGCGCTGCTGGTGGCCGCGCGCAACATCGGCTCGCTGCTCTGCGATGGCATCGGCGATGCCGTTCTGGTGCAGGGCGAAAACGCACCGGGGCAGAGCTTCCGTTTGTCCTACAACATCCTGCAAGCCGCGGGAGTGAGAATTTTCAAGACCGACTACGTCGCCTGCCCGAGCTGCGGCCGCACCTTGTTCAACCTGCAATCCACCACGCAAAAAATCCGCGCCGCCACCGGTCACCTCAAAGGTGTGCGCATCGCGGTGATGGGCTGCATTGTCAATGGTCCGGGGGAAATGGCGGATGCCGATTTCGGCTACGTGGGGGGCGCACCGAACAAGATCAACCTCTACGTCGGCAAGTCCGCCGTGAAATTCAACATACCCGAGGAAGAAGCCGTGGAGCGACTGATCGACCTGATCCGCGAGCACGGCAAATGGATCGAGCCACCCGCCGTGGTGGCCGGGTGATCTGAGACCCCACATCGCAGCGAGAGCTTGACCTTTCCGCAAGGATGGGGACAATACGCGCGCATGAGTGACTCCTCTGATTTCCGCAAATACTCCAGCCCCATGCTGGATGGTCCTGACCGCGCGCCGAGCCGTGCGATGCTCTACGCCGTCGGCTTCGAGAAAGACGATTTCGCCAAGCCACAGATCGGCATTGCTTCGACCTGGAGCGAGGTGACACCTTGCAACATCCACATTGATAAACTCGCCCGCGAGAGCGCCAATGGCGTGGACGCCGCCGGTGGCAAGTCGGTGGTTTTCAACACGATCACCATTTCCGATGGCATCTCGATGGGCACCGAGGGCATGAAATACAGTCTCGTCTCGCGCGAAGTCATTGCCGATTCGATCGAGACCGTGGTCGGCTGCGAGGGCATGGATGGCTTTGTGGCCATCGGTGGCTGTGACAAAAACATGCCTGCCTGCGTGATGGCGATGGGCCGCATGAATCGTCCGTCGGTGTTTGTCTATGGTGGCACGATTTTGCCGGGTTGCGCGACGATCAAGGGCGAGAAAAAAGACCTCGATATCGTCTCTGTTTTCGAAGCCGTGGGCAAGCATGCTGGTGGCGAGTTCAGCGATGAGGAGCTCGATACCGTTGAGCGCTGCGCCATTCCCGGACCCGGTTCCTGCGGCGGCATGTACACCGCGAACACCATGGCCAGCGCCATCGAAGCGCTCGGCATGAGTTTGCCCAACAGCTCGGCTCAGGCAGCGATCAGCGATGATAAAATGCGCGACTGCTTTGACGCCGGTGCCGCCGTGATGAACATGATCAAGCTGGGCATCAAACCCCGCGACATCATGACGAAAGAGGCGTTTGAAAATGCCATCACCGTTCTGATTGCGTTAGGCGGCTCCACCAATGCCTGCCTGCACATCCCCGCCATGGCTCATGCGGCCGGTGTGGAAATCACCATCGATGACTTTGCCCGCATCGGCGCCCGCGTCCCGGTGCTCGCCGACCTGAAACCCAGCGGCAAGTATGTGATGGCGGACCTCGTTCGCATCGGCGGAACCGTGCCACTCATGCGCATGTTGTTAGAAGCCGGTCTCTTGCACGGCGATTGCCTCACTGTCACCGGTCGCACGATGCGCGAGAACTTGGAAAAATCCCCGATTTACTATCCCGAGGGCCAGCAGATCATTCGTCCGCTCGATAACCCGATCAAGGCCGACAGCCACCTGCGCGTGCTGCGCGGGAACCTCGCCGAGGGCGGGGCGATCGCGAAAATTTCCGGCAAGGAAGGCGAGCAGTTTGTCGGCAATGCCCGCGTGTTCGACTCCGAAGACGAAGCGATGAAGGCCATCCTCGATCGCAAGATCCAGAAGCGCGATGTGATCGTCATCCGCATGGAAGGACCGAAAGGCGGCCCCGGCATGCGCGAAATGCTCGGCCCCACCAGCGCCGTTATGGGCTTGGGACTGGGCAAGGACGTCGCCCTGATCACCGATGGCCGTTTCTCCGGTGGCAGCCACGGCTTCGTGGTCGGCCACATCACGCCCGAGGCCTTCGTGGGCGGCACGATCGCGCTGCTGCGTGATGGCGATGAGATTGTCATCGATGCCCACACGAATCGCATCGATGTGAAGCTCAGCGACGAAGAGCTGGCCGCCCGCCGCGCCGCCTGGGTACAGCCCGAGCCGCGCTATCGTTACGGCGTTTTGGCGAAGTTCGCCAAGCTCTGCACCAGCGCCTCGGAAGGTGCCTGCACCGACAAATATCTGTAATCCACCTCAACCTCGACGCTTCTTCTTGACCGTCGCCCGCACGCCACCTACATCACCGACATGCAAGCACTTTACGAAGGCAAAGCCAAACGCCTGTGGTCCACCGAGGATCCGCAGGTCCTGCGCATGGAGTTCAAAAACGACGCCACCGCCTTCAACGGCGAGAAAAAAGCGCAGTTCGAGAACAAAGGCCGCCTCAACAATACCATCAGCACCCTCATCTACGGGCAACTGGAGCGTGCGGGCATCCCCACGCACTTCGTCAAGCAGATCGATGACACCAACGTGCTGGTGAAAAAAGTCGAGATCGTGATGGTCGAGGTCATCGTGCGCAATGTCTCCGCCGGCAGCTACTGCAAACGCACCGGTCAGCCGGAAGGGCAGACCTTTTCCCAGCCGATCATCGAGTTTTCGCTGAAGAGCGATGAGCTCGGCGACCCGCTGGTCAATGACGACTACATCCGCGAGTTGAAGCTCGCCACGCCCGAGGAGATGGCATTTCTCCGCGCCTCGGCCCTGCGTGTGAATGATTTCCTCTCCGGTCTCTTCGCCCAGGCCGGTCTGCGCCTGATCGACTTCAAGCTGGAGTTCGGTCGTCTCGCCAGTGATCCCTCGGTGATCGTGCTCGCCGATGAGATCAGTCCCGATGGCTGCCGCCTGTGGGACATCGCCACCGGCGAAAAAATGGACAAGGACCGCTTCCGTCGCGACCTCGGTGGTGTGATGGAGGCCTACGAAGAAGTGCTCAAACGTCTGCAAGAACTGTCATGATTTACGAATGTGAAGTGATCCGCCGCGGGCAACACGCCAGTGATGCCGATGCCCTGCTCTACACCCCGATGAAAGCCGGGTTGACGATGAAACACAGCCGCACCTATCGCTTCGAGTTCGAGGGCGATGAGGCCGCGCTGCGTGCCTTCGCCCGTGCCGTGCTCGTCGATGAAGTCAGCCAGGAAATTTCCGATGGCACCGATCCCGTCGTGAAAGACGCCCTGTTCCATCTCGACTACAGCATGAAACCCGGCGCGCTCGATCTGGAAAAAGAGGCGATCATGAACTACTACCGCGGTCGCAGTGGCGATGCCTTTGTCCTGAAAAGCCTCCACATCTCCCAGCGCGTTTACATTTTCGGCCAGGGCGATTCCGCGGCGATCTCCGCCCGTTTCGTCAAGGACATCGTCAATCCCGCCGTGCACAAGCACCAGCTCAGCATCGCGAGTTGATCCTGCAGAAATCCGGCAAACAAATTCGCGCGCGGGTGTCGTTTCACGCGAGATGAATGTGAAACGCTTTCTTCCGCTCGCGCTCCTCGGTTCTTACTGGCTCATCACGCCTGCGACCCATGCGCAGAGTGATGACACACCGATTGCCGATCAATCCGTTGCCGGCATGAAAAAAGCCGATGCCGCCATCATCGAAAAAGCCAAAAAGCTGATCGATGAGAAAAAGCTTCTCTCCCACAAGGAGATGAAAAAACAAGTGCTCAAGCCGCAGCCGCGAGCCATCGAGCTCAAGCCGATCAGCACGCAACCTCTCCCTCTGGAAGAGGTTGCCGCCACTGCTCGCAAGGCCAACTTGCGTGTCGGTTACTGCTATCTCTGTCCGCGCTGTGACAACTGGCATCGTAAACGGCCAAAACGTTCTGTGCAAAATGGACAGATGTCTTGTGTTTTTGTCATCAGGTGGCGCTGAGGCGGCGGAATCGGCTCAGCAGTTCAAGGCCGCTGCCCGCCGATGATTGCCCCGTTTGCAGCGTCCAGGTGCCGGTAGCGAGATCGTAGCTTTCCTCGCGTGTGGTGGCCCGACAGGTGGCCAGCTCGGGCGTGCCGCCCACCACGTTCACGACCTTGCCCAAGGTGCGAGCATAGCCCAGGTAGGCATCTCCCACGATCCTCCCCTCGTAGGGAGCAACAGCCATGGTGCTCAGCAGAAATGACGCTATGCCAGGCGGCGGGGGCGTGAGTGGATAGTCTCCGGGATCACGCAGGATCGTGTCAGTGGCGTAGGCTACATTCAGAGCGCGAGTGGTCACGGTGCTCTTGTATCGGTAGAACCAGAACCCTGCGTTTTCGTAAAACAGCTCCATTGCCTGAAGCAGCTCCACCTGCTCAGCGGTGAACCCAAAGGACTTATTTGCGGCCACCCAATAGGTCCCCTCGACCTGAACCTCCTCTGAGCCGATCCCGAGCTTGGAAGCCATCCATTCCTGCCACGCTCCGGTCACAAGATAGTGGGTCAATGTCGGGGCCGCACCACTGCCAACGATTCGGCGTGACTGGGGAAACGTCCAGTTGGTGATGGTGTAGCCTGACCATGTGGGGCTGCTTACGGATAATGGGCCGCTGGAAAGGTTCGCCGAGACAAGGCCGGGATACGCGGCTTCCAGCTCGCCGAGGCGGGCGTCGCGGGCGATGAAAAAGGACAAGGGCAGGGCGGTGGCGAGCGTGATCGTGCGGACCGTTTGTTGTGCCTGGGTGGCGCGGGCTTGAAAGTCCTCAAAGCCAGTGCCTGCGGTCACCACTGCCAGGCGATTGCGCGGAGGTTCATTACCGGTACCGGCGCTCTGCGTCTGTTGGGTGACGATGCCATTGGCATCTGCGACTGCGTAGCTGAAATCCACTCGATCCGTGGCGGCCGAGTCATCCGGGGAGAGTTCGCACTGGGTGACCGCATCGCGGCCGAGGATAATCTCGCGCACTGCGGCCGTGGGTCGGCGGGTGATGTTTAGAGTGGGCAGGCCGGGTGTGGTGTAGTCCACACAGGTCATGGCGTCCTGGGAGAAACGCAGCAGGTCGCTCAGCGTCGTGGCCATCGAGGCAGCGCGGAATTGCAGCGGAAAACAGTCCATCATTTCCGCCACCGTGCCAATCTGGAATTGAGCACCGGCGGCGATGGCCAACTCCAGGATCGCGATGATGCTGGTGCGCAAGTTTTGCTGCGGGATATCGTAGGTGGCGGAGGATGCTGCGAGCAGGGGCAGGCGCTCCAGTTCATACCAGCCGCCTTTCACCTCGATCTGCCAGCCTTGGCCGGTGGGATTCCAGATGTATTTTCTCGCCACCACGCGGCCAGTGAACTCGCGCTGGCCATTCCGCCATAGCGTGATGACCTGCATGCGATCCGGCACGTAGGCGCTGTTACTGCCGTCTTCCATGATGGGGAGGAAATAGCCCCAGGAGTCTGCGCCCTGCGAGCGGAAAACAAGCGGCCGCACCAGTGGAAACAGCGCATGAAGAGGCAGCAGGCCCGGCCCCATGGCCGCGCCGATTTCACCGGAAATTTCCCATAGATCTTGCATCGTGTTAGCCGCCTGGAAGTGACCGAGCCAAAGCCTTAACCTGCTCGGATAATTGTTGCTGGCGTGACGCCAAATTTGAGACCTGACCCGTGATCGTGCTGAGGGCGGATTGCGTCTCCTGGACGATGCCCACGAGCTTACTGAAATCCCCCTTGAGCAGTCCGTTGAGGTTCGCGAGCTGCTGGGTCGCGGCCGCTGCTTCCTGGCGGTCCAGTTCGCCATCAGCCACCGCTTTTTTCAATGCTTCGAGTGACTCCTTTTGGAGCTGGTTTTGGGGCTGAATGCCGTCGATTGCAGCGCGGATTTCTTCCGCCCCGCGTTGCATCACTTCCTTCGATTTTTCACCCAATTCCTTGGCCGCATCTTGTATGCCCTGGGAGTCAAATTCGGAGGCGATTTTTTCGATCTCCACCTGCAGGAGTTGAGCACCTTGTTGGAGGGCATTTTGCGCGGCCGTGACTTTATCAGAGGCGGCCTTGATCTGGTCACCAGCAGCTTTGGCTTCAGCCTCCGCTGCCTGCAAATCTCCCAAGATTTTTCCGCGTGCTGCGGAGTCATCGAGATTGTTGGGATCTCCCCGGAAATCATCCAGCTTACGCTGTGCGGTTTCGAGATCGCGTTGTGCTTGTTCCGACCGCTCTTGGATCAACTGCAGATCCCGCTGAGCTTCTTGCAACGCGATATCACGTTGCTTCTGCTGAGCCTCTGCATTGGCGATGGCCTCCCTTCTGTTTGCCTCGGCTTCCTGGGCCTTGAGCGCCGCCAATTGAGCCTCGGCTTGCTGCTCGGAGATGACTCCAGATTGCCTTTGTGTGGCGATGATAGATTCTTGGGCAGCACGGGCATTTCCACCCATGGCTGAGGCTGCCTCACGCCGCGCATTTTCCAGCTCGATGTTGTCGCGCACGGCCTGGTTGATGCCATCAATGAGCGAGGCCATGTCACGCCATTGCTTTTCGTAGCCCTGGCTCAGCCGCAGTTGAGTGACCTTCTGGGCATGCTCGGCGATAGCCTCGTTATTGAGGCGGATTCTTTCCTCCGTCTCCGCGACCACTTTCTTGTATTCCTCCCAAGATTGTTTGACGGCACCTATGGACCCCACCAGCGCACCCAAGGCCGCGCCCCATGGTCCGGCGGCCGCAGCTCCCTGCGCTGTGCTGGCAGCGATCCCTGCCAGCTCCGGATTCACCACGGCCAGTCCTTTGGCAATTTCTGCCGTAGCAATCGATCCGATCTGGGCGGCCAACCTGCGGGAAGACTCTGCAGCAGCATTGGTGGCAGCTTGCACGGCGCGTTCGGCCTCTTGTTGAGCCCTAGCCGCCTGCAATGCTTTAGCACGAGCCACATCAAGATTGCCTTGTTCCACCCGCAGCTTTTCCGCTGCGTCTTGCGCTTCCACCATAGCAGCGGCCACTTGCTTTTCCGCCTCTGCTTGCTCTAAAATTTCATCCCGAGGCGGGCCTTTAAACGCCTCTGGTAATGACATAGGACTCTCCGCCTGCTGCGTAGCCTCCGCCGTGGCTTTGGCCTGATCTTGCACTTCTTTCAGCGCGGCAGTCTGCTGCTTCGCTCCGGAGGTATTGGCCGTGGTGTTGATCTTGATATTGAAGTCCTGTTCAGCCATGGCGGATGATGTTAAGCGATGCGCAGAGCAAACATGGTGAAGCCAGATCGCAGGATGGCCGTGCGGGAGGCTGACTCATTGGCCACGCGCATTTGCACAGTGCCGGTCCCACTCGCCACGGTGGCGATGACCACGCCGGTATAGCCGAAGTCGGTCGCCGTGGCCGGTGACGTGAGCGGGTCGCCAGAGAAGGTTCCTCCCGCGATAGTGGCTGTGCCCGAAGTGCTCAGCAGAATGCCGTTGTCAGCATTATTGGAATTGAGCCTACCTGTGGCAAATACGGCCCAGGTTCCGGGAGGCAACGTCAGCAGCAAGCCAGTCACATCCACTACAGTGGTGAGGTTGTGAGAAAAGTCCGCACCCAATGCCGCCCGCAGATCGGAGGCGATGACCATGCGCCCCGCTTGATTGGGGATCGCCACGGCGCGGATGGCATCGGCCTCGCTCACGAACTGACTCATGGCGATGGAGCTGCTGCCCACGCCCACGATGCCATTACCCGTGTAAAGGGCAGTGCCCGTGCCATCGCCCCACTCCACGCGATAGACGGTGCCTGCCACCGGGGTGGCCGTAGGGAGAGTGAGAAGGGCCTTGTAGGTGGCTCCGGGAGTTTGTCCTTGTAAGTTCATGGTATCAAATGGGTGTGGTGGTGATGGTTTCCCAGTTCTTGGTGATGCTTTCCCATGGCGGGCATGCGGCGGTGACCAGCAGTGGCCAGCGGGCGGAAATGCCAGACGGGATAGGACCTGCGATGATTCGCATAGGTCCGCAGGATGCCGAGAATGCCTGTAGCAGATAGCTGCCAGGTCGCTCTGGGTAGCTGGGCGTCACATCCTGAACCGCGCTACGGTCCCAGCCAAAAGTTGCGCCTCCAAGGATCTCGGCCTTCAGTAGTCCGCTGTGTCCCCACGGGAAAAGAAGCTGGTCGATCATCGCCTGCGTGCGAGGAAGAGATGCCAACTTGCGGCGGCGAGTCCATGAGGCTGATGTTTTCGCACCGCCCAGTGCCATGGTGTTGCCCCAGGGTGAGAAGATCGGCGTGGATGCCGCCACGTCTTGGGCTACGGGCAGGGCTGGCTCTGCCTCCATGTCATCGCCGTGGTCTAACAATACGATCTCCTCTCCGGCGCGTGGTCCCGTGCCAGGCGTGAACGTGATGCGCCATTCGGATTTGATCATGGGTCAGGGCTGCAGAACGCTGATGGGGCGGCCCCAGGCATCGTGGCCGGGAGCTGGTGGCGCGAGGATGATGCGGGAACCATCGAAGCTGATGGCGCGGCGCGAGGCATACTTTTCCGGCGGGATAAAGTCATCCAGCGTCTGCTCCACCATGGCCGCCAGAGTGCCCAGGTTGCGCAGATTCTCGCGGCTCGCGTCGATGAGCAGCTTACCATGATCACCGAGGGCCTCGGCAATGGCATCGGGCGTGGCATCGGACTCCCAAAAAAGAGCAAACCCCGTGGTGTGGTTTTCGATGCGCCGCGCCAACTCGGCATTGAGGCCCGCGAGCAATTCGCCAGCGATGAGTTCAGCAGCGGGCTTTGGTGGAGGTGATGTCAGAGTTACGAAGTTCATGGTTTCATGGGTTCAGGCATTCGATTTCTAAATAGCTACCGGCCAGCACGTCGCAGCTGCCGGAGGTGAACACGTTGATGTTGACGGTGACGTTGCCATTGGCCGATGGTGTGATGACCCCATCGACTATGGTGGAAGCATTAATATTTGCCGTGGCAGCAATAGTTCCTACGCCGTTGAAATTGTATTGAGAAACCAGACCTGGACGCACGTTGATTCCTCTGCCGGATGTTAATGTTGGCGTGGATACATCAGAGCCAATTTGCGCACCCCCAGTTCCTAGAAACGAGACGCAAGTTTTGACTCGATAGACTTTACCCGCGATCACCGGCAATGCCAGTCCTGGGATGTTCACCGTTCCACCGCCAGCCGCCCTGGTGAAATTGGAAGTTAGGAATGCTCGCTGGATCACCGGCGAAAGATCACCACTCAAATTATACGTGGATGCCGCTACGCGGTTGAGCCAGACGTTGGCATGTTGGCCTATCGTTCTGAGGCTCGCGCCATAGCTGTTCACCGTGGCTCCACCGCTCGGCGTGATGGTGATAGGGCCAGCTCCAGCTTGAATGATGCGCACGTTGAATTTGCTTCCGAGATCACCCGGCACGTTCAACGTTACGGATGATGGTGAGGTGAACCGAAGAATGCGGCCGCTGTCATCCGCGCTGAGCGTATAGCTAGTGATGGCGATGTTCACGATATCCACAAGATTCGTAAGCGCCCCTCGAGCCGTGGTCGCACCCGTGCCGCCGTTGGTGATGGGCAGCAATCCGGGAAGATTGAATACCTCGCGCCACACAGTGGAATTGCCTGAATCTTCGGACACAAACCAACGGTAGGGAGCCTCATCTCCGTAACGACAGAATTGTCCCGCATAATCGGCCTCGGGCGTGCTAACCACATCCGGACTGAAGGTAAGGATCGGCGTGCCGCTTGCTCCGGTGCTGGGCGTAAAACCAACATCGAGTGCGGGTGCAGTCCACTCCGCGATGGTGTCCAATTCCTGAAGCAGATATGCCGCACCGTCGTAGTACAATACAGAGGTTGGACTGACTCCTTCATATTGGGGTCGCGTATTAAGGTAGCCAATGAGGGTAAGCCTGGGAAACGTGACGGGCAAACCCTCATAAAACAACGCCCCGCTGATGTCCACATACTCGGCATATTGACCCGGCAACGGATCTGTGGAGCCAAGAACAATCGCTCCAGCCATGGCCGCCTGCATGTTTTCGCGGGCCTGGCGTTGTTGCTCCT
>Ga0075157_10001100_pt1 | contig 17784 bp, 8 predicted proteins | sample JI81BgreenDNA_FD_70967 | JGI IMG/M metagenome (GOLD analysis project Ga0075157, IMG submission 70967) | Wastewater effluent complex algal communities from Wisconsin, to seasonally profile nutrient transformation and Carbon sequestration -... | ecosystem: Engineered > WWTP > Effluent > Algae...
GCGACAGCCAAGGCCGCCCGATGCTCCGCTACAAGCTCAAAGAACGGATCGCCGACAAGGAATTCCGCGAGCGCCGACGCGTCACCATCCAGGAGGTCGCTGAGTCGACGGGCATCACCCGAAACACGCTCTCCCGGATGCTCAACCAGCACGGCGTCAGCGTCCGGACCGAGAACCTTGACCGCCTGTGCGCGTACTTCGGCTGCCGGATTGAGGAGGTGGTGGAGTACATCCCTGATGCCTCGGACTCAACGAGGCTTGAAAGATCAAGCAGTTAAGCGCAGGAGCTATAAGTTGAAGAACATTGCTTGCGTCGATCTCTTCTGTGGAGCCGGTGGTTTGACCCACGGCTTCGTCCAAGAAGGAATCAATGTTTCGGCCGGCGTAGATCTTGATCCAGCGTGCCGCTTTCCATACGAAACGAACAATCAAGCTCGATTCGTCCAACGTGACATCAGCAAAGTCACCGTTCCTGAACTGAACGCGCTATTCGGTGACGCCGATTTCACGATTCTCGCGGGCTGCGCGCCGTGCCAACCCTTCTCGACTTACGCACAGCGCTACGAACTGGACGGCAAGGATGGCAAGTGGGGCTTGCTGTATGAGTTCGCGCGTCTCGCTAAAGGCACCAAGCCCGATGTCATCACGATGGAGAACGTCCCCACCGTCGCGAAACACGAGGTATTTCATGACTTCGTCGACACGCTGAAGCGGCTCGGCTACAAAGTCTGGTCCGATGTCATAGACAGCTCCCACTATGGCGTACCGCAGATGCGGCGTCGCTTGGTGCTGATGGCATCAAGACATGGAGAAATCAAGATGATTGAACCGACCCATCAGAGGCCGAAGACGGTACGTCAGGCTATCGGCCGCTTGCGACCACTGGGCGCGGGTGAGGCGGCGCCAAGGGATAAGCTGCACGTTGCCTCGACGCTGTCGGAAAAAAATCTCCAGCGGATCAAGCTGTCGAAACCTGGTGGGACGTGGCGTGATTGGCCGGATCACCTTGTTGCCGATTGTCACCGTGCTGAGAGTGGACGGTCATACCCTGGTGTCTATGGGCGCATGGAGTGGGATAAACCCGCCCCAACTATGACCACGCAGTGTTACGGCTTCGGCAATGGCCGTTTTGGACACCCGGATCAGGACCGAGCCATTTCTTTGAGAGAGGCTGCGATCCTGCAGAGTTTTCCGCGTGACTACGCTTTCGTGCCCGAGGACGGAGAAGTGAGCTTTAAGGTCCTCGGGCGCCTCATCGGCAATGCAGTTCCCGTGGATCTAGGTCGTGCCATCGCACGCAGCATTAATTCACATCTCGCGTCAGCTGCGATCCGATGCTGAGCCAGCAAAGGTCTGTCAATGTCGAACATTGAGCCCTCGTCTACTGGAGCCGATCGTCATGTGGCGAAGGTTTGGGGAATGAGTGCGAAGCAGAGTCAGCACTTGCCGTAAGCCACACCTATGGGTTGTGGCAAAAGAAGGGGGTTGCCGATTCGTCGGTCGAGGTCAAAGAAATCGTCACAAAAAAGCCGTTATGGCGAGATACGAGCGCTGAAAAAAGGCGCCTCGCCATAACGCCAAAAGCTAAAAGGAAGTTGGCAGACGATATGGAACTCTCTAACGATCAGAAGCAACAGTCCTACCATGCTCGCCCTGAGCACGGCCAATTAGTCGAGGTTCGTCGGCGCCAGTGGGTCGTGGCAGATGTCGCCTCTTCGAAACTGGAGTCGACTTCAATCTCGCAAAACTGCGTGACGCTGTCCTCTATCGACGAGGATGGTCTTGGCGAGGAGCTGGAAGTCATCTGGGAGATCGAGCCCGGCGCGCAAGTTATCGAGCGTGCGGGTCTGCCCTCCATCTCGGGGCAAGACGATTCCGTCACGCTCGAAGCCTTCCTCGATGCAGTGCGCTGGGGCGCAGCCACCAATGCAGACCGAGGGTTTCTGCAGGCACCGTTCCGCAGTGGCGTCAGCATTGAGGACTTTCAGCTCGATCCGTTGGTGCGCGCCATCGACATGGCCCGCGTCAACCTGCTCATCGCGGACGACGTCGGCTTGGGCAAGACCATTGAGGCAGGGCTGGTCATCCAGGAGATGCTGCTCCGGCACCGCGCCCGCACCGTCTTGATCATCTGTCCTGCATCCCTTCAGGAGAAATGGCGCATCGAGATGCTGGAGAAGTTCGGCCTTGACTTCCGCGTGGTCGACACTGCCTACATCAAGCAATTGCGGCGCGAACGCGGCATCCACGCCAATCCGTGGACATCTCATCCGCGCCTCATCGCCTCGATGGACTGGGTCAAGAGTGGCGAGGGGCTGCGCGCCATGCGGGATGTCCTGCCGCCCCATGCCGGCCATCCGCGCAAGTTCGATCTACTGGTCGTCGACGAAGCGCACAACATCGCCCCCGCCGCCGGGGCTCACTACGCCCTCGAGAGTCAGCGGACGCGCTTCATCCGCGCGATCAGTCCACACTTCCAGCATCGCCTGTTCCTGACCGCAACGCCGCACAACGGATACACCGAATCGTTCACCTCACTGCTGGAGTTGCTGGACAACCAACGCTTCGCCCGGAACATCCTCCCTGACGAGAAGCAGTTGAGTCAGGTGATGATCCGTCGCCTGAAAAGCGATCTCGTCGATGCTGACGGCAAACCCCTGTATGCCCAGCGCAAGCTCCAGGCGCTGGCGGTCCCATACACGGATGAGGAACGGGAGATCCACCAGAAGCTGAACGATTACTGTGCCAGCCGCGAAAAAGACGCGGAGAAGACCGGCAGCACATTCGGCACTTCGTTCGTCAATCAACTGCTCAAGAAGCGCATCTTCTCGTCGCCCGCCGCGTTTGCTTCCACGCTCGAGAAGCACGTCGCCTCGCTGTCGAATGGCGCCAAGCCCAAGGCTCGAGATGCCATGGCCGAGCGCATCCTGCGCAAAGCCATCCTGAAAGCAGACGAGGATTACGCCAACGACCAGGAAGTCGAGAATGCTCAATCGGAGGCCGTCGAGGAGGCATCCCGCCGCTCCCAACCGCTGACGCAAGAGCAACAACGGATGCTGGCCGACTTGAGGCAATGGGTGCAGCGCGCCAAGAACCAGACCGATTCCAAAGCCAGAGCCATCCTCGATTGGCTCTCAGCCAATCTGAAACCGGGAGGTCAGTGGAACGATCGCCGGGTGATCCTGTTTACCGAATACCGCACCACCCACCAGTGGATGCACGAGATCCTCGCCAGCCATGGTTTCGGTGGCGAACGACTCGGTCTGCTCCACGGAGGACTCACTCAGGATGAGCGTGAGCCCATCAAGGCAGCCTTCCAGGCATCTCCCAAGGATTCCCCCGTCCGCATCCTGCTCGCCACGGATGCGGCCTCCGAAGGTATCGACCTGCAGAACCACTGCAATTGCCTCATCCACCTGGAGATCCCCTACAACCCCAACGTGATGGAGCAGCGCAACGGGCGTATCGACCGTCACGGACAACGCGAGAAAGAGGTGCTCATCTGGCACCCCGTCGACGGCGGTGACATAAGCCATGCCTCGGTCGGTGGCCACGGTGACGACATTCTGCGTGCGCTGCGCAAACTGGAGTCGATGCGCGCCGACATGGGCAGCGTCAATCCGGTCATCGCGCCCCAGATGTCCGGGCTCATCGAAGGCTCGCTGAAGGATCTGGACACCCGCCTCGCGGAGGCCAAGATTGCCAAGGCCAGGCGCTTCGTGCGCGCCGAACGCGAGCTGAAAGAGCGCGTCGCTAAGCTCCATGAACGACTCCTCGCCACCCAGCAGGATTTTCACCTCACGCCCGATCACATCCAGATGGCGGTGAAGACTGGTCTCGCGCTGGCGGGCCGCCCCCCATTGGAACCCGTCGCGCTCGCAGATGCACCCCAAGGCAGCGCATTCAGGATGCCACCCCTCTCGGGATCATGGGCGCGCTGTCTGGAGGGCCTGCGTCACCCGCATACCCAGCAGATTCGCCCCATCACCTTCGACCACGCCGTGGCCAAGGGGCGAGACGATGTCGTGCTGGTCCACCTGAATCATCGACTGGTGCAGATGTGCCTGCGGCTGCTGCGTGCCGAGGTCTGGGCGCAGGACGACGTGAAGAAACTCCATCGTGTCACCGTGCGCACATTGTCGGATGGCAGCATCGAGGGTCCGGCTGTGGTCGTCATCTCGCGGCTGGTCATCACCGGTGGCAACCACCATCGACTCCACGAGGAGCTGACCGTCTCGGGCGGCTATCTGCGCGATCAGTCGTTCCGGCGCGAAGAGGGCGTCACGCGCGTCCAGCAGTGGCTGGACGAGGCGCAGCCCATCACGGCGAACGATTCGCTGTTCGATGCCCTTCGGGTGCGCTTCGATCGCACTCGACCCGCCATCCTGCAAGCGGTGGACGCCCGCTCGAAGGAGCGACTCAAGTTCCTGGCCAACACGCTGCAGACCCGTAAGCAACAAGAGATGGACGACATCGGTGCCGTGCTGGATGAGCTCGAGAAGGCGATCCAGAGTGAACTGAAAAAGGATCAGCAGCCCGAGCAGATGTCGCTATTCACCGAGGACGAGCGCACGCAGCTCAGGCGTGATACCGCCGCGCTGGAAGCGCGCCTCGCACGCATCCCGGCCGAGCGTATCCAGGAGGTCCAGGCCATCGAGACCCGCTACGCCAAGCTCGACGACCGTACCTTTCCAGTCGCTGTGATCTTCCTAGTTCCCGAGTCAGCCATGAAAGGGGGTGCGGCATGAGAAATCACGACCTGCACCACGATTGGCTGGCACTGATCGAGATCTCCGGCCCGTTCCTCGCCGTTCCCGTTCTCAAGGAGGACTTTCCTCAAGGCCTGGAAGAGCTCGACGGAACCAAGCGCAAGCGGTTACGTCAGGCCTACGAGGAATGGCGCGAGGCGCTGGAGACGGACGACACGCAGTTCGACGAATTGCACGCCGCCTGGATCGATGAGGTGCTGGCCCGCGGGCTTGAACTCGATGAGGATGGCAAAGGTGACGTCCTGAAGCGCGCCGACTGGTGCGCGGCCAACCTGAATTTCACCCTGCCCGAGCATGGCGTGACGCTGTCCCCGGATCTCGCCGTCATCGACGAGCAACGGGCCAACAAGCCGCTGATGCTCATCCACACCTACGGTCAGGACGTCGATCTCGATGCCACCTTAAAGCTCGATGGGTGGGCCGCCACCCCGGCCGATCGCATGGTCCAGCTCTGCCGCGCCGCCGGCTGCCGCCTCGGGCTGGTGACCAATGGCGAGCGCTGGATGCTGGTCGACGCCCCGGTGGGCGCCGTCACAACCTTCGCCAGCTGGTACGCCCGCATCTGGAGCCAGGAGCCCATCACCCTGCAGGCTTTTGTGCACCTGCTGGGAATTCGTCGCTTCTTCGTCGATGAAGCCGAGCAACTGCCGACACTGTTCGACCGCTCGATGAAGTATCAGGACGAAGTCACCGACGCGCTAGGTGAGCAGGTTCGCCGCGCCGTCGAAGTGCTGATCCAGGCGCTCGACAAGGCCGACCAGGACCGCGACCGCGAGTTGTTGCGTGACGTGAAGGAGCCCGTGCTCTACGAGGCAGCGCTGACGGTGATGATGCGCCTGGTCTTCCTGCTCTCCGCCGAAGAGCGAGGCTTGCTGTTGCTCGGCGACGAACGCTACGAGGCGAACTACGCCCTGTCGACGCTGCGCATGCTGCTGCGCAAGGAATCCGAGGAAATCCTCGAACGCCGCTGGGATGCCTGGTCGCGCCTGCTGGCGATCTTCCGCGCCGTGTTCGGTGGCATCGAGCACGAGAACCTGCGCCTGCCCGCACTGGGTGGCTCGCTGTTCGACCCGGATCGTTTTCCCTTCCTCGAGGGCCGCGCCAAGGGCTCCAACTGGCGTATCGACACGGCCAAACCACTGCCGATCGACAACCGCACCGTGCTGCTGTTGCTCGAGGCCATTCAGCAGTTCCAGGGCCGAACACTGTCCTACCGCGCACTGGACGTCGAACAGATCGGCTATGTCTACGAGGGCCTACTGGAACGCACCGTCAAGCGAACCGCCGAGGTCACGCTGGAACTGGATGGCACCAAGAACGCCAAGGCGCCCTGGGTCAAGTTGGCCGAACTGGAATCCGCCCGCCTCGACGGCGCCGAATGCCTTGCCCAATTGCTCCAGGAGCGTTCCGGCAGTTCCGCCAGCCGTGTGCGCAACGATCTGGCCAAGCCAGTCGACGACACACTTGCCGACCGTCTGCTGGCCGCCTGCCATGGGGATACCAGCCTTCGTAACCGCATCAAGCCCTTTGCCCATCTGGTGCGCACCGATCCATGGGGCTATCCGCTGGTCTACCCTGCCGGGGCCTTCATCGTCACCACCGGCTCCGACCGGCGCGAGACCGGCACCCACTACACGCCGAAATCGCTCACCGAGGCCATCGTCACCGAGACCCTGACGCCGATCGCCTACGTGGGACCGGCAGAAGGCACCCCGCGTGAGCAGTGGGTGTTGAAGTCGCCCGCCGAACTGCTGGACCTGAAGATCTGCGACCCAGCCATGGGCTCGGGCGCGTTCCTAGTGCAGGTCTGCCGCTGGCTGGCCGATCGCTTGGTCGAAGCCTGGTCACAGGCTGAAGGCAGCGGAAAGACGGTGAGCGTGGACGGCGAAGTGCTGGATGCGCCGGGCACCAAAGAGCCGCTCCCCCGCGACACCGAGGCCCGCACTGTGATTGCCCGTCGCCTCATCGCGGAGCGCTGCCTCTACGGTGTGGACCTGAATCCCCTGGCGGTCGAACTCGCCAAGCTCTCCATCTGGTTGGTGACGATGGCCAAGGGGCGTCCGTTCGGCTTCCTCGACCACAACTTGCGTCGTGGCGACAGCCTGTTGGGAATCCATCGGCTGGATCAACTTACCCAGCTTTCGATGAATCCCACGGGCCAAAGCCAGCTGCGCTTATTCGGCCAGAACCTCGAACGGGCTGTGCTTGAGGCTATTGAGCTGCGGCAACGATTGCGCGAGAGGCCCATCCGCGACATACGCGACGTGGAAGCTATGGCGCATCTGGACGCCGACGCGCGGCGCAGGCTCGCAATGCCGGGAACAATCGCGGACGAATTGGTCACCATCACTTTGGTTAACGGCAAAAAGGTTCGGCAGCTTCGCGCAGCTTTGGTCGACTTGGGCATCAGGGCTGATGAATTCTGCCGTCAGGCAACACCTGGCGCACCAGCTACGAATGCCCCAAGTAATCGCGCAGACCACCAGCAGGCAAATGCATTCTTTCACTGGCCGCTAGAGTATCCAGAGGTATTCTTCAGGGGGCGTTGTGGTTTCGATGCTGTGATTGGCAACCCCCCATATGTCAACGCTGTAGCTTTGTCTGAAAACGAGAGTAGCGCCCAGCTAAAGGTCTACTTTGGAACTGTTTTCGGCTCCGCATCGGGGAGTTTTGATATTTATGTCTTGTTTGGCGAACGGGCAATACAAATATGCGGTGAACAGGGACGTTCCGCACTTGTCGTGCCGAACAAGATACTCAGCGCCGAGTACGCCGAACAGCTCAGAGAAATCATCGTTAAACTCGCTGAGATCGACTTCATCCTGGACTACTCACGGGTTCCGGTCTTCTCAGCAAGCGTCTATCCGGTGGTGTTGGGACTGCGGCTCCGCAGAACCGGGGTGCATGCGCGACTTTTTTCTGCAGCCAATGGCCTTCAGCGACTTGTCCCGCAGATTGCCTTCGAGAATGCGCCATCAATGCTTTGGGCGTTTCTGCTTGAGGAATTTTCCGAACTAGTGGAGGCCGCGCTTCGGAATGCTGTGCCTTTAGGACATCACGCTGACGTCTCAGGGGCAGCAACCGTTGCCGAAGCCTATGAAATTGCATCAGCAATTCACGACCTTGCGCTAAGCAATTTGCAGCCTGACCACGCTAAATTCGTTGTCAGTGGGAACCTGCGTCCATTCTCCACGACATGGGCTACCACACCGGTTCAGTATCTAAAAAAACGATATGTGAGGCCAGTAGTCGACCTCAGCCGTATTCCGCCGAAACGTCGAACCCAAGCGCTATCACGAAAGATCATTGTCTCCGGTCTATCAAAGCGTCCTGTCGCGTTTCTAGACAAAAACGCGGAATTTCTTGCCGGAAAATCTACAGTGATCATCTTGGATCGTACGCAACATGACCATCTGACAGCACTTACCGCGATCTTGAATTCTGAACTTGGTGCCCTCCTTTATGCAGGCTTGTTTGGAGGGCTAGCACTCGCGGGTGGATACCTTCGGTTTGGCACACCCCAAGTGGCAGCTTTGCCTGTCCCATGTGACCTGACTGCGCTAGAAGACATGATCCGCAGTGGTGCAGAAATTGATGAGGCTGTTTGCGCTGCCTATAAGGTCGACCGACTGGCAGTCCGCAACGCTTTTCTCAGGAAGTTCGAAATCTATCAAATGGATTCTGACTCATACCAGGCTGCTGATGAGGATCAGTAGCTATCTGAAGATCGCAAGAGCGCGAGGTCGATCCAATCGCTTCACAAATGGAAGATCTGCCCATGACAAAACCAAGCACTGACAAGGCTCAGGCCAGCCCGACGAAGCAGTTTTTTGTGTCGATGCTCACGCGCGATATCAGCTTGGCCGATGCGATCCTCGACCTGCTCGACAACTGCCTCGATGGTGCGATGCGTCTGGCGAACGGCGGTGCCGTCGACTACGCCAAACATTTCGTGAATATCGAAATTGCCGAGGATCACTTTCTAATCGCCGACAACTGTGGCGGCATCCCGCGCGAGGTCGCTAAGAACTACGCCTTCAAGATGGGGCGCGAACCGGACGACGGCCGTGATTCGGAGTCCGAAACCATCGGCATGTACGGCGTTGGTATGAAGCGTGCGATTTTCAAGATGGGGCGCAACGCGCTGGTGCGCACGCGCCACGGCGACGACACCTTCGAAGTGCCGATCACCTCTCTTTGGCTGGAAGCCAAGAACTGGGACCCGCTGCCCATCAACGAGCCGGCCGAAGCCAATGAACAGCTCGCCGAAGCGGGCACCTCGATCTACGTCACCGATCTGTACGAAGGCGTATCGCGTCATTTCGCCAACGGAGCGTTCGAGAACGAGGTGCGCACCGCGATCGCGGAACACTTCACGATGTTCATCCAGTGGGGCTTTAAGGTGGAACTCAACGGCAAGCCCGTGGAGCCCGTCCGTGTCGAGGTGCTCGTTTCGACGGAGGAAGATCGTCCGGCACCCTACGTCTTCCAGAAGACGATTGATGACGTGCTTGTATCGATCACTGTTGGCCTCAACACAGGGAAGAGACTCGGCGACGATGACGAGGAAGATGCGGGCTTCGAGCGCGATCGGTCATCCGCGACCGCTGGCTGGACGGTGCTCTGCAACGACCGGGCGGTCATCGTGGGCGACAAGGGCCGACTGACGGGCTGGGGTGACGGTATCCCGCTCTACCACCCTCAGTTCGCCATCATCACCGGCATCATCGAGTTTCGCTCCAAGCACGCCGACAAATTGCCGATTACGACGACCAAGCGCGCGCTCGACACTTCATCCAACGTGTGGCTGGAATCCCTCGTCAAGATGAAGGAAGGCATGCGCATCTGGATCTCGTACACGAACCAGTGGAAGAACCACCCGCGTGCTGACCAGTCGAGCCACTGGGAGACCGCCAAGCCGATGGCGTTGAGTCGGGCCATCGAGGCTGTCGCTATGCGCAAGGCCACGAGAAAGGTGGGGGGCGTCGTCGAGTTCAACCCGCAGAAGGAAAAGGTCTTGCCGCTGCCTGAGGACAAGAAACCGTCATCCAGGAAGATCGTGTTCTCCCGCCCTGCAGAGGAAGTGCGGCTCGTGTCAAAGATGCTGTTCGACGACCCGGACGAGAAATCCGGCATCGTCGGCGACAAGTGCTTCGAGATGCAGTTCATGAAGGCCAAGAAGCAAGGGGGCTGAACGATGAGCACAGGTTCTTCTCTGCCGTACCGCTTGCGACCCAACAAGGCCGTGGATCGGGAATTGTTCCTGTCGTTGCTGATGCGGCTGGCTCCGAAGCTCTCACTCGAAAAGTATCACTACGTCGGACTCGGCGGCCCCTTCCTCGAAGATTTTCGGTTGATCCACGGTCGGCTCGGCATTGAGAAGATGACGTGCATTGAGACGGAAGAACAGGTGCATAAGCGCCAGCTTTTCAACCGCCCGATCGCTTCGATTGAGTGCGTCCACCAGAGCCTCGAAGACTATCTGGACGAAACCAATTTCGATTCACCCGCCATCATCTGGTTCGACTACACGGAACCCAGGGGCATCACTTCGCAGATTGAGAGATTCGCCCGCACTATCGGCACCGTACCGATCGGCAGCATTCTGCGGGTAACTCTGAATGCAAATCCTGGCTCTCTTGGTAGGCCGGATGGGAATCTTTCGGAAGCGGAGCTTATGGAATGGCGACTTCAGGCGTTCCAAAGACGGCTTGGTGCGCTATTTCCAAGTGGGCTGATTGCAGATGGAATGAAGCAAGAGAACTTCGGAAAAAGCCTGCTGCATGCGCTCAAGCTGGCAGTCGAAAAGGAAGTACTCAGCTTTCGAGATCGCCAAATCGTTTGGGCGCTCGCCACGCACTACGCCGATGGTCAGGCGATGGTGACTGCCGCGCTGTTGATTTGTCAGAACGATGACAAGCCCATCAAGGAATTAGTGAAGGCTTGGGAGTTTCACGCGGCGACCGATGCGCCGCATCGGGTCGATCTGCCTGCACTTTCGACGCTGGAGCGGTTGACGATGGAATCGAACGATGATGCCCAGGCCAAGATGGGGTTCGAGTTGCCGACATCGAACATGGGTGAGAACCCGTTCGAGGTGTTCAAGAAGTTCTATCGCATTTACCCGCATTTCTCGCGGGTGGAGCTTTAGCCCGTAACAATTGAGGCGCCAGCAGCATGACGACATCATCTAACGCATGGATCGCTATTGATAATGGTCTCGGCACCGACCAAAGGCTCACGCCCTACATCCTGGTTCTGAAGGGTGAGCGTTCTCTCTATCAGGCCATCAAGGAGGACGACTGGGTTTTGGTCCTGAACCCCGTTGGTAGAATCACCCGTGTCGGGCGTGTGCTGCGGGTTCGTTCCGATCTCGAAGCCTCCACGCTCTATTTCGACCGACTGCTATCGGTCACCGACCCCGTATCGATCGGCCTCACTGCACTCACGCCACCGTCTTCGGGAAGTATTGGTCGGGTCCAGTGGACCGATTTCGTCGAAGCCCTGCCCAAGGCATTGCACAAGACCATCGCCGAGGTGCCGACGGTCGGTTCTGACGCCCGTTCAACCCAGCATCAGCAGGAACTCGCCTACATCCGCGAATTGCTGCAACTGGCCGTGATGGACGATCTGCTCGGTCCGGCTGGCGGCCCTTATGAGCGTATCGTCGACATGGGTGTGCGGGATCGCTATCTGGTGGGCAAGCTCGCTCCGCGTGAGGCGGCACAGGGCGGCATCGAAGGGCTCGAAGGGCCACTGGCGAACGACGAAGTCGAGGAGCCCACCGACCCGAAGGCGCCCGGCCAGCATGAACCCGGTGCGGAGTTCGGCACGGCGACGGGCCGTGTCGAGCCCGAATCCGATGCGGCAGACGAGATCGACGCGGCCAGCAATCAGTCGCTGGTGCCGAGTAGCCTCGGCATGACTTTTTGCGTGGATGGCGACGCCGAGCGAATCGAGATCGAAGTGCGCTGGGGTCGCTATGAGCGCAGCGATGAGCACGAGATCTTCCGCACCCGCAAGAACAAGGAGACCGGTGCCGAGGAGCAGACCAAGGCCAAGGTCTGGCAGCGCATCCCCTGCGGCGGCAAGCTGGTGCTGCCGCTCAGCGAAGGCGTGATCCCCCATCAGGCGCCGGACAAGAGCTATCCCGAAGTGCGGGTGCAAGGCTCCGTGCGTGCCAAGAACGCGAATGGTGACCGCCTGGTGACACTGTTCCTGGTCAATGCACAGGAGGAACCCGAGACCAACCGCGATTCCGCCTGGGTGTTCCAGCCGGAGCTGATCGTTCGCTCGGAAGCAGAAGCCCCCAAGCGCGCCATCTTCCGCCGACGCCCCGTGCTGGATGCGGACGGTATGGACCCGGAGCGGGAGTCACTGGAGATGATTTACCGCAACCGGGTGGAGTTCGCGGTGGGGCACGGCGTCGCCGTGCATGCCGAAACGGCGGATGACGTGACGCTGGCCACCGAGGTGAGCACCAACGTCATGCCTCAATACGAGGTACAGGTAACCGAGACGCCGGGCCTCGACCCCGCCGACCGACCGGCGATGAGGGAAATGGTGAGCAGTGGTCTGCTCGACATGCAGCGCCTCGCCAACCTGGACATCGATCCACTGGTCGATGCCCTGAATTTGCTGACCAAGGATTACGCCGCGTGGATCGACGAGCAGCGCGCTCGGGTCGGAGTCGATGTGCTCGGTTACGACGCGCAGTCGCAACAGGCGATGGATAGATGCCAGGAAATCCACACGCGTCTGCAGCAGGGTATCGATACGCTGAAGAGCGACGAAAAGGCCTTGGCGGCCTTCCGTTTCGCCAACCGGGCGATGGCCATGCAGCGCGTTCGCAGCCAATACGCACTCGAGATCCGGCGCGGTAAGGACGTCACCGTCGAGCAGTTCGATGTGTTGAAGAACCGCAGTTGGCGCCCGTTCCAGTTGGCTTTCCTGCTGCTGTCGATCCCATCGCTGGCCGACCCGACGCACCCGGATCGTGTGCAGACCGTCGAAGCCTATGCCGACCTGCTGTGGTTCCCCACCGGCGGCGGCAAGACCGAGGCGTACCTGGGCGTGGCCGCCTTCACCATGGCCATTCGGCGCATGCAGGGCAATCTTGGTGGTTACGACGGCTCGCGCGGTCTGGCCGTGATCATGCGTTACACCCTGCGCCTTCTGACGTTGCAGCAGTTCCAGCGAGCCACGGCACTGATCTGTGCGATGGAGGTGCTGCGTCGCGAGGCGCTGGCCAAGGGTGACGAATCGCTCGGCACCGAACCCTTCACCATCGGACTGTGGGTCGGCAACAAGGTGACCCCCGGTACGACCGAGGACAGTCATCGGGCCATCGAGGACATCCGCAACCCCGGCAAGTACAACGCCGGGGCGGCGTCTCCCGCGCAACTGACCAGTTGTCCCTGGTGTGGCTCGGAGGTCGCCCCTGGGCGCGACGTGGAGGTCGACAAGGGGCGTGGGCGCACCTTCGTCTACTGTGGCGACAAGAAGGGCCGTTGCGACTTCTCGAAAGGCAAGTCCAGCAAGCTCCCTCACGCGGGCATCCCGGTGCTCGTCGTGGACGAGGAGATCTACCACCGTCCCCCGACGATGATGATCGCCACCGTGGACAAGTTCGCCATGATGGCGTGGCGGGGCCAAGTGCGCACGCTGTTCGGCCGGGTCGGCCAGGAATGCGAGCGGCATGGCCTGCTCTGGCAGGGGGCGGACTGCAATGGCAACCACCAGGCCGGCAAGGGACTCGGTGCGACCAAGGTCAAGACCATCAGCCCGATCCGTCCGCCGGACCTGATCATCCAGGACGAGTTTCATCTGATCAGCGGGCCGCTCGGCACCATGGTTGGCCTGTACGAGACGGCCGTGGACGAGCTGTGCGGCTGGAAGCTTGGCAAACATAGGGTCAAGCCGAAGATCATCGCGTCGACCGCCACGGTGCGTAAGGCCCGCGAACAAGTGAACAACGTCTTCATGCGGCGCGTGTCCGTGTTCCCGCCACACGGGCTGGACGTGGAAGACAACTATTTCTCGGTCCAGCGACCGATTGAGGACAAGCCGGGGCGGCGCTACCTCGGGGTCTGCTCTCCCGGAAGCTCACGACCTGCGATGCTGATCCGCGTCTATACGGCATTTCTGACCGCTGCTCAGGCGCTGTTCGATCGCTTTGGCGAGCCAGCGGATCCTTACATGACCATGGTCGGCTACTTCAACTCCTTGCGAGAGCTGGGGGGCATGAAGCGCTTGGCCGAGGACGACGTGCAGACGCGTTCCTACCGGGTGCAGATGAGCATGGTCGAGCGCCCCGCGCTGGCGCAACGCAGCGTCAGCAACATCCGCGAGCTGACCTCACGAGTCTCCAGCCAGGACATCCCGAAGTACCTCGACAATCTCGAGGTGAAGTTCAAGTCCGAGTTCGATGCTGCAGCCGGTAAGTACGTGACCAAGTGGCAAGAGGGTGACACTCGCGCGATCGATGTCGTGCTGGCGACGAACATGTTGTCGGTGGGGGTGGACGTCAACCGGCTGGGACTGATGGCGGTCAATGGCCAGCCCAAGGGCACGGCGGAGTACATCCAGGCCACCAGCCGAGTGGGTCGCTCCTTCCCCGGCTTGGTCTGCACCGTGCTTACCTGGGCACGGCCACGCGACCTCTCGCACTACGAGGCCTTCGAGCATTACCACGCCACCTTCTACAAGCACGTCGAAGCGCAGTCGGTGACACCCTTCTCGCCGCGCGCGATGGACCGTGGCTTGACTGGCTCGCTGCTGAGCCTGATGCGCCTGGAGAACGATGCGTTCAGCCCTAATGAGGGGGCAGGCAAGTTGGACAAGTCAGACCAGGCCGAGATCACCGAGGCCATCAATGTGCTCGTCAAACGAGCCTGGAACGTCAGCGAGCTGTCCAGTACCAAGAATCTGGCAGAGCAGGAACTAAAGGAGCGCGCAGACGAGTGGGCCAAGGAGGTGGGCAAAGGCGGTCGCATTCTGGCCTATGAGAAGCGCGGCCCCGAGAAGGACAAGACTGTTGCATTGATCAGGTCACCGGGTATCCAGTCCTGGGACAACTGGACCGTGCCCATGTCGATGCGTGAGGTGGAGCCCGGTGTGCGCTTGATCATGAATACAAGCCACATCTCGGACGACCACGATTGGAAGCCTCGTCCCGCGACGAAGGATGAGGGTTGAACATGGCGCCGACCAATAAGACTCCAGTTGGAGAAGTCAGACCCAGCCAGTTGCTCTGGACCTACGGGCCAGGGGCATTGATCGACCTGCCGAGCTTGTCCGTCGTGACGCTCGGCATCGACCGATGGGAAAAGGACCGTTGCCAGCCGATCCAGGAAGCGAGGCTGCTGGCTGCTGTCCGGAAGGTGCTTGGAGCACAGGTTGAGAATCTGCGGATGCCGCCGTTCCAGAAAAGCGAGCTCGTCGATGTCTGGTCGGCCGAGGCCAACATCGGCGTTCCAGTCCGGCCATTTCCGCGTTGGATGCGCTGCGTGAAATGCGGCCTGCTGTCCCCGTTCGATGCCGGACTATTCGAGATCAAGGAGAACCGCTTCAGGCCCGAGCGAACCCGGTTCGTCCATAAAGGATGTCGAGGTTCGAAGGGCGATCAACCCGCCAAGGACGCCGATGCCGTACCTGCCCGTTTCCTGTTGGCCTGCCGCGACGGTCACCTGGATGACTTCCCTTGGCACTACTTCGTCCACGGCGGTGACAGTTCCTGTAAGGGCACGCTGCGCTTCTTCGAGAGCGGCGCCTCGTTGCAGACAGAGAACCTGTGGGCGAAGTGCGATGCCTGTGGTGCTTCCCGGAGCATGGCACACGCCTTCGGCAAGGCCGGGAAAGAGAATTTGCCGGGGTGTCGCGGACGACATCCCCACCTGGATCACTTCGACAACGAATGCGACGAGGAAGCGCGGGCTGTCCTCTTGGGCGCCACGAACAGTTGGTTCCCAATCACACTTTCGGCGCTCGCCATTCCCCAGGCCAAGGACCCACTCAGTCAGTTGATTCAGGATGGCTGGGAGCTCTTCGAGGAACTGGAATCCGAAGCCGAAGTATCGGTGACGGTGAAGACCTTGAAGAAGACCGGGGCGCTGCCAGGGATCGACAAATATCCGGCGGCGTCGATCTGGTCGGCCATCGAAGCGCACCGTACCGGTGGCGGTCAGGAGGTCGTGGGTGAGGCAGACATCAAGGGCCCCGAATGGGACGTGTTGACGGAGGCGAATCCCCCCACTGACTACCCGCACTTCATGAGCAAGAAGGTCGGTACGCCACCGGTCTTTACGAAGCACATCAGCAGAGTGCTGCTTCTGGAGCGACTGCGCGAGGTCAATGCCTTGCTCGGTTTCACTCGCGTAGAGGCGCCCGAAGAAACCGGCGATCCGAACGAAAGGCCCCAGATGGCCAACCTCTCACGAAGCAAACCGAATTGGATTCCCGCAAACCAGGTTCATGGTGAGGGTATCTTCATCCAGTTCGACGAGCAGGCACTCGTTGCTTGGGAAGGACTACCTGCAGTCGCGCAGGTCGACAGAATGCTCCGGGGAGGCCACCGAGGATGGCGCAATTCACGTCATCTCGATCCTGGCGAGGGCTACCCCGGCGTTCGCTACGCCATGCTCCACACGCTCTCGCACCTTCTGATTCGTGAGCTAGCGTTGGAGTGCGGCTACAACGCAGCGAGTATCCGCGAGCGAATCTATGCCGACACCTCGGGCGAGAGTCCGCAGGCCGGCATCCTCATCTACACGGCAGCGGCGGACTCCGATGGAACGCTGGGTGGTCTCGTCGATCTCGGTAAGCCCGAGAATCTTGGTCGCCTGTTGGAACAAGCCTTCAATCGCTCGAAGATCTGCTCCTCTGACCCGCTCTGCTCCGAGCACGATCCCGAGAAAGACCGCTCACTTCATGCGGCGGCGTGCCACGCTTGTAGCCTGGTGGCCGAGACCTCCTGCGAGCGCGGCAATCGCTACTTGGATCGGTCATTGCTGGTTCCGACCCTTGAACGCATCGACGCGGCTTTCTTCAAGGGCTTGTGACATGGAGAAGCTCTTGGATGCCGTCGCAGCCGTGGTCTGTCTGGTCTCTCCAGAGAAGGTCCAGGCCATAGCCAGCCGGATTCGTCGGACTGATGCCGTCAAAGCAGCCGGTGCCCTGTCAGGCGCAGTCAGCACCCGCGTTGCTGCTGAGGTCGTGGATCAGCTGATTGATGCTTGGCGAAGCACCTCTGTCAGCGCCGTGGAGCTGGCATCGATGCTGCTCGCCGCCGGCCATGTCTTCACCAAGGCTACGAATCAACAATCCACCGAACTCGTGTGGACGGGGCCGACGACACCCTTCGTCTCGGCACGACGAACCGAGCAGGCGCTACTGCAGGTCATCAACGCCGCTGAGCAGACCCTATTCATCACCAGCTTCGTGGCCTATGACGTCTCGACCATCGTCAAGGCGCTGAATGCGGCAAATGATCGCGGAGTGGTCATCTCCATGCTGCTCGAATCGTCTCAGGACCACGGTGGCAGCATCACCTTCGATGCTATCGGCAAGATGAGAACGCTGGTCCCAGCAGCCAGACTCTATGCATGGCGAGACAAGGCCGACCCTTTCTCCGAGGGGCGCGTCCACGCCAAAGTCGCTGTAGCTGACGGCAAGATGTGTTTCATCACCAGCGCGAATCTGACGGGATACGCGATGGAGAGGAACATGGAGGTTGGTGTGTTAGTAAGTCGGGGCGATTTGCCCGCTCAAGTCGCGAACCATTTGCATTCGCTGATTGACACGAAAGTTGTGTCTTTGGTCTAGAAGAGTGCCTGGGTCGAATTCAATTGCGCGTTTGAAATCGCCCGAAATTTTGGGCACGGAATGGGCACGAGATGGGCACGGGGAGCACCTGCCGAGCCTGCGAGAGTGTTAGCCGGAGCCTTCTAAGGTCGGTCTGGCCCCTCGGAAGGTTCGGCTCGAAATGCGGGCTCTGGAAACAAAAAACCCCGCAAAA
>Ga0075157_10001104_pt1 | contig 17735 bp, 10 predicted proteins | sample JI81BgreenDNA_FD_70967 | JGI IMG/M metagenome (GOLD analysis project Ga0075157, IMG submission 70967) | Wastewater effluent complex algal communities from Wisconsin, to seasonally profile nutrient transformation and Carbon sequestration -... | ecosystem: Engineered > WWTP > Effluent > Algae...
CCTTGCCATTGGCACGGATGATCGTTGCGCCCTTTGGAACAGCGACATCCGGTCCGACCGCCTCGATCCTTCCATCGCGGATGACGACATGGCCGCGATATGGCTCCCTCCCAGTAGCATCGAAGATCATCGCATCGGTGATGGCGATCGTCTTTTCGCTGGACTGTGCACCGAGCGGTGATCCTGCGATGGCGAGCGCCACCAGTGCGCCCGAAAGCATTGCCAATGTGCGTGCGACCACTTTCTTCTCCCCAATACCGGATACCGAGCCTCGTTCCATAAGACGCAGCAAGAACCGGTTACCCCATCGCCGAACCGACTGCACCATGACTTTTGTGACAATCTCCTGGGCCTGAGCGGTTTCCGCACTCGCCCGACGTCCGCCCAGACAGCCTGGGCACCCCCAACGCTACCGAGAAATCTTATGTCCATGGGTACCCGCGAGGAGAAAGTTCAACAAAGAGATATCCACTGAATTTTTCCGAAAATTTCAGGTGGGGGATGGTTGCTGCGCTGCGTCATAGCTAGCGGAAGCTGCAGAGACAGTCTCACAGGGACGACTCCAAAAGGGGGCTTTAGAATGACCAGTAAATCACACGTCTTTCGGCGGCATATGCTGTGCGCCGTTTCCTTCGCGGGTTTGGTGATGGGCCAGCAGGCCCTCGCTCAGGATGCTACAGCGGCCGCCCAGGATGAAACTGCAGAGAAGGCGAGCGAAATCGTTGTGACTGGGAGCCGTATCGCAGGCTCTAAGATCACCGAGGCTCTGCCCGTCACGGTCCTGAACGAAGACGATATCGCAGCAACCGCTGCCGTGTCAGGCGATGAACTCATCCGCGCGATTCCGCAGATGAGCGACGTTTCGTTCAACTCTGCGAACGGTCAGACGAGCAGCAATTTTGCTCGTGGCGACGTCGGGTCGATCGACCTTCGCGGATTGGGCGTCGGCAACACCCTTGTACTGCTCAATGGGCGGCGCGTGGTCCAGCATCCCACCAGCCAGGCGAGCGTTTCGCTGGCCCCGGTCACAACCTACAATACCAACGCGATCCCGGTGTTCGGCATCCAACGGCTTGAAGTACTGCGCGATGGCGCCGCTGCCCTCTACGGAACGGATGCTGTGGCAGGCGTGGTCAACACCGTCCTGCGTGACAATATCGATGGCGGCAGCCTGTCGCTGCAATATGGCGGGGCAGAAGGAACCGGACTGCGCGAGTTCAATGCATCGGGATATCTCGGTAAGGATTTCGCCGAGGGACGCGGCAACTTCTCGGTCCTGTTCAACTATACCAACCGCACAGCGCTCTCCTCGCAGGACCTGCCGTTCACCGCGACTTCGGATCACAGGAACTTCCCGCAGTTCATTGGAACGGTTTTTGAAGGATCGAACGCGCTGGATGATACCAGCGTGCTGGCGCAATGGGCCAATCTTGCAACCGTGGGTGGCGTACGCGTCCGCCGGGGGACCACCAACATCACGACTGCGGGCGGTGTGTTTTCGATCCAGCCGACCGCAAACGGCGGATGCTCGGCCACCCTGCCCAACGACATCTGCATCGATGACGGAACTCGCGCGACCACGGGGGCAGATCGCAACACCCGTTGGGATGGCCAGGCCAACTTCCCGATCTCGATCTCGCCGAGCCTGGATCGGGTCAATGTCTATGCGTCGGGCCATTACGACCTGAGCGACAGCGTCACGGCCTTTACCGAACTGGGTTATTATTACGCCAAGACCCGGAGCATCCAGGACAGCGTATTTTCGATCGGTTCGATCCAGATGACGATCCCGGCATCCAACTTCTGGAATCCGTTCGGTCCGGTGACCTTCGCCAATGGTGCCGCAAACCCCAACCGGCTTGCCGGTATCGATGCGCCTGCCGCAGGACTGCCGATCTCGCTGACCAGCTATCGGTTTGTCGATCTGGGCCCCACGGTCGTCGACGTCACCAATCGCCAGTTCCGCGCCGTGTTCGGCCTTCGCGGCGAAGCGCTGGGCTTTAACTGGGAAACCGCAGGCGTCTATTCCGAGGCGACGGTCCGCGACGTGCAGGATGGGGTCAGCTCCACGGCCCTGCAGCGCAATCTCGCTCTTTCCACGCCTGATGCCTATAATCCCTTCAACGGCGGCAGCGCCAGCAACCCCACCGGGCCGGACACCAGCATCAGCAGTCAGGCCGCGCAGGATGCAATCCGGATCAAGACCACCCGCAAGGGCAAGTCGACCCTGGCGGGTTGGGATTTCCGGGCATCACGGCCTGACCTGTTCACGCTTCCTGGCGGTGACGTCGGCCTGGCCTTTGGCGCGGAAGTGCGGCGCGACACCCAGCTCGACGATCGTGATCCGCGGGTCGACGGAACGATCAAATGGACCGACACCGTTCTGGGGATTGTTCAGGACAGCGACCTTTACGGTGTCAGCCCGACCCCCGATACGCGCGGTTCGCGGACGGTGTATTCGGCCTATGCAGAACTTGCTATCCCGATCATTTCCGAAGAGATGAACATCCCGCTCATCCGCAGCCTGACGCTGCAGGCAGCCGGTCGCTATGAGCATTATTCCGACTTCGGCAGCATTGCCAAACCGAAAATTGCGGCAGCATGGGATCTGTTCGAAGGCTGGCGCATTCGAGGTTCTTGGGCGCAAGGCTTTCGTGCCCCGAACCTGGAGCAGACCAATGCAACGCTGGTGACACGCGGCAACACGCGAACCGACTGGATTCGTTGCGAGGCCGATTTGCGGGCCCGTCGCATCACGTCCTTCGACGCCTGTGCCCAGCAGTTCGTCACCACCGCCCGGCGCGCAGGCAACCCCAATCTCGACCCTGAAACGTCGGACACATTCACCATCGGGACTGTGCTCCAGCCGCCGTTCCTCAACACCGGCAAGCTCCGCACCACCTTCACGGTGGATTACTGGCAGGTGAAGCAGCAGGGCATTGTCGGTGTCTATGGCGAAGGCAATGCACTCATCAACGATTACCTGCTGCGGGTACAGGGTCAGAGCGATCCTAATGTCACCCGTGCGGCACCGACCGCCGATGATGTCGCACTGTTTGCCGGTACCGGCCTGACCCCGGTCGGGCGCGTGACCTTTGTCGATGACGTGTACCGCAATCTGGAACCGCAGACGGTGCGCGGCCTGGATTTCGGCCTGAATGTCGGGCTGCGCGACACAGGCGTGGGCGACTTCACCTTCTCGGTCAATGTCGCCTATCTGCTCAAATATTTCCGCGACGTTTCGCCCGACATCCAGGTTTTGCTCGACGCACGTACGGCTGGCCAGATCAACCGCGATACGATCATTCCCGAAAGCAGCAATCTGGTGCGCGATGACGGCTTCCCGAAATGGCGGGCGTCGGGAACGCTCACCTGGCGGATTGGCCAGTTTACCGCGAGCGGATTCGTTACCCATCGCAGCAGCGTGGTGGATGACGATATTTCGGTCAATGGCCTCAACTGGGTGGTGAAGCCTTACACGACGGCCAACCTGTATCTGCAATATGACCTGAAGGATGGCTTTGCAAAGGGCACCAGCATCCGGGTGGGTGCGCGCAACATCACCAATGAGACGCCGCCCATCGATTCCGGTTCATTCGGCTATGTCGGATCGCTGGACTCGCCCAATCCGCGTTACTGGTATGCCAGCATTCGCAAGGACTTCTGACAGCCTACCAAACATCCCCCTCGGGCCTAACGGTCCGGGGGGCTCTCCCCGGGGCATCATCTTAATGGAAGGACAGCTGTGATCAAAGCCATTCGAGTTTCGGCTGCCATCGCGGTGCTTGGTGCCATTGCAACTGCACCCGCTGCGCTTGGCGCGCCTGCTTTACAGGTTCAGGCGAGCGACGTTGCAACCAGTTCCCCCTTCCCCAGCACCTATCGTCCGCACGACGACGTGGACACCGCGATCACCAATGCGACCATTCTAACGGCCACGGGAGTGCGGATCGACAACGGCACGATCCTGATGGCCAAGGGGCGCATCGTTGCTGTGGGCAAGGATGTTATGGTTCCTTCAAAGGCCCGGGTGATCGACGGCACCGGCAAATGGGTTACGCCCGGAATCATTGATTCCCATTCGCATCTTGGCGTGTTTCCCGCTCCGGGCGTGGATGGCCATGCGGACGGCAATGAGAATATCGACCCCTATACGGCACACGTCTGGGCAGAACATTCGGTCTGGCCGCAGGATCCGGTATTCACCAAGGCAAGGGCGGGCGGCGTCACGAGCCTGCTCGTGCTACCTGGGTCAGCCAATTTGTTCGGCGGACGCGGTGTCTCGCTCAAGAATGTTCCTGCCGTAACCGTGCAGCAGATGAAATTCCCTGGAGCGCCCTACTCGCTCAAGATGGCGTGCGGGGAGAATCCCAAGGGCCGCTATGGCAGCCGTGGCCGGGCACCCGCGACGCGCATGGGTAATGTCGCTGGGTTCCGGCGCAGCTGGATCGACGCTGCCGAATATGCGCGCAAATGGGACGCTTATGACCGCAAGCGCGCCAAGGGCGAAGCGGCGGAAGCGCCCAAACGCGATCTTGGCATGGAAACGCTGGCGGGCGTGCTGAAGGGCGAGATTCTGGTCCAGAACCACTGCTATCGCGCCGACGAAATGGCGCTGATGGTCGATGTCGGACACGAATTCGGATACCGCACCACAGCGTTCCACCATGCGGTCGAAGCCTTCAAGATCGCCGATCTTCTGGCCGAACAGGGCACGTGTGTCGCGACCTGGGCGACCCGTTGGGGCTTCAAGATGGAAGCCTTTGACGCCATCGAGGAGAATGCGGCGATTCTGGCATCGCGCGGAGTGTGCGTCGCAATCCATTCCGATGAGCAGCGCCTGATCCAGCGGCTCAATGTCGAATCGGCCGTCGCGCTGGCCGCGGGTCGGCGCGCAGGCATCGACATCCCGCAGGAAGAGGCCATAAAATGGATCACCATCAACGCTGCCAAGATCATGGGCATAGCCGATCAGACAGGCTCGCTTGAGCCGGGCAAGATGGCCGACGTGGTGCTGTGGAGTCACAACCCTTTCAGCGTCTATTCCGTCGCTGAAAAGGTATTCATCGACGGGGCGCTGGTCCACGATACCGCCAACCCCGCATCGATCTATCGCAGCGATTTCGAGCTTGGTCAGAAAGTTGGGGTGGAATGATGACAAGGCACTTCATCCTGGCGGCACTTGCCACATCGGCGGCCATGGCGCTGCCAGGCTCGGCGACGGCGCAGAACTTTGCCATCACCAACGCGCACATTCTGACGCCCGGTCCCGTAGGCGAGATTGAAAACGGCACCATCCTGGTGCGCGATGGCAAGATCGTCGCTGCCGGGCGGTCGGTTGCCGTCCCCGCTGGCACGAACACCGTGGACGCGAAGGGGCAGATCGTCACTCCGGGGCTGTTTGCTGTGAACACAGCGCTTGGACTGGTTGAGGTCAATTCGGTCGATGCCACGATTGATGGACGAACCCGCAATTCCCGGATCAGCGCCGCCTTTGACGTGCAATATGGTCTGAACCCGGCCTCTGTCCTCATTCCGGCCGCGCGTCTGGGCGGTGTGACACGCGCTGTCGTGATGCCGGACTATGACGATGGCAACAAGGAACGCGAAGCTCCGTTTGCGGGCATGGGGGCTGTTATCTCGCTCGGGCATGAATCCGCGATGCTGTATAGGCCCGGCATCGGCATGGTGCTGGAACTGGGTGAAGACGGCGCGGCGCGACTTGGGGGTTCACGCGCTGCGCAGTTCGTTCAGCTGCGCCAGATATTTGCCAGCCTGAAGGTCCAATGGCTCCCGGACAATGACCTCGGCCTCTCCGAAGCCGATCACAATGCCCTGTTGCCGGTCGTCACCGGAAAGATGCCGTTGGTCGTGATTGTGCATCGCGCCGCCGACATCCGCCAGGTGCTGGCTCTGGCCAAGGAATATCCGCTGAAGCTGATCCTGAGCGGTGCGGAGGAAGCCTGGCAGGTGGCACCGGAAATTGCCGCAATGAAAGTTCCGGTGCTGCTGAACCCCACGTCCAACATTCCATCCAGCTTCGAGCAGATCGGCGCGTCGCTGCGTAACGCCACGATGCTCAAGGCCGCGGGGGTAGAGATCGCGATCAGCGGCAACGATGCCGGGCACCGGGTTCGTGACATGCGCTACAATGCCGGCATCGCGGTATCGCGAGGGCTGCCCATGGCGGCGGCGATCGAGGCCATCACACTCGCCCCCGCCCGCATCTTCGGCCTGGCTGACAAGGTCGGATCGATCGAGCCGGGCAAGCAGGCGGATCTGGTGATCTGGGATGGCGACCCGCTCGAGGCGCTGACCGAGCCGGTAGCGATCTATATCGATGGTAAGGATCAGCCGATGCAATCGCGCGGGACCCTTCTGAGCGATCGCTACAAGAACCCGGGCTAGCGGGGAGAAACCCGTAGCGCTCGACCGCGATAGGCTGCAGGTGTGATGCCGCCATAGCGCCGCGTTTGCCGCCCCTTGCGGGTCATGACCGTGAGTTCGACCGAAACTGCTTCCATGTCTGGCAGACCGAAATGCAGCGGCTGAAGCGATTGAGCGTTATAGCCCTCGCCCGAGCTAACCTGCCGCGTGCCCAGCAGTTGCCCGTTCGCAGCGTAAATGCGAACCTCGGCACCCCCAAGCGAACGCCTGCCTTTGTTATCCGTCACCTGCACGGAAAGGCTGCGCGCCGCCGCATCAGCGGATAACCGGTTGCGAAAGACGAAATGGCCACCCTGGCCGGTGTAACCACGGGTAAGCGAGAGATCGAGCGCTCCATCGCGATCGAAATCCACCCATTGCACCCCATGGTCTGCGACATTGATCTCCGCAAACAGATCGATCTGATCGGCGAACCCCTTGCCACCCAGATTGCGATAGAGGTGATTGCGCGGTACTTGCTGGCCAGATGGTCCGGAATAGGCGGTGACGAACAGATCGACGAACCCGTCATTGTCGAAATCGCCCCAAGCGGCACCCACCGCGCGATTTGGCGTATCCAGCCCCATCGTGCGCGTCACGTTCTCAAACCCGCCATCCCCCGTGTTGCGATAGAGCGCGTTGACGCCATAGGCTACGACGACCAGGTCCAGAAGGCCGTCATTGTCGAAATCCCCGACAGCACAGCCCACACTGCCCTCCTCGCGCGGCCGGCCGGGACGGTCGATGCCAAGCGCCTCGGCGATATCGACGAAGCGGTGCCCGTCGTTACGCCAGAATGCATCACTGGCGCCCGCCTGATTGGCCAGAAAGAGATCAAGATCGCCGTCACGATCGAAGTCCAGCCAGCAGGCTCCGACAGTGGGCCGAGGATCGTCACCCGCCAACGCGCTGTCCACACGGGCAAATCCACGATCGGTCCCACGAAACAGGGCATTGGGTCCGGATCGATTGGTAGCGTAGAAATCAACCAAGCCGTCATTGTCGAAATCGATCCAGCTCGACTGGCGTGCCGATCTGCCCGCTGCGGTAAGCGGCGATGCCGCTCCGATGCTCGTGAACGCCCGGCCACGCTCATTGCGGAACAGCAGGTTCGAGGCGTCGACCGACGTCGCGCCGGCATATAGGTCCGGCCAGCCGTCGCGATCGAAGTCACCCCATGACAGTCCGCGCATCTCGTCTCCGGCCTGGGGCAAGCCCAGTGCCGGACCGATATTGACGAAATGACCGCGGTCATTGCGGTAGAGCCGGATCTCGCCGGTCTTGATCGACACCACGAAATCCAGGTCGCCATCGCGGTCAAAGTCCGCCCAGGCATTGGACAGGGATCCCGCTATCCCAAACTCATCCGGCTGCACAGCAGCGAAGCCCGGGTGGGCTGCACTGGCTCCTCCTCCATCTGCTATCGCAGACGAGGTCAGGAGGAGCCAGGCGGCGAGAAACATCACGCGATGACTGCGCAAGCTGGCGCGGACAGTGCCGCATCAGAAGTCAAAGCTGACCCGCCCATAATAATATCCGCCATAATTGCCAAACACGCTCGCACCGAAGGGCGGCAGCCCGAACGTGGTATTCGGGACGGCAGTGCGATCGGGATAGACATCGAAGAAGTTGTAAGCCCCGATGGCCACCCGCATGAAATCGGTGACCTTGTAGCTCACTTCCACATCGGTGATCCATTTCGCGCCGAAGGTTTCGTCCGCCGTCGGGACGTTCTGCAGCGAACTCAGCTTGTCGTAGCGGGTGTTGACGAGATTGATGCTGACATCATCGAGCGTCCAGTTCAGCCCGAGAATCAGCTTGGTGCGCGGCGTTTCGGTGAAGAAGCTTTGTGAGCGGCGATCAAACAAGACCAGACCCAACCCCGCGAGCTGACGCGGATTAGCAGCGATGCCCTCAATCGTGGTCTTGTTGTAGTTGAAGCCCAGCGTCGTCCGGAAATTGCCGGCCGAGACCGTATCGAAGCTATATGCTGCAACAACGTCAAAACCGCGCGTCCGCGTGTCCACCGCGTTAGTGAAATAGCGGACCGCCTGGTTGCCTGAAAAGCCATTGGCGCGAAGGATATTGCTTACACCGGTCCCGGTCAAAAGACCGGTCGAGGTGATGCGATCGTCGAGATCGATCTGATAGGCATCGATGGTCAGCGAGAATCCCGCCGCCGGCTCCAACGTTACGCCCAGGCTGTAGTTGCGCGACTTTTCGGGCTTGAGCGGCGACGCTCCGAGAGCTAGGCCGACGGGTGAGCTGACCCGCACCACGGCTGTTTCCACCGGCACGAAGACACCATTGATGTTGTTGATCGCCGTGGAGGTCTGGGCGAACGCCTGCTGCGCCAGCGCCGGGGCTCGGAAGCCATTGCTGAACGCCCCCCGCACCGACAACCACTCGGTCAACTCGTAGCGACCGCTGACCTTGCCGCTCCATACGCTGCCGGCGCTGTCGTCATAATGCTCGAAACGGCCCGCAGCGGTAATGAGGAAACGCGGCGTCACATCCAATGCGAGGTCGATATAAGCCGCCAGCACGTTGCGCGAAATATCGGCCTCGTCCGCGGGAGTGACAACCAGCGCACCCTGAGCGCCGACCTGGGCTGGGCGGCCACGCAACGGTCCGGTCGGATAGAAATAGCCGCCGTTGATATAGGATTCAGGATCGAGCGCCCTGGTCGCATAGGATTCCCAGCGATATTCCGCCCCAGCAGATACCTGAAGCGGCGAATTGCCAAGCATGAAGCCGCGCGTGAAATCCAGATTGTTGGTCCATTGCTGGAATTCTGAGCTGAAGGTGTCGAAGCTGGTCGGGCTTTGCGGGCCCAGCGAAGCGTTTACGGTATTGTCCGCGCCATTGCGGGCATAGTTGCGCCCGAAGGTACTGCTGAAATCCGCATTCCATTCGCCCAGCTTGCCTCTAAAACCGCCAGTGATCTGGAAATCGGTTTCGGCCAGAGTGTAGAAAGGCGTGAAACCATCGGGAAAGATCTCGATCACGTTCTGGTTGCTATTGGGTCTGCGACCCGCCTGCCCCACCTCTGCCTCGCGATACGCAAATGTCGCATCCGAGTAGAACTCGGCATCGCCGATCGGCAGGACAAGGTTCTGGGCCAGCTTGATCTCTTTGATCTCTGGCAGTCCGCCCAGATAGGTCCGGCGATTGGCAGTCAGTTCGCGAGGGTCGGGCGCGCCGTTGGCCAATGGGAAATAGAGTGCGCCGGTGATCACGCCGTTGCGGACAGTCGGTTTGCTGTTCTTGGCTTCTGCCGAGAGATGCAGCGTACCGCCATCGCCGATGGCAAGGCCCTTGGAGATGGCGAACTGCACGGTCTCGCCGTCAGTGCCGGTATAGCTCGTGCCGTAGCGCTGGCCAGCTTCGATGCTGGCAAACCCGCTGGTATCGCTTTTCAGGATGATATTGATCACCCCTGCGATCGCATCACTGCCATATTGCGCCGAGGCGCCATCGCGCAGCACTTCGAGCCGCTGGATGGCGCTTGCCGGAATGAGGTCGAGGTCGACAGGGTTGCCCCCCGCAGAGGTGGCGCCGGTATTGAAATCGATGATCGAGCTGTTGTGGCGGCGCTTGCCATTGACAAGTACCAGCACATGCACGCCCGAAAGGCCGCGCAGACCCGCTGGACGGGTAAGACTGTTGAAGGACGAACTGCCGACAGTGGTGGACTGGAACGAAGGCACCAACTGGCTGAGGACATCGCGCAATTGCTGGCCTCCGGACCGGTCTGCCAGATCGTCGCCATCAATCACGTCGATCGGCGTCGGGCTGGATAATACAGTACGCTGCTGGCCGCGCGATCCGGTGACGATGATTTCGCCGCTGGGAGCCTCTTCATCAGCATCCTGGGCGAAGGCGGGACTGGTGGCCAGAACGGCAAAGAGGGACAAGCCCATCGACAACTGGCGTGACAATTTCATTGGTTGACTCCCCAAACAAGGACACTCTGTCCCCCCTGCCCAAATGATCGCGACCATCCTTCGCCGTTATCGGCGTTCAGGCGGTCGCACGAACTTTCGCCTGGCTTGCATTGCTTGCAAACTGAAGCAGGTCGAGCCCTTGGCGCAAATCTGTTAGAAGATCATCCACGGACTCCAGACCGACATGCAACCTTATCAATGGCCCCGGATAGCTGTGCTTTTCCTCCCTGGCCGTGATCTGCGGGTTGCTGGGAATGACAAGGCTTTCAAATCCACCCCAGCTGTAGCCCAGGCCCCAAAGCTCCAGGCTTTCGAGCATAGCATCTATCCGATCAGCGGCCTCCGGCTGCATCACCGCGCCGATCAGTCCGCACATGCCGGTGTAGTCGCGCTTCCAGATCCTGTGCCCAGGATCGGACGGCAAGGCGGGGCACATCACGCTCAGCACTTCGGGCTGACGCTCCAGCCATTGGGCCACGCGCAACGCCGCTTCGCCATGCTTTGCCAGTCTCATCGGCAATGTTCTCAAGCCGCGCAGCGCCATATAGGCGTCGTCCGGTGACACAGCCCATCCGGTTTCATAGCTGGACGCTGCAAGAAGTTCCACAGCACGGCCACGGGCCGCCGCCAACCCCATGAAAACATCGGAATGGCCGCACACATATTTGGTCAGCGACTGGATGCTGACGTCGATGCCGTGGTCCAGAGGCTTGAACAGAACGCCCGAAGCCCATGTGTTGTCGATCGCTGTCATGATGCCTGCAGCGTTTGCCATCGCAGCGATGGCCGGAACGTCCATCATCTCGAAAGTCAGCGAGCCGGGGGATTCGAGGAAGATGAGACGGGTCTGCGGCGTCAGCATCGCCTCGATCTCTGCGACCGTGGCCTGAGGATCGAAGTAGCGGGCACGCACGCCGAATTTGGCCAGCGTACCGGCGATGAAACGGCGCGTTGGATTGTAGACGGTATCGCAGACCAGAATCTCATCCCCGGACGAGACAAGCGCCAGTAGCGTTCCCGTGATCGCAGCCAGACCGGACGGATATATAAAGGCTTCGTCGGCATGTTCGAGATCGCGCAGCGCGTTGCGCAGCACACGCTGGGTCGAAAGCCCGACCCTGCCATAAGTCACCTCGCGGCTGTCATAAAGCGCTTCGCAGCTGGGGACGAGCACAGTCGATCCGCGCTGGATCGCAGGCCCCGGTGTACGCCAAGCGGAACCGCAGCTGTCGCCGTGGATCAGGCGGGTCTGCTCTTGAAAACTGTTCGTCACGGCCATGAATTCAATTCTCTCTGAGATTGGTTTTGTGTTTACATCGCGCCGGCGAGAAAGCGCTGGCGCTGGGCTGAGGCCCGCGATTTTGGAAGTGGATCGTCATCCCGACCCCAGCCAGACATCAAAGCGCGCAATCCTCGCGTCATGTGCTTTTCGACTGCGCTAGTCGAAAGGTTGTATCGGCTTGCCAGATCCTTGTAGCTCGATCCGTCGATACGGACCGCCCGGACAATCTCCTGCGTCCGGTCAGGGAGGCGCGAAAGGCGGTGCTCGACACTCTGAACCTCATCTCTGGCTAGCAATATCCGCAAGGGCGAAAGCTCATCGACGGGGTGATCGATTTCCTCGAGCGGAACATGATGCTCTGTCGCCCGGACTTTCTGTCGCCGTTTCCGATCGACCATGGCCGCATTGGCAGCGCTGAAGAGATAGCGTTCAGGATGGCGGATATCGGCAAGCCCGCCGCGTCGAATCAGCGCCATCAGCACATCCTGCACAAGGTCATCCGTATCGACCTCGCTCAGCCGTTGGCGCAGATAGCGCCGCAACCGTGGCACGTGGGGCATAATCTCCGTGATAATGGCCCCATGCCGTGCAGGCCTGTCCCGACCGCAGGATACCGAACGGGCATCGCCAGGCGGGGGCTGATCAGGGCCATCCGTAAGGATGTCGTCATTGCCGAAATCATGCCCGCAGCTTGCCAAAGTCATCGCAGGACCCCCCAACTGCGACATTTTATGACACGCCAAGGCGGATAAATCTTCACCTCATTTTTCGAAAGACAGCGCTTATAAAGCAAAAATTTTTCGCCAAAGCGTCAATTCGTCATATGAATGATCTCGCATTGGCGTGCATCACGTGCCAATCTCGCACTCAGAGAATCGGCCATGGCCTCGCCAGACTAAGGATTGCGCTGATATGACCCAAGTTACCCTGGACGAAGCAGACATCAGGATTCTTGGGGTCCTGCAGCACGATGCATCTCTATCGATCGCCAGCGTCGCGTCAGAAGTTCATATGTCGCAGAATGCTTGCTGGAGACGGGTGAAGCGACTGGAGGAGAGCGGCGTCATCGCGAAGCGGGTCACCTTGCTCAACCCTGAGGCCTTGGGCCTGGCTCTCACGGTCTTTGTCAGCATGCGCGCGTCCGAGCATTCCGAGGAATGGCTGGAATCGCTCAAGGCGGTAATCCGCGACATCCCCGAGGTCGTGGAGTTCTATCGCATGACAGGCGATGTCGACTACCTGCTGAAACTGCGTGTTGCGAATATGGCTGCCTATGACGCAGCTTATCGGAAGATCATCCGCAAGATCCGGCTCAGCGATGTCAGCTCCGCCTTTTCGATGGAGGAGATCAAGTGCACGACTGCGCTGCCCCTTGAGGTTCTGTAGCCTGTCCTCGGATGGTGGGCGACAAAAGTGCGGGGGTCTTCTGCGCTTGCTGCGTCAATCACTGAGACAGACAGACCATTTCAGGCATTCCAACCCAAACCAGACCCCGCTCGACAAAACAGATTATTGGCAAGGACAGTCATCGCCCATGAAAGCCCGACCTCCCTACAGCACCCGTCGATTGGCTGGATCCGGCCTCGCATTTTGCGCGGCCATGGTCGCAGCCATACCTGCCATCGCTCAAGCGGACGCGCAGCCGGCGGCGCTTCAGGATCGCCGAGCCTATATTGATCCAGATGCCCGGACCAGCGACGATCCCGTCCGGATTCCTTTGCGAACCACGGCCGCGAACGGACCGGAGCTCGTCATCCGCGGCGGACGTGTGTTCGATGCGGTGGACAATGTCGCGAGGCCTGCGACGGTCGTCATTTCCGGCAACCGGATCCGGGCCATACTGCCCCCCGATTCGGTCGATTGGAGCAGCGACGCGCGGATCATTGACGCAACAGGCAAGACGGTGATGCCAGGGCTGATCGACCTGCACACCCATGTCACTTATCCTGACCGCAACGAACCGATTGACGAGCAGGACAGCGAGGGCGCCGGTACGCTGCGCGGCCAGCGCAATCTCCGGCACTTTCTGGAATATGGCTTCACCTCGGTGCGCGACTTGAACGGAGTCAGCAACGCGCCCTATTTGCTGAGTTCATGGAGCGCCGCAAATGCCATTCCCGCCCCCAGGGTCTTTGCGGCAGGCTGGATCATAACGGGCACCGGCGGGCACGCCACCGAACGTCCGATCACGCCCAGCCACGGGCCGAAATTTGCCAAGGAGGTCGATGGTCCAGACGCGTGGCGTGCGATGGTGCGCAAGGCGTTCAAGGAAGGCGCAAGCGTCATCAAGATCGCCAGCCATTTTTCAGCCGATGAAGTGCGTGCAGCGATCGACGAGGCACACTTGCTGGGCCTGAAGGTCACCTGCGATTGCGAGACCATCTATACCGATCTGGCCGTCGAGGCCGGGATCGACATGATCGAGCATCCATTGCCGAAATCAGAAGCGGCCATCGCAAAAATGGCGCGCGCCAGGATTGCGGCGGTGCCGACACTGCAGGTCTACCAGAACCTGCTCGATCGCGCGGGCGGCTTTTACGGATCGACCTCGCGCCGCTTCACAATGACCAGCCAGGGCAATTTCGATCAGTTCAAGAAGATGAAGGCTGCCGGAATCGTCATGGGCATCGGCACCGACACGATCGGCGAGGCAAGCATGATGGTTCCCAACAGCTATATCGCTGAGCTGAAATGGTTTGTGCGCGGCGGCTATTCGACCGCCGATGCGCTGAAGGCGGCAACGATCGTCAACGCCCGGCTACTGGACATGGGCGACAAGCTGGGCAGCCTGGAGCCGGGCAAATTAGCAGATGTCATCATCGTCGATGGGCGACCAGACGAGAATCTCGATGATCTTGCCCGCGTGAACGACGTGATCAAGGATGGCATCCACTATATTGCTGACGGTCAGTTGGTGGTGCCGCGCCATATGCCCCTACCGCTGGTCAAGCCTTCGCCTCCCACTGATGTGAAATAGGCAGCTGATCCGAAGTGCGTACCAGCGCTGCAGCGGATCCAAGACTGCCTATCGGAAGTCCCTGGCCCTACCAACGGGAATTCGTAAACATGAAACGCCTTCGGTTTACATTGACTGCCGCCCTCGCCCTTGCGTCCAGCGCTGCATTGGCTGAGCAAGTTCCCACGCCCATGGAGGTTCTTGGACATGACATGGGCGAGGACCGTTATGTCGTGAGCTACAGCGACACGGTCCGCTACTGGCAGCGTCTAGCGGCCAGCAGCGACCGCATCCGGTTGGTGGACATCGGCCCCACGGTGGAGAAGCGCCGCCAGATGATGGCGATCGTGTCCTCTCCCGAAAATCTGGCACTGCTCGAAACCTATCGGGACATTTCCGAGCGGCTTGGACGAGCCGAAAACCTGACCGACGAACAGGCGCGCCAGCTGGCCGAAAAGGGGAAGGCCGTGGTCTGGGTCGATGGTGGCATCCATTCGAGCGAAACCTTGACCCATTCGGCGATCGTCCAGCAGGTCTATGATCTGGTGTCTAGCGACGATCCGGAAGCCAAGCGTATTCGCGACAACGTGATCGTGTTGTTTGCTGCGGATAATCCCGACGGGCAGGAACTGGTCGCCAACTGGTACATGCGCCATCCCAACCCAGCCGATCGTGAGGCAGATTTCGAAAGTCTGCCCAAGCTGTATCATCCTTATGTCGGGCATGATCTCAATCGCGATTTCTACATGGCCCAGATGCCGGAAACGCAGAATATTACCCGGATCCTGTTTCGCCAGTGGCGTCCGCAACTGGTGATGAATCAGCACCAGACCGGTCCTGCGGGGACGGTGGTGTTCATTCCCCCTTTCAGGGACCCGTTCAATTTCAATTTTGACCCACTCGTGATGACGAGCCTGGAAGAAGTCGGGGCCGCGATGCAGTCGCGCTTGCTTAGCGAAGGCAAGCGCGGCGGGACGTCACGCAGCGGAGCGCATTACGATACCTGGTATAATGGAAATCTCCGGTCGGTTTCCTACTTTCACAACGCTATCGGCATTCTCACCGAAACCATCGGCAAACCCGTTCCCATCGACATCGAACTGGTGCCGGAGCGCCAGTTGCCCGCCAGCCACCAGCCGGCCCCGATAGCGCCGGGAAAATGGCATATCGGCCAATCGCTGCAGTACAGCCTGACCCTTAACCGTGCCGTACTCAGCCATGCGGCCGCCAATCGGGAAAAGCTGCTGTTCAACATCTATCGCATGGGTGCGAACAGCATCGCTCGCGGCAGCACCGATCATTGGACGATGACGCCGCGCCGCATTGCGGAGATGCACGCAGCTTCTGCGGCAGCAGGTGCCAAGCCGGTACCGACGCGCACGCGCGGCAGCAGCTCGATAGCACCCATTCATTACGACCAAATCATGAGGGCACCCGAAAACCGAGATGCGAGGGCCTATGTCATCGACCCCGGCCAGCGCGATTATCCTACCGCGATCCGCTTTCTCAATGCGCTGATCCGGTTGGGCGTCGATGTCGATCAGGCCAATGCGCCTTTCGTCGCCAACGGCAAACGATTCCCAGCGGGAACTCTGTTCGTGCGCACTGCGCAGGCCTATCGCCCGCACATTCTCGACATGTTCGAGCCGCAGGATTACCCCGAGAACTTCGAGTATCCCGGCGGTCCACCCATCCCCCCGGCCGATGCCACAGGCTATACGCCAGCCTTTCAGATGGGGGTAAACTTCGACCGGGTGCTGGATGCGATCATTGTACCATCGACCCGCATTTCTGCGCCCCTGGATGCGCCTTCGGGGCGCATAAGAGGCAAGGGCAGAGCTGGATTCCTGGCTGACCACGGCGCAAACAACAGCTTCGTGCTTTCCAACCGATTGCTGAAGGCCGGCCAGCAGGTTTTCTGGCTGACGGAGCCCAGAACAGTTGCCGACGGCCCATCAGAGCGCGGTGCGTTGTGGATTCCCGCTTCGCCGGTATCGGAACGCATTGTTGCCGATGCCGTCCACTCGCTCGGGATCAATGTCGAGCGGGTCAACACCCCGCCACGCGAAGAGAAGCTCCCCTTGCGCCTTCCGCGCATCGCCTTGGCCGACACATATGGCGGCCTGATGCCCACGGGGTGGATGCGGTGGATCTTCGACCAGTTCGAGTTTCCCGTCACGCTGGTCTACGCGCAACAGCTGGAAAATAGCGATCTGAACCGGGATTTCGATGCTGTCATTCTTCCGCACGGCGCATTCACCATGGCCGCTGGTCGCGCCGATGACGACGGAATGTTTCGCGGCCGCAGCAATGCCAAGCAGCCAGCGCCGAAGGACATACCCGTCGAGTATCATCCCTGGTTAGGACAGATCACGGCCGACTCGACTATGCCGCAGCTCGACAGATATGTTCAGCAGGGCGGCACTCTGATCGCACTGGGTGGCTCCGCGCAAGCCGTGGTTCAGGCGCTAGAACTTCCGCTTGCAGACGCGGTGGCGGAAACTGTTGACGGTCGGAGCGCAAGACCGCCGCGCCATAGCTTTTACGTCCCCGGTGCCCTGATCCAAGCTACTACCGATCCCAGCTCTCCAATCGCTTATGGGCTGCCCCAACATATCGACGTGTTCTTCGAAGACAGTCCTGTCTGGGCCCCGACAGCTGGCGCCGCCGACTTGAAAAGCCCTGTACGATTCGCTGAAACGCCTGCGCTGCGCAGCGGCTGGGCCCATGGCTTGGAACGCTTACGTGACGCTGCTGCGGTCGTGCAATATCCAAAGGGAAAAGGCGGTATCACGCTTTTTGGTCCGGAAATCGCCCTGCGAGGCCAAACTCATGGGGCCTTCAAACTGCTGTTCAACGCAATGTACCTGAGCGCGATGGATCTGCAAAAACGGGCATGGGCAGCGGCCGGAAAGGGGCAATGAACCCGACCCTTAGGGATCGGCAGGCAGCAAGGGCAACGGGTTAGCTCCTGATGGTTACCCTGTGCCATTGAGGAAGATTGTGGGACAAAGCCGTCGTTGCTAAACGGCATGCCGAATGACCGGTATTGCCGGAAGGGGACATGCGCCTGCTAGGCACTGAAGTTGGCGGCTATTGGTTCGTTTCCTGAAACACGCCAACC
>Ga0075157_10001113_pt1 | contig 17604 bp, 19 predicted proteins | sample JI81BgreenDNA_FD_70967 | JGI IMG/M metagenome (GOLD analysis project Ga0075157, IMG submission 70967) | Wastewater effluent complex algal communities from Wisconsin, to seasonally profile nutrient transformation and Carbon sequestration -... | ecosystem: Engineered > WWTP > Effluent > Algae...
TGATCTTGGCTAAAATTGTCTCGCGCGACATGCCCACCATCTACCACGGGAGGGTGCCGGTGACAAGCGGCAGAATCTTATAAGCTTTGCCGCGGTGCCTAACTACCTGTCAGATACTTGAGACGTTGCCACATCCGATGTACGCGATTTTTCCAGGGACGGGGCAAGCTGACAACCTCCCAGCCGTTTTCCTCGGCGATGGCCAGCAAGCGCGGGGACGGATTCACGACCGTGGCCTGCTGGCACAGGCTCAGCATGGGCAGGTCAGCCGTGCTGTCGGTGTAGCCGTGGGCACTGTGCAACTGGGTGCCGTGGAACTCGGCGGCATCCAGTTCGCGACGCAGACGCTCGACTTTGTTCCAGCCCTTGTTGTTGATCAAATCGGGAAACAGGGGCAGGCCTTGGGCGGGGAAATCGATCACGGTGCCGAAGCTCAGATCGAAGCCGAGGATGCGGCCGATTTCCTTGATGTAAGGCTCCGGGCTGGCAGAAACCAGGATTGTCAGGTCGCCGCGCTCGCGGTGCTGCGCGAGCCGCTCGATCATTTCCGGCCAGATGCCGGACGGCACCCACCGGGCGGCAAAGCTCTGCGCCAGTGCTTCGACTTGCTCGCGTTTCATGCGCCACAAAAAGCTCAGAAACACGCGCTTCATGCCCTCGGCCCCGAGCACGGGCGTGAAGGGCGTGAGAGCCAGAAACACAGGAAGATACCAGCGCCTGCCGGGGTGATGTTGCAGCACGTGGTGGCAGAAAAGCTTTTGCGTATCCCAGGGCAACAAGGTGCCGTCAAAGTCGAACAAAGCGATATGGCGCGGCATGGAACTCTGATATGATGGCATTGGAATCGAATCCATGGGACTCCAGGGAAATAATGGTAGTCTGATCTTAGTGACAAACGAAAAACTTATGCTGAGATCATCAGATGGGCAAAAGCTTCAACTCCACTTTCCGCCCGAGAGCGGCAGCAGCCTTACCGAGGCTGGCGACGGTCAAGGACGGGTTGGTGGGATCAAGGATTCGATCAAGCGCCGCTCGACTCGTTTTCATACGATGGGCGAGTTCCGTCTTCGTGAGTTTTTCCTGTTCCAGAGCTTTTTGAATCAGTAGCGCGACGACACGCTTCAATGCGAGAACTTCTGCCTCAGCCAAAATTCCTTCCTCTGCGAGAAAATCGCTGAAATCACTACCCCTGTGGGCGTTGGTTTTTGTTGTGCTTTTCATTTTTTTGTATTCCTTTCAGATAAAGAGATTGACGTGTACGGGCGAGATCCAAGTCCTGCTTCAGTGCTGTTCGGGACTTTTTGATGATGGCATGAAGTAAGATGATCTCTTCATTGACTACAATAAAGAACGTTCGAGCAATACGATCACCAAGCGAAGAACGAACTTCCCACAGTCCGCCTCCGAGCGAGACAACCAGAGGTTTTCCTACCGGCCACTGCCACTGAACTGCGAGAATATCAGCACCAATGATTTTTTGATCCGCCCGAGGTTGATCTTTCAACCAGTCGCGCACAGGCTCATTCCCCGCGTCTGTCTTGAAGAAGAGGGTTCGTAGCGGTCGTGGCGAGGGTGAAGTCACTGATGAAAAACGTATCAAATGTGATACGAAAATCAACAGGAATGTGAAGAAGGTTTACTTCATGGCCTCGCGGCACCATTTCAGGGCCATCAGGCAGTAGCCGGTGCCGTAGGGTTGATGGTAATCGTAGAGCGGGTAGTCCCACCACGATCCATCCTTTTCCTGACGTGTGAGGATGATGCGGGCCAGGCCCTTGGCGAGCTGGCGCTGTTTTTCCTTGGGCAAGTGCTTGGCACACTCGGTGTAGTAATAAACTCCGTAGAAATAAAAGTAGCCGGAGATTTTGAAGGTGGATTCATGCGGGCGCGGTTTCTTGCGGCCATGGTCGAGCCATTTCTCGAATTCGAGGAAATTGTCGCACCAGGTGGAAAGCACCTCGTTGGTGATTTTCGGGTCGTCAAAGGCGTGGAGCGCGGCGTTGCAGGCCTGCGAGCGGGCGAGCGAGCCGTTGCGGCGGTTGATCTCACCATGAGGCGCGAGATAATGATTGTGCGAGTAGGCGTAGGTGAAATCCGGAAACTGCTGGAGGCGGATGGAGGCGAGGGTGGTGTTGATGATTTTGGGATCCAGTTTCACGCCCATGGTTTCGCGAGCCTCGTGCATGGCCAGCAGCATGGTGGCGGAGGTGAAGGAGGTGGTGATGCCGCTGGGTTTCTGGGTGTGGATGCCATCGTAGATGTCGAGGTAGCCCCAGCCGCCATTGATGTCCTCGTAGCGATTGGCGAGATCGACTTGCTGTTGTGCGAGGTTTTTCAGGGATGACTGGCGCGCGGCATCATCCGGGCAGGATTGATAGAGACGGGTGATGGCACGCAGGCCGTACGCATGGCCCCAGGCGTTGTAGGTGGTGGTACCATCGGCACGGCGCAGTTTGGGGAGTTTGTCAAAGGACCACTGTTCCCCCAGCGCGATGGCCTTTTTGACCTCGGGCCTGTCATCATGGGAATCGACCAGACCGGCGAGGGCGAGGGTGCTGGCGCCGGCGAGGAAGGCATCGTGCGCGCCGGGCAGCGGGGCGTAGATGTTCAGTCCCTTGGTGCGGGTGGCGCCGCCGAAGGAGCCATCGGCATTTTGTTTGCCCACGAGGTAATCGACCCCGCGACGGATGGACTGCTCCACCGCCTCCAGCGTGACCTGATCCTCAGGGATGAGCACACGTGAATCCACACCGGTGCGGATGCCCGATTCCTCCGTGGCCGCAGCGGGTGCTGGCGCGGGCGTGGCGGGGTCCGCGTGGACGTGGGAGGCGAGCAGAATCAGGCAGAGGTGTGGAAAGCATTTCATGCGCCGGGAACGATGATGGTTTGGCCTTTGTTGAGACCGGAAAGGATCTCGACTTTATCTCCCCAGCTGACGCCGCGTTTGATGGGGACACGTTTGATTTTTTTCTCCGCCTCTTGCAGTTCGACTTCCCATCCGCCTTCGCCATTGGAGCGCAGGGCCTTGGCGGGAACGGTGATGACGTCCTTGGCCTGGTAAGCGGTGACCTGTGCGGAGGCGCTCATGCCCGCCACGATGGCAAGATCGGCCGGGAACTGCGCGGTGAGGGCCACGCGATAGCGGCCGTCCAGGCCGGGAGTGGCAGCAAGATCCTTGACGGTCACGGGGAAACTGAGATCGCTGCGCCCGGACATGGTGGCAAATCCTTTCTGCTCGGCTTTGAGCAAACGGGCGGTGGATTCATCCACGGAGGATTCGAGACGGTAAGCGGCATCCGTCGGCACCACCACGGCAAAGGCGCGCTTGATGGCCACGGGGGAGTAGGGGGCAAGTGCCTTGACGTTCTCGCCGGTGACCCAGCGGCCATCCTGCATGGTGCCGTAGTAGAAATAGCCATCCGCCGGGGATTTGATGACGAAGAGGTCTTTTTCCGCTTGCAGGGCGGCGAGGGCGTCTGCGGTGCGCTGGGCATTGACTTTGGCATCCTCCAGGGCGATGCGCTTCAACTCCAAATTGCGTGGGAGGTTTTGTTCGTGCTCCTTGAGGGCGATGGCGGAGCTTTGCGCCTCACGTTCGAGTGCCACGGCTTCGCGGGGCAGGCTGACTTCCAGCTTGCGCTTGTGAGCCAGCTTGGAGATCTCCAGGGAGATTTCCATGGCTTTCACGATCTCGCGCTGGCGCTTGAGAATGATTTCCTCGGTGTTTTCCGTGAGGTCATCGGCCTTGTACATTTTTTCCAACTGCTTGAGTTCTTCCAACTCGGACTCCAAGCGCAGTTCGGTCTGGCGCAGGCTCAGGTTCGCCTCGGTGATCTCCGTCTCGCGGCGGGTTTTGCGGAAATAATCGAGTGCCTCGGCAGCCTCCTGGGCCTTGATCTGAGCGCTCTGCAATTGCATGGGCAGGTATTTTTCCGCACTGGCAAAGTCGGCTTCAGCATTCGCCAGGGTGAGTCTTCCGGCCTTGGCAGCGGACTCGGCATCGCGCAGTTTTTTCAGATAGGATTCATCGTCAAAGCGCACCAGCACCTGACCTTTGCTGACACGGCTGCCGTGAGGAACGATTTCCACAATGGTGAAGGAGCCCCACTCTTTGGCCGGGATGCTGATGGGCAGGGCCTGCTCCGGGAACAAGGTCGCTGTCATCGAAGGACGCACGTGAAAATCTGAGGTTTTGATCTCATAGGGATCGGCTAACAAGGTGGTGCAGAGGCACAACAACAAGGAGGCGGTAACTTTCATAGAGGAAAAAATTCTAAAACGGATGGCAAGCTGATGGAACTGTCTGAGCGACGCAAAAGGGCGGATTTATTCATTTTTCGAAATTTCCGGCAGGCTTGCGGGCCAACCAGATCGGGAAACGCCGCGGTTTTTTCGCCGCGGGATTGATTTCCACGAAGTGCTCCACCACATCGAAACCGGCACGGCGGAGGCGGGAAAACATGCCGGGAATGATACGAGGTGCCGTGATGCCGAGCACGCCGCCGGATTGGAGGGCATCGCGCATGGCCCCGAGCCAGCGGCGGTCATCGATGAGCAGCTTGCCCTGTTCCAGCGGGCAGGCATCCGCCTGCAACAGAATGGCATGCAGTGATCCGTTTTCGCGGGCGAGGGACGAGGGCGTGAGGTCGTGGACACAGCGGATGCGACTGTCCTGAAAACAATCGGTCGCGGGGAAAAATTTCTTTTGCCACTGGACCAGCTCGCGCAACGGTTCGAAGACGATGAACTCCGCTTTTTTCTGCGGAATGGCCGCTGCCACAGCCCGCGCCAAGGCCCCCAGACCCAGCCCCAAGATCAGCATTTTGGGCTGCCGCGCCGGGCGAAAGGGATGAGTACCCAGCTTGGCCAGCTCGTCCTCTGCCAGAGTCGAGCCGGTGCCCGCCCACTGCTGACCGTGAGAATGAAGGTAAAAACGTCCGTCGTGCTCATGGAGTTCGATGGTGCTGCCATCGGTCAGTGAGGCATGGGCGTGGATGATGCGTGGTTTCATGTAGTTTTGCGATTGCGGGGACGCCGAAAGCCTAGTATGAGAGTGGCGTGATGTCCATCGCACAATCACCGGGTCTATCGATCAGGCTGCGGGACACACACTCACAGAGAACATCTCAAGGCATTGACCAGGGACCGGAAATTCATCGAACTGTGGTTACGTCGCGCACGCAAGGAGCTCGCGGTCAGCGGACGCATCGCTGAGCTGACCCATCTGCTGGAGCTTCAGGACCAAGGCAGCGGGCGCGACTGGCAGCGCGATTTGTTGAGCCTGTTGCGGGGCGAATGGGAGCCGAACATGGATGAGCTGATCCGGCTCGATGGCGTGCTGGCCCGCCCGCGCAAGACGCCGCCCGCCGACCTCGGTCCCGCATTGTTTTGAATCAAGCCGTCGCCCATTTCTGCCGCCATTCCGCAGGCAGACGACGGGGTTTCCCCTCCGGCATTTGCACCAATGCCAGCGCCTGGCGGGCTTTCACCAAGACCTGGCCGTCCGACTCACGCGTGATGACAAACCGGCACCAAAAACGCGCACCCTCGATTTCCGCCAACTCACCCTCAATGCGCAACCAGTCTCCGAGTTTTGCCGGAAAACGATAGTCCGCCTCCGTGCGCACCACCACCGGAAAAAGCCGGGTGCAGGCCATCGTCGGCAAGTCCATCCCCATCAGAGCCGCCAAGCGCGTGCGGCACGTCTCGATCATCCGCAGATACGCCAGATTGTGCACCACCCCGCCACAGTCCGTGTCGAAAAACATCACTTCTTCCCGCGTCACGATCGCAATTTTTTCCTGCATGGCGGCACCACATTGACAAATGCAGCAAACTTTTGCAACATCCTGAGAGTGAATCGCGTAATAACAACGAAAGCCATCCACCTCATGAAAGCAAAGCTCCTCATCGCCCAGATGGCTGCCTCCGTGATCGGCAGCATGTTGATTACCGCCCCGCAAGCCTCGGCCGTGTTCATCGCGCCCACCGACAACGCGCCTTTCCGCCGCGACCAACTCCCCATCGATGTGGAGACCATGAAGCAACTGGCCAGCCAGTTGACTGTCTTGTGCGGCACCGTGGATGCCTCCGAGCCCGCCGCCCAACGCACCGCCGCCCAGCTCCTCGCCATCGCCCAGTCGCTCGATCCCGTCAACCGTCAGGCACAGGACCTGCTGGACAATTTCACCCAAGAGAAAACCCCCGCGCCGCCGAAATCATCGGATGTGCAGATCGCCAAGTCGCGGGCCTGGCGCACCCAATCCTGGCTGGGCAGTGATGAAGCGGGAAAAGACGGCAAAAATCTCGCGCTGTGCCTCGGCGACGTGCTAGCGAAAATCGACCCGGAGCACCCCTCCGCCGTCGCCTTCAAGGCCGAGAAGGGAACTTGGAACGAATGGGTGGCCCGCGTCGAGGAATTCAACAAGAAGCCGGAGCCTGCCATCGCCGATATCGATGAGGAACCCGAGGAAAAAATGGAAGACACGGAAAAACCGGAGGTTCCGGAAAACGAGGAAAACAAAGGCCGTTTCGCCCTCAAGACCGCCACCGTCGCCACGCCGTTGATGATCTACAAGGAGGAGGACCGTAGCTACGATCTGAGAATCACTCCCGTCACCATGACCCACTGGATCGATGAGGAGCACGATGAATTCCGTTACCACCTGAACGATATCGATGAGGAGAGAATCCGTCCCACGCTGCGCTCCATCAACAAAAACACCGTGCCATGGCTGGAGCAAACTTTCAAAAGATTACCGGATGGCGGCGTGCTGGTTCTTTCCACGCCCTACAAGGAAACCTACTCGGTACGCCGGAATGATGACAATCTGTCCGCCGCCGCCGCCGTCTTGGCCGCCGCCTCACTCAGCGGACAGGAACCCACCGGAGTGGTGATCGGCATCGTGCAGAGCGATGGCAAACTCAAGCTGCCCAAAAACGGCTGGCACATGATCCGCGCGCTGGCCGCCGCGCCCCCCACACGCGTCGTGCTCCCCCGCAGCGCCGCCGAACTGCTGCCCAGCTTGCTGACGCTTGACGAACTCGGCTTCTTCATGAAGCACGACATTTTCCTGGCCGACAACATCGACGAGTTGGTCGCATTCAGCAAAAAAACCCCCGATGCCAATATCGCCGCCGCTCTGAGCAACTTCGCCAGCATCCGCGAAAAAGCCACCTCTTCGCTCGGTCCTTTCGTCGCCAATCAATTCGTACGATCCCGCCTGGAAACGATTGCCACCGCCACACCGCACTATGCCTCCGCCCAGTATCTGCTGATGCAGGCCCGCGGGAAACGCCCGACCTACCTCTCCGATAAAGTCGTGGCCCACGAGGCGCGCATGGCGCTGGCTCCCTTGAACCGCATCGCGGAACTCTACGAAGAGGAGGAAGGCGAACGCAAAATCACCAGCGCCATGGTGCAGTCAGCGCATGAGTCCAGCCGGGCCGTGCTCGACCCCATCGACCGACTGATTTCCAGTTCCGAGCGCGCACTCTACGGCCAAGCGGTCGATCTTTCCAATACCGCCCGCACCCTGGCCCGAGCCATCAAAAAAGTGGCCGACAAAAATTACGAGGAAGGCGTGAAGGGATTCCACGACAAATCGCTCAGTGAGTCATCCCGCAGCCTGCGCGATGGACTGCCCGACATCGGTCGTAAAATCGCACGCATTCTCGGTGAGGAGGAAGAGACCAAGCGGAAGGAAGACTGAAGACCGCCCGGCCATCGCAAGTGCATGCGCCTGCGCGCGACCGGCGTGCTGTGCCTGGTGACAGAAAATTTTCTTTTATTTCTGCCATGTCACTTGCACACAGGGGAGTCACAGGTATTTTTCCGCATGTCCACGACCTGCGCCGCACTTCCTGATTACCTCGAAGAAGAAATTCTGCTCCCCACCGAGAACCGCAAGTTTCCCAAGTTCGATCTCAAGCGTCTGCTCCACACGGTCTTCACGCCCACGCAAGGTTGCAAGATTTGTGTGCTGGTGGACTTCGATGATCCGCAGGCCATGATTCAGGACCTGCGCTTCCTCAAGGAGGAAGGTTTCCCCATCCAGAAGCGCGCGTATCAACACTTCCACCTCGGCCTTGTGAACGGCGTGATGGAAGACCTGGGCATGCACGGCGGCGAGATGTTTGCCTACCGCATGACCTATGGCTCCAATCTCGACCTCGCCGATGAAGTCTGGGACACCAAAGGCCGCCAGCTTTCCTTTGATCGCGATATCTATCCGAATTACGATCTTGTTCTGTGCATTTCCACCTACTCCGCCACCGCACCACTCACCGCCAAGGCCAAAGAGTTCGGCTTCCGCGGTGCCACCTTGCACGGCGTGAATGACATCATTCTCTCCTCCGGCCTCGCCGTGGACTACCATGAGGTCTCGCGCGATGCGGAAAAAATCCGCCTCGCCATGACCCGCGCCGATTCCATCGAAATCGACTTCACCCTCGAAGACGGCCGCGTGCTCACCGCTTGGCTCGGTCTCGATGGCCAGGAAGCGCAAAAATCCCACGGCCTCTGCAACGGCCTCACGCCCGACATCGCCAACCTGCCCGCCGGAGAGGTGTATTTCGTACCCACCGATGCCCGCGGCCAGTTCCCGATGAAATACGAAGACGGCACCCTCGGCGTGCTTCATGTGGAAAATCGCTGCATCCAGCGCTCCACCCTCATCGCCGGCAACCAGGCCACCATCGACGCCCACAACGCCCGCTTGCTTGATGACCCCATGACCGGCACCCTCGGCGAACTCGGATTCGGCACCCAGGTGCTGCCCGTCTCCGGTGCGGACATCCAGGACGAAAAAGTGCTGGGCACCTGCCACCTCGCCACTGGTCGCGATGACCATCTCGGTGGAGACATCGTGCCCTCCATGTTCAAAAAGCATGAGAACTCCACCCACGATGACATCCTCTTCGCGCCGCACAAGACGCCGAATTTCAACATCAGCCAGGTGCGCATGAAGCGAGGCGACCAGGAGGAAATCATCATCGAAAACTTCCGACCCAGTCGTTACATCATGGACGCGCTGACGGCATTCTGATCGCCGTGTCCGAACCAAACATTTACGAGTCGCCGCGATTGCTGGACGAATACCTGCTGTTTCACTACGGCAGCGAAGATGAGATTTTTCAGCATGCGGAGATCCCCTACCCCGCTGCCATGCGTGAGGCCATGGGCTTCACGCGGCGCACCGTCGGCTACTTCGGTGACTATCCGGTGGCACGTGGACTCGACCTCGGCTGCGCGGTGGGGGCCTCCACGTTTGCCATGGCGGATCACTGCGAGCAAGTGACCGGCATCGACTACTCCCACGGCTTCATCCGCGCGGCTCAGCACTTGCAGCGCGGGGAAACGTTAGAGTATCGCCGTCACGACGAAGCAGACCTTTACCAGACCCTCACCGCACGGGCCCAGGGACGTATTGATCGTTGCCAGTTTGAGCAAGGGGACGCCATGAATCTGCGAGCTGACCTGGCGGGCTTTGACCGCGTCCATGCTGCAAACCTGATCTGCCGTTTGCCGCGTCCGCTGGCACTCATCGAGCGACTGCCATCCTTGGTGCGCTCCGGGGGAGAACTGATCCTGGCTACGCCTTGCACCTGGCTGGAGGAATTCACTCCGCCGGATGCATGGCCGCAAGGCGATACCTTTTCATGGCTGCACGCGGCTCTCACCCCGCATTTCACCCTGGTGCATCGCTGCCACGAGCCCTTCCTCATCCGCGAGACCGCACGCAAGTTCCAGTGGTCGCAATCGATGGTCACCTGCTGGCAGCGCCACTGAAATGCCACCATTCGGATGGGATTTGCATTGTCATCAAGCGCGATAGGTTTTTCACTCCACCGCACCCGATGAAATCCTGGATCCTCGCCGCCCGCCCCAAAACATTGCCCGCCGCCATCGTGCCGGTATGGGCCGGCTGTGTTCTGGCCTGGAAACTGCAAGGATCATGGCAGCCTTGGCTGGCGTTTTGCACGGTCATGGGAGCGATCTGCATCCAGATCGCCACGAACTTTTTCAACGATGCCATCGATGCCGCCAAGGGCGCGGACACCGCAAAACGCCAAGGCCCCACCCGCGTCACGGCATCCGGCCTGATCTCGCGTCGCGCGGTATTCACCGCTGCCACGATCTTTCTCTTGCTCGCCGTCGCCTGCGGTGTGGTGCTCTATCAAGCCGTCGGCTGGCCCATCCTCGCGATCGGCATTCCTTCGCTCTACCTCGCCTACGGCTACACCGGTGGTCCGTTTCCGTTAGCCTATCGCGGCATGGGAGAAATCTTTGTGGTCGCGTTTTTCGGCATCATCGCCGTCGGCGGAACGGTGCTGGTGCAGACCGGGCAATGGCGTGATGAAGCGATGCTGCTGGGTTTCCAGATCGGCCTGCTCTCCGCCGTGCTGATCTCCATCAACAACCTGCGTGATCGCGCCGAGGATGCCACCACCGGGAAAAACACCATGGCGGTGCGGTTGGGCGAACTGGGCGCGCGCTTCCTCATCTGGCTGGAGATCAAAGTCGCGGCCTTCAGCGGATTGATCTGGCTCAAGCACCAACTGCCGTGGCTGGGCTTGGCGACCATACCGCTCTGGACCCTGGGCTTGTATCTGTCCTTCCGCATCTTCACCTCCCCCGCCGACCGCAGCATGAACCGCCTGCTGGCCCTGAGCGGCGTGATGTTGATCCTTTTCGCCGCAGCTTTCCACATCGCCGCGGTAGTGTTTGAGTGACTATCGCTCAGCGCAAGCGCTGCATCAGATCGCTGCGCAGTTGTGGCAGGCTGGCACCGATGTCCGCCAATTCCACAAAAGCCTCACCGCGATCGCGGCCCACGCCTTGCAAGCGCGCGAGCTCGCGCTCGAAATGGCGCAGCGCCCGCAAACTGGCCCCGCTTTCCTGCAAGTGATTCAGCGCCCGGCACAACAAATCGTGCATCTCCTCCTGCGGGTGTTCCGGTTCCGAGACTTGGTCGATCAGCCCGCAACAATAGCCGGCCAACATCATCGTGGTATAGTCACGGCGCAGTCCCTCGCGGAAATCCAGCACATTGCATTCGAGCAAATGATGCAACTTCCCACGCCGCGCCGCCTTCCAGGAAAACTCCGCGGCGAAAAAAAGATCGATTTTCCCGGCGAAGCGGCTCTTCAGACTCCGCGCCCCCTTCGCCACCGTATCGATAATCCCGAACTCCGCCGAGGACCAGCGCACGATGAGACTGGTCTCCGTCAATTTCGTGAGACGCAAAATGATGCCCTGTGCCGTTTCCCCCACGCGGCCAACACTAGCACGGGGGAAGGATTTTCCAAGTGGCTTCCCGTCTGCGCCTCAAAATCCCCCTACTTTCCGTGAGTCAATCCGAAAGGACTACTGAGGAGAATGGGCGTTTCGCAGATCTACCCGGGCAAGGTTAAAGCTTCTGTCTTTCATGGCATTCACGCTTGTTATTCCTCCTGAAAATGTGTGGCTGCCCAGGGAATTTCGTCGATCAAAAATTTGCGCCAATGAGTCTCTCCAGCTCCTTTGCGAAATCCACAGCTTCGTTTTCCTCGATCAATTTCACTGCACCTGATGCATGCAGCAGATCTTTGGCGTAGTCGTACGCCCTGCGCTGTTCGCCACTTGGCGCAGCTAGCATCAGGTGGATGTTAGGTTTTTCAGGTGACTGGGAGAGCCAACGTGTGAGACTTTCCCATTGAAATGCCTTGGCTCGGATACTCTCTGAACGCTTGAGATCGAATGAAAGAGGCTGATAGACGTTCCAGACACCATTTTTCCAAGCTTGCGAAAAAACATGGGAGGCATGCGGGGCGACGACTTCATGTTCACAGAGGTGTGGTTTCACTGCGGGGGCTTCAAAAGCACGGCTGTAGAATTCGCGGTAAATCGTGGCGTCATCGCGGCGGGCTTCATCGACGGAATCGTAATGACGCGCTACCGTTTCCTGAAAAAGGGCCTCCAGCTCTGCCGAGGGAGCATCTGTCAGTCCGCCACCAGAAAGACTCCACTGTAGTGCCGCGTCATCGTGCGGGATGACTTGAAGAGCCAGATCGCGTGCGCTCGTCGGATTCTCTGGGAACGGCAGCGGACCTTGCGCATCGGCTAGGCGCACAGCAAGTTTATCGAACTGCGTTTCGATTCTGGCGATCAGACTGCGATAGTCCTGATGGTGGAAACCGTGGAAAAAATGACTAAGTCTGCGGAATTTCTGAGATGCTTTGAATCCAAAAAAAACGACTTTCCGGAGCCCATAGCAGCACGCCCACGTTGGCGAACTCGCCGGAAAGCGGTTCGTGCACGTAGCGCAAGAAGCAGAAGCTGTATGGTTCAAGGCTCATGGTTGGCTGGCAGCACTTAAGAATAGGAAAAAATCTTCTGGGTCAGTGGCGAGTTTTTTAAAATACTCCTCGATACGATTCAAGTCCAGATTTGTATCGGAAAAATATCTAAGAATCGCTGCCTTTGCTGCCGATGAAGTGGGTTTGAGGCACCAGGCTTCAAACTCATCCCATAGTTGTTTACCCATAATTCCGTCTTCCTCCCACTGCGGTAGATGTGGAAAAAGGCAGTGTCGCTTCAGATTCATGCGCACCAGAGCGCTCCTCCACGGACGCGGCTCGGCATTTCCTTCTCGCAGATACGAAAAAGCCTTATCGAAATCCAAGACTGCCAGCTCTCCACCGCGCCGATCACCAGAAATGGTCGATTCAAGCCGCGCTCCATCTTGCGGCGAAACTGAACGGCGGTAAATCGGCGAAGTGTCATGGCTGCGTTGTTGAACGATTGTTATCCAACTGTCACCTGGCCGTTCATGAGCATGGGCAGGAGGCGGGCGAGTTCTTGCTTGGTTTTTATTTTTCATTTTTCTATTGACTTGCGCTGCTCAACGTGCATCGTAATGCCGAACACTGAATGTCATTGCGCTGCAAACCAGTTCTACGTCGTAGGCGTTCAAACTAAAAACACCAGGTTCTGATACGGATCGGCATCAATTCATTTTGGTTCTTGTCCCTTTGGCATCTTAGGTGTTTTTTTTTGCCCATAGCTCAACCAATCATAAATGCGTGCGGCTTTCCGGAAACAGGTGGTCAGCATAGGGTCAGATTTGTCGTGCATGGGATCGTAGGTCTCCCATGCATACAGCAGCAGTAGCCTGAACTCATTCAAGTCCATTTGCGCCAAAGGCACGAAGGCGATGTCTTGAAGCAACTGAGACATGCCTTTGCTAGTATTACAGTCATGTAAGGTCTTAAGATGAGAAATGCTTTCAAGCAAGGACTTGCCATGGCGTGCCTTTCTCATGCTGCTGGTGATCCATTTATCGATCCCTGAACTTTCGACTTCATTGATGTAACGAGAAATAGAGGGGTGAAGCACGGCATCTGGAACTTGTGACAAGTATTTGAAAACGGGAAGATTGAACGATTGGCTTTTGCCGATTCTGGGCAATACGACATCCACAATTTGTTTAGGATCGAGTGTGCTCTCATTGTAGATTAAGTCTTTAATCAAGTCCGCGACGTCCACACCAGCATATCCCTGGCCTGAGAGCCTGCTTGTCAGGCCAACACCCATGACGAACTCTACGTTTTCCAGATCCGTGGATTCATCAATATCCAGCACTTGAAGGCGTTCTTTCGGACTGGTGCTATTGACAAGTTCATACACATCTCTTTTCAACTTACGGAGAATCTTTGGTGGATAACTTGTCTTGAGTGCGGCTATGGCTTTAAAGAGTTGAGAAAAATCGGAAATTGTCACGCAGGTTGACTCAATCGCGCCGTGTTCGAAACGATCGCGATTCATTCGGATTCCCTCTGGTCGTCCATCTTTAGTGCGTTGGACGAAAATTAATCTCTGGGATAGTCTGGTTAGCTGTTCCTCGTTCAAGCAGCGCGCAATATCATTGAAAATCATGCGGATATTGGAATCGGAAAGCGAGTAACCAAGGAAAATGATCGGATGCTCCAAAAAGATAGTCATCAATTTGGCCGAGAGATACGCATTTCGCATGCGATAGGCATGATAATCTTTACCTGTAAGCACGAGGGAAGCGGGGTCTGAAACACAGCCGTGGATTTTGTAGATTTCACCCACGCCATAGGCTTGTGAAAACAGAAGCTGATTTTGGCCGATGTAGGGAACATGCTCGGGGAACAGGTGCTCTAGGTAGCGATCAAAATTCGTGGTGATGATGCCGGCTATGTTTTTACGCGCATGGCCGATGGATGAGATTTCATCCGGATACGTTGGTTGCTGGAATTTGCCTTCCAGATTGCTGAGTAAATCAGAAACACCGATTTTCAATGGCGAGACACTTGAGCGAATTTTATCTTGATAGCGTTCTCGCAAGTCCTGAAACGTGGCATCTGCCAAGAAACGTCTTGCGTAGTCTTTTTCGATCAGTTCTGTGATGTTGGGTAAATCGTAATCTTTGGCGTCCGGGCTGGATTTGATTTCATTCCGATACCATTCAAATGCGTATTCGACTTCCGGCTTCGCCTGTTTCGCAAAATGACTCACCAGACCTTTCCAATCTTCCGTGCCAAGGTAGCGGTGCGTAAAACCAGAGCCCACAAAGAGGAATGGGTGAGAGTTAGCTGTCTCAAGTATCGCTTTTGTCTCAGCTATCATGTGTGTGAATATTTTAGGTGTTTTCTACGTGCTGTGAACCATCACATCTCCCCCCACAATCTATCAGCAGGGGCGGGAGCAAATCGCGGAGGCGGGTGATTTTTCTGATGGGAGCGCAGGCCGAGGGCGATGGCGATTGTTACCTGAAGTAGTATCACACCCGGGGCCTGATGGCGTTTGGCTCACGCTTTTTTCTTCGCGTAGTCGCGGAGGTATTGGACGCAGCCGGTGATGTCGGGGACGTTGTTGTCCCAGTTGTGTTCGTATTCGATGGTGACGTTGCCCTTGAAGCCGTGCTTGCGCACTTCATCGAGGATGGCGGTGAGGTCGATGATGCCTTTGCCGAAAATCTCATCATGCGTGGGACCGGTGATGCTGGTGCGGTCTTTCATGTGGAAGGCATGGACGCGCGGCGCGATTTTTTTGATGACATCGAGCGGATTCAGACCCGAGGAGGCCCAGTGACCGAGGTCAGCGCAGAAGCCGAGATTGGCGTGGCGGCCTTCGATGGCTGTCATGATGGTCTCCGGATTCCACAGCGCGGTGGGTTTGGGGTGATTGTGGAAGCAGACTTTGATGTCGTATTCCTTGGCGAGTTTTTCCAACACATCGATGGAGCCGAGGGACTCGGTGCTGACGCCGTAGAGGCCGAGGGTTTTGGCGAATTCAAAGATCTTGCGCGCTTGTTCTTCGTTGTTAGGAATGGCGACCACGCCGTAGTTGACGATGGCGATGTTGTGTTTTTTCGCATGCTCCTGCAAGGCGGTGATCACCTCGGCAGGCATGTCGTGCCCGGCTTTGACTTTCTTATGCTCGGGGCTGAGGAGTTGTCCGGAGAAAATTTCCACGCCCTGCGCACCGGCTTGGGCGGATTTTTCGATCGCTTCAAAGAGGCTGAACTTTTTCAGGGACCAGCACTGCACGGAGATGGTGAAGCCGGCCTCGGTGACGACGGCAGGATCAAGGGCCTTGCCCCACGAGCGGGTGGCGGTGGCAGCGGCGACGGCGGGAAGAAGCGAAAGGAGATGGCGGCGATTCATAAACGTTGAACACACGATGCCATAAGCCGCGCGTACTGCGAGGAAAAAAATCGCGGTCCATCATGGGCGATTTTCTGATGCTTCACTGCGACATTTCGCGGCGAATTTCCTCTAACACTTTTTTAACTCGCGGGTCTTGTAGCGCTTTGACGATTTCCGGATCGCGCAGGATGTCACCGTAGCGGCCTTGCTCCAGCAGTTTTTTCCACTTGGGGTCATCGGTCCATTTTTCGTCCAGTGCGTCGGGATCGGACACCGGGATGGCGCGGGGGATGGTGGGCTCGCTGGCTTGGGAAATCCACTGGGCGAGGGTGAGGCGGAGGGGATCGGTGACGGGATCGATGCGCTCCAACCAGGCGGGCGGAATGACGCCGTCGATCACATCTTTCCACATCACGCTGATGGCGCGGGTGTTCGGGTCCTCGACCAGGCGCAAGGTGCCGAGGTGGCGGATCAACAGAGCGGCGATGAGGCAGAGCACAGCCGTGGGAAACAGGCTGAGCACAGCGGAAAACATTTTACCGCCGGAGCAGCCGGATGTTTCCTCCTCGGGCGGCGAAGGCGAGAAGAGAAAGCGGATGATCTTGCGCAAGAGCACCAAGGTGCTGCCGCCAGCCAGCGCGGGCAGGATGTAGGTGGCCCAGCGCGGGGTGTGAGGAAACACCATGCCGCCCCAACCGGCGGTGTGCATCCATACCCAGTAGCCGACCCACAAGGACAGTGCCAACAAGATGGTGTTGAGAATGAGACGAAACACCCCGCGCAGGATGGCGATGATGGCACATACCGCGGCGATGCCTACCACGATGGCACCGAGGCTCACATACGGGTGGGACATCAGGCCATCGATCATGAGCGTCAGTGGTGGATGGCGCGATGGCGCAGCAAATGATCCGTGAGAACCAGGATGGCCATGGCCTCGACGATGGGCACGGCGCGCGGCAGCACACAGGCATCGTGGCGGCCCTTGCCTTGCAGCTCGGTGTTTTGGCCATCGCTGGTGACCGTTTGCTGGCTGGTCATGATGGTGGCGGTGGGCTTGAAGGCGACGCGGAACACGATGGACTCGCCATTGCTGATGCCGCCCTGAATGCCGCCGGAGCGGTTGCTGGTGGTGCGCACGGTGTCTCCTTCCATCACAAAAGGATCGTTGTGCTCGCGCCCGGTGAGCCGTGTGCCGGCGAAACCGGAGCCGATTTCAAAGCCCTTGGTCGCGGGAATGGAGAGCATGGCCTTGGCGAGGTCCGCTTCCAGTTTATCGAAGATCGGTTCGCCCAGGCCGGGAGGGCAGCCGCGGATCACGCACTCGATCACGCCGCCGACGGAGTTGCCTTCACCGCGGATGGCTTTGATGTGGGCGATCATGAGCTCCACCATCGCCGGGTCACCGGTGCGAACGATGTTGCCCTCGATGGTGGCGGCATCGATGGTGGCGGGATCAACGTTGGCTTCGAGGTGTTGAATGGATTTCACCCAGGCGAGGACCTCGATGTCAGGGATGTGGGTGCGCAGCACTTGCAGAGCGATGGCAGCAGCGGCGACGCGGCCTATCGTTTCGCGGGCGGAGGCGCGGCCACCGCCGGAGAGAGCGCGGATGCCGTATTTGGCATCGTAGGTGTAGTCGGCATGGGAGGGCCGGTATTTCACTGCCATTTCATCATAGGCACCGGGGCGTTGATCGGTGTTTTTCACCGAGATGGCGATGGGCGTGCCGAGGGTGAGATCATCCTGGATGCCGGATAAAATTTCCGCCGTGTCCGCTTCCTTGCGCGGGGTGACGATCTCCGACTGCCCGGGGCGGCGGCGATCGAGGGCCTGTTGGATGATGTCCTGCGTGATGGGAATGCGTGGCGGGCAGCCATCGATGATGACCCCTACGGCACCGCCGTGGGATTCGCCGTAGGTATGGATGCGGAAAGCATGGCCAAA
>Ga0075157_10001115_pt1 | contig 17578 bp, 12 predicted proteins | sample JI81BgreenDNA_FD_70967 | JGI IMG/M metagenome (GOLD analysis project Ga0075157, IMG submission 70967) | Wastewater effluent complex algal communities from Wisconsin, to seasonally profile nutrient transformation and Carbon sequestration -... | ecosystem: Engineered > WWTP > Effluent > Algae...
CTACCGCTTTTGGTACCCTCGCCCATCCAAGAATTTCAGAAATTGATAAGAAGGCAGTCATAATTCCTTCAATTGCCCGAAATCCTCTTAATTTAGTCGGAAATTTCAAGCCAATATGGGCGAAAACCAAACTGTTGATTACCGATTTGATTCCTTGAGTGTCATTGCCTTCTTTTTCAAATGGCGTAAAGAAATCATCATCGTAAGTGCTGTCGCAGCACTCGCCGCGGCTATTTTTTCGGGACCGACTTTCATCAAACCAAAATTCAAAAGCACGGTAATATTATACCCGGCCACCACCAACTCTATCTCGAAGGCGTTATTGAATGAAAACAGCTTCGATCGGGAGGATCCCCTGGCATTCGGTGAGGAAGAACAGGCTGAGCAGCTAATACAAGTTTTGTACAGCGACGATATTCGAGATAAAATCATCAGCAAATACAAGCTGATGGAACATTACGACATCGACAGCACTTCGAAAACCAAATACACCAAACTGTACAAAAAATTCAGCGACAATATCAATTTCCGCCGTACGGAATACATGTCGGTAGAAATTCAAGTGCTCGATACAGATCCTAAAATGGCTGCCGACATAGCCAACGACATAGCACAAATGCTCGATGATCAAAAAAATGGTATCCAACGAGAACAAGCATTAAAGGCTTTGAGAATTGTTGAAGCACAATTTCAGGCCAAGAAGGATTTCGTGAATTTATTGAACGACTCGCTCAACTTTTTCCGCTCGCAAGGCGTATTCGATTACGATTTGCAAACCGATCATATCATGGAGCAGTACGTAATGGCATCGGCGCAAACCTCCGATGCGGAAGCCAAATTGGAAATATTAAAGAGTAGCAGTACAGATAAAGACACGGCAGTCGTAAACAATAGAGCACGTTTAGCTGGAGCTCGGAATACCTTGAAGTCACTTCAAACTCAACTCGACCGACTGTCGAAGTATGGTGGTGCTTACACCAGCGTGAAGGAGCAACTTGAGCAGGAAAATGAAGAGTTGGTCAAGATTAGAACGCGCTACGAAAAGGCCAAGGTAGATGCTGAAGAAGCTTTGCCCGTTAAATTTGTGGTGAACTCTGCCAAGGTTGCCGAGAAAAAACATACCCCTGTACGTTGGCTCATTGTTGTATTGAGCACTGCAGGTGCATTTTTACTGTCGCTACTGGTATTGGTAGCCGTTGAGAACTACCGCTTTTTACGGGCTCAAAAACAAGCGTGATGCTGGAGCTACCGGCCATATCGAGGCGGGGATTTTTTGTGTTTATGGCTCTTTTTATTGCCTTAAGCACCTACATGACCACACGCGAACAGTATTGGTTTCTTGCTGTACCCGTAGCCCTGTGGTTCGTTTATTTCATCACCTTTTCAATTGACCGCAGTCTTTTGTTTATCACGGCCGTAACCCCGCTGAGCATGTTGGTGGACTTAAAAGAGGTAGGCATCAGCTTTACTTTGCCTACTGAGCCTCTTTTGCTAGGCATGATGGTCTTATTTTACATCAAATTACTGATAGAAGGCAAATACGACAAACGTGCATTTTTTCATCCTGTGACCTTGACTTTGGTTGCGTATTTGTTTTGGATGGTATTTACAGCCATCAATAGTACTCTTCCGCTTATTTCGTTGAAGTTTATACTTTCCAATCTATGGTTCATCACCTGCTTTTACTTCATAGGCATACAGGTGTTTAGAAAGCGCTCCAATCTACATCTCTTTTTGTGGCTCTATCTAATCAGTATGTTGATTGTTTGCGGATATACAATCTTTCAGCATGCTGGCGATGGTTTTACCAAACAAGCTGCCGATTGGGCCGCACAGCCTTTTGTCATCAATCACGGCATTTATGCGGCGATGATTGCCTTTTTCATGCCATTTGCCACCATTTACCTGCTACAAAGCCGATTATTCACCAATAAACCCTTGGTGAGCTTTATCATGCTGGGTATTTTACTGTTTCTCACCTTGGCAATCATTTTGTCGTACACACGAGCAGCATGGGTTAGCGTCCTGGCAGCACTTGCCTTTTATGGTGTTCTTCAGCTTCGGATTAAATTTCAGTCGTTACTTATCCTTCTAGGCCTGTTAGTAGTTGGTTTTTTTGCCTTTCAAACAGAAATACTCATGCGTTTGGAGCGCAACAAAACCGATTCAGCCACAGACATGAGCAAACATGTGAAGTCGATTTCGAACATCAGAACCGACGCCTCCAATCTGGAGCGTTTAAACCGATGGTCGAGCGCTTGGCGGATGTTCCAAGAAAAACCTATTCTAGGCTGGGGACCTGGCACCTATATGCTTAAATATGCACCCTATCAAAAGCCACAAGACAAAACTATTGTGAGTACCAATATGGCCGATATCGGTGGCATTCACAGCGAATACCTAGGGCCACTGGTTGAGATGGGTATTCCTGGATTTTTGCTGTTTCTCACCTTCATCGGAGTTGTACTGCAGCGTGCCATGAAGTTGTATTATGAGCTCCAGAATGGGTATATGCGACAAACCGTGCTCATGTTGCTACTTGGCCTAATCACGTACCTAACGCATGGATTTCTGAACAACTATCTCGATATCGATAAAACAGCTGTGTTGTTTTGGGGCTTTATCGGTATGCTTACGGCCATCGACCTTTATCACCGAAACGACGGTGAACCTTCAGGGTTTGAAACGAACACTTAAAAGACTTATATCGTCTTCAAATTCGGCTTCTCCCTTGTGCTTTCGCAAAGCTGTAACGATATTCTTGTTGAGTTCAGTCAGCTTAGTGCCCTGCCAATTCTTTACGGCTTCTACTACCCCTTCTGTACCAAAAGCATAACCGCGGTAGTTGGTGGCTTCGCTTACACCGTCGGTAAATGCAGTGATAACATCGCCTGCTTGCAACTGCATTTTTCCAACATTCAAGAAAGGTAATTCCTCAAACATTCCGAGTATAGTGGTCCCCAATTTCAACTCGTGGACTTCACCATCGCGAAATAGTAAGGGAGGTACATGTCCCGCACTGATGTATTTCAATTGCCCAGTTTCTCGTTCTAGTTTGGCGATGAACAAGGTGATGAACTTCTCACCCTTGGTAATTGACAATACGGATCGATTCAACTCAGCAACGAGGCTTCTCAAATTCGGGTGAAAGCGGATCAATGCACGCAAGTTTGCTTGAAAATTCGACATAAGCAGGGCTGCTGGAATACCCTTACCCGATACGTCGGCCACACAAAACACCTCTTCTCCGTCGGGCAAAGCCATGGCATCGTAATAGTCGCCACCAACATCGCGGTGCGGCAAATACACCGCCGACATTTCTACTTCGCCATCATTAGGCAGACTATCCGGAATGAGCATCCCTTGCATTTGTGCTGCAAGTGAAAGTTCGTTTTGGATTTTTTCTTGCTGGAGACGATGTTTTTCGAGCTTCCGATTTTCGTTAGCCACGGCTACGATATTGGTTACCCCCTGCACATAACTCAGTACTTCTTTTCGTATGTCAATATCGTCGAGCTCACATTCGCTTAATAAAACAAAGGCTATTGGATCTTGCTGGTAGAGAATAGGAACAACGCGTTCAAATCCGGGGAAGATGGTTTTGAGCTCATTGCTCAAAGTTCCCATATGCTTGTATGGCAACAACTTGTCAGGCGAATCCGGGAATTCGCGCGTATCCAGTAATCTAGAGCCATATTTTCGCCATTCCGGTTCAGGCAAATACAATAAAAAGCGTTTGAAGCGCAGCTCCTCGGTAAGTAGATAGCGGTAAATTTCGATTAATGCGTTATTGGAGAAATTAAAGTTGATAGCCTGAGTAAGCTGAAGCACGGCATCGAGCTGAATGTTACGTAATTCTAGTTTCCGGATTAAATCCAGGGCAACTTGTCCAGCATCGGTGGACTGTAACAAAACTGCAGGCTCCATCTATTGCTTCGAAATTAGGTCTTTTCTGTGGTTCAACCGCGACGAATGGCAACAAATACCGCCATCTAGACCCTCAATAGCGTTAAAAAAGCTTAAAGCACATAAGAAAACACACACCCCTTAACACAAGGCCTTCTAATTCAATGCCTTATTGGAGTTTGATCTTGGCATCAAAAGCATCACTGAGTCCGTTACCCATTAAGTTAAATGCAAGCACCAAAAAAAAGATGACCAAACCTGGAACCAGCGCCAAATAAGCTGCATCCATCAAAATGTAAGGATAATGCTCCTTAATCATCATCCCAAGTGTAGGCACCGGGGGCTGAACGCCTATACCTAAAAAACTCAAGCCCGATTCGACCAATATAGCCGTTGCAAAGTTGGATGCCCCGATTATAATCACAGGACCCATGATGTTGGGAAGAATATGCCGTACCAATATGCGCATTGGACCAAAGCCCATGGCCTTGGCTGCCTCAACGAATTCCTTTTCGCGAAGCGAAAGTACCTGTCCACGAACAATCCTTGCTACATCTACCCACATCGTTAGTCCTACTGCCAAAAAAACTTGCCAAAAACCCTTGCCCAAAGCAAGCGAAAAAGCGATAACCAACAATAAAGAAGGTATTGACCAGGTGACATTGATAAACCACTGTATGAGCTGGTCGACCCATCCTCTGAAATAGCCTGCAGCCATACCCAATGCAGTCCCGATGAGTACGCTAATGAGTACCGCCATTAGCCCTACGGCCAAAGATACCCTTAACCCGATAATCAACCGACTTAATAGATCCCGACCTAAAGCATCGGTGCCGAGCCAGAACTTTCGATGAACAACCCTATGACCGATATTTGAATCCATTATTGGAAGGTACTCAATGTTTTCGCCCCCATCATGAGGCACATAACGAATACTATCTCCAATTTCCTCCGCACTTTTGACAAGCATATTTTGAACTGGCCTGTCATCGCCATGGATCCATAAGCTTATCCAAGAAGGTTCGGGTAGAGTCCGGTCACGACTCCGAATAAAAACAGCATTCGTAAGTGGTTTTCTAGCTACAAGTGCTAGCGTTTGGTCGTTGGCATTCGAACTTTTATCGGGCGTGATTAAATAGCCGGCAATCGCTATAAGAACTACCGCAAGAAGAAAAACTGCTGAGATTACGGCGGGCAAGTTCTTTTTAAAGCGCTTCAACAGAAGTTTAAATGGAGATTCTATGGTATATGAATTCATTTCAACTTTCGACCTTTCCACGTATATCCCCCAAATTGAGCAGTAACACCCATCACCAAAATATAAATAACATGAAATATTTGGACAAAAAGCAACAGCCTTAGTCGTTCTGAAATTCCGAAAAAAGAGCAAGCTCTTTTCATGAACAAATATTCCATTATTAATTTGATGCTAAACAGCAATACTGGTTGCAAAATTGACATAATGCCAAAAACTGAAAGAACTATGGAACAAAACAACCATAGATTATACAAATAAATAAATACAAGTTCGCGGGTAACTCCTGGCATGACATACGACCTACTTTTTGAAACCCATCTTTTGCGTTGATGATAAAAGTCTCTTATCGTTTTTGATGAATCCGTAAAAACTAATGCATCAGCAAGCGGTACAAATCGAACTGAACCGGGTTGATTGAGATGAATTTTATGCATCATAAATTCATCGTCGCCAGAAGCGAAGTGCTCATTCCCCTCAAAGCCATTTAATTCAAAGAACCTTTCCTTTCGGTAGCCAATATTTGATCCATGACACGTGTTTGGCTGTTTCAAAGAAATAGCAGCAGCACTTACGCCATGTACCGAAGCAAATTCAAGTTGCTGTAACTTTCCAAATAAACTGTTTTCTGTAAGAACAACAGGACCTACAACCATGTCAGGGTTATAGTAACTTATGACTCGATCAACCGCATTTAACCAATCTACCGAACGGCGACAATCGGCATCGGTTGCCAATATCCAATTGCCTCTCGATTCTTGGATGCCATAACTAATGGCTCCCTTTTTATTGGGTAGAAATCCGTCGTCGGCAGTACGTTGAAGCAATCGAAGGCGCTTGTCGCCAATTGACTTTACCATTTCTGCAGTTGCATCTTCAGAAAAATCATCAATTACAATTACCTCAAACCTATCTGCTGGAAAACTTTGAACTAGCAAGTCTTCAATGCATTGTTTAATCTTACCCTCTTCATTACGTGCCGCAATTAAGATAGAGTAAAAGTTTTCGGTAGAAAGATGCTCAGGTATCTTTTCAAAGAAAAGACTTCGCCATGCGCTCAAATATTTAAGAACAAAGCCACTGTGCCAAAAAATTGCAACGCTAGTTATTACCCAAAAAACCATTTCGCTTCGAATTAATCAAAAGCACCCCTCCAACAGAAGCAGGTAAAATAACATTTATCAACCATAAGAGATAGGATGGCATAATCGCCAGTAATACTGACCCAGCTATAGGAAAAAATAATACGTATGCTATTCCTCCCTGAACGCCTAAATCTGTATAAACCGAACTTGGCATTATTGCTTGGAACAAGAAAAGCAGTGGAAATAGAATAACTGCTTCGCTAAACGAGAAGGATAAGCCAACGAAGAGTGCTAGGCAGAACAACTGCACATATACAACCAAAACTCTAATAAAGGACAAAATCAGCAGTCGACATAAAGCAACTCTAGAGAAATGGGCTGAAAATCTAAGGTATTTGGTAAATCTCCTTCCGCGAGGGAGTCTTCGCAAGAGCATTAAGACCCTATTACTACCAAAAAATACACTCAGTAATATACTAAAAGCGAATAGGACAATAACAGACCCTGCTTGCTTTAACCATTCTGGAAAGAATAAAGGCCAGTCGTACCAAAATAGTGCTATTCCTCCAAGAAAATAAACAACTACTAACGCACTTAGCGAAGAAATAAACGTAGCCGTAGCCGCTGGAATTCTATATCTCGACGGAACAAATAAAAGACGACCGGCAAATTCCCCAATCCTATTTGGCGTAAGAATCCCAACAGAAAGTCCAACTAAAATTGCTTGAAACGCGAGGGATTGACTTATTCGGTACCGACCCTGTAATGCCAAACGCCATTTGTAGGTATCAATACTTATATTCCAAGGTACTAACATTAATGCAACTAGAAGCCATAACACGTTATCAGTTGAAAATCTGGCCAAAAAATACTGCAGCTTAATTGCATCGTCCCCCTCCTTATTAAACTGATAAGCCAACCAAATGAAAAAGACAATACCCAAAATGGCATTCATCCACTTGAGTATTCTTTTCATATAAGTACCTTTAATGTCATTCACAGGGCTCAAAGAAAACAAAAGTAATTGACTAGCACTAAAACTATCAACGAACGTATTGTGCTTGGCATCGACCCTGGAACCACTGTCATGGGCTTTGGCCTCATACGAGTTAAAGGGAAACAAATGGAACTCATAGAGTTAGGCATTTTGCGCTTGGATCGGATTGCAGACCACGCTGTTAAACTTCGAGCTATTTTCAACGAATTAATTCGAATCATTGACTTGCATCACCCTGATGAACTTGCCATTGAAGCCCCTTTTTATGGCAAAAACGTACAATCGATGCTCAAACTTGGCCGTGCACAGGGGGTGGCTATTGCCGCTGCATTATCGCGAGATATCCCTATGACCGAATACTACCCCAAAAAGATCAAACAATCTGTTACCGGCAATGGTAATGCATCCAAAGAACAGGTAGCTGCTATGCTCGATACGCTTTTAAATACTACACTTGCAGCAGAAAAACTAGATGCAACCGACGCCCTTGCAGCCGCAGTTTGCCATCACTTTCAAACAAGCAACGGTATAAAAAGTACGGGTGGCAAAGGATGGAAAGGCTTTTTAGCCAACAATCCCGAGAAAATTATAGGTAGGACCTAATACTTGCCGCTACACCGGCCAATTCTTCAGCAGAAGGTTTCAGCTTTGGTTTTGTAAAATTGATATCACCAACTTCTTGTAACGGAACTAGATGAATGTGGGTGTGAGGAACTTCAAGACCAATCACAGCTAAACCTAGCCTTTTGCACGGTATGGCCTTCTCAATTGCTGGTGCCAATTTTTTGGCGAACAACATTAAGCCCGTCAAAATATCATCTTCCAACTGAAAGATGTAATCTACTTCAGCTTTAGGGACGACCAACACGTGTCCAGGTACTAATGGCATTATATCTAGGAAAGCGATGAAGTTTTCATCCTCCGCGATCTTATGACAAGGTATCTCACCTTGAATAATGCGGGTAAAAAGGGTCGCCATTACACCGTAATTTCGAGTATTTCAAACTTCACAACACCAGAAGGAACTTGAATTTCTGCAACTTCGCCCACTTTCTTACCCAGCAACCCACTACCGATAGGGCTGTTAACAGAAATTTTACCCGACTTAAGATCAGCCTCTTTTTCTGAAACTAAGGTGTACTGCATCGTTGCGCCGTTGCCTAAATTCTTAATTTTCACTTTCGTCAAGGCTTGCACTTTACTCGTATCTATTTGCCCTTCTTCAATTAATCGAGCATTCCCAAGAAGTCCTTCCAACTTGGCTATTTTCATCTCCATCAGTCCTTGTGCTTCTTTGGCAGCATCGTACTCAGCATTTTCCGATAAATCACCTTTATCGCGTGCTTCTTGAATTGCTTTTGCCATTTCAGACCTGCCTCTAGTGCGTAAATCGTTCAGTTCTGCCTTTAGCTTCTCAAGACCTTCCTTTGTGAAATAAGATACCTGACTCATATTATTGGTATTGGATGTAAAAAAAAGAAACGCCCCAACCGAAGCAGGGCGTTTCTTATACAAAGGTATTAAAATCAGAGTAAAATTCTCACTCCATACATATGTGTGCCATTAAAAGGCTGTGTAGAGCGGTAAGCATAATCGAGAGCAAAACGACCTTTACCGAATGGCGCATTTACTGTGAAACCAGCACTGATGAAGTTGTTCGCATTCAACCGTAAAGCTGCGTCGTTTAAACCATCTTCGTAGTTGTAACCGGCCCGTACTGCAAAATAACCCTTCCAATTAAACTCACCCCCTAAACCATATTGATCGGAAGTAAAAGAATTCGAAGTAAAATTACCTGCTACTGTTAGCTTGTAGTCTTCGCTTCCTGCTAAGAAAAAGTCGTACGATCCGCCAATATTCATTAACGAGGGCAGTTCAAACAGCTGTGAACGTTGTGCAAGCGTTAATGCTACCGACGAACCCTGCATAGTACCGCGTGCCGACAAACCATCGCCACCAAAGGCCATTGGAGTGCCAACATTTCGAAGCGCAATACCGAATTTAATGCGGTCCTTTTCACCGGTCACGTACTGGATACCCGCATCAAATGCTGCTCCCTGCGAACTCACGTCAGTGATAGATTGAGAAATAATTCTCAAGGTGATGCCCCCATGAATACGCTCAGAAAACGAACGTGCATAAGATACGCCTAGATTCACGAAGCTAGGCTTGAATACACCTAAGCCTCCATCTGGGTTATTCACTTGTGTGATTTCTATCTCACCTGCATCGATCGACATCACTGTCAAACCAAGTACACTTGATTCGTTCAAACGTTGACCTACACCAAAGGCATTGATGTATAAATCTGTCCCACTCATCCAAGTAGTACGGGTAAAGTTCAACTCGGTCTTTTTCAAAAAGGCCAAGCCAGCTACGTTCATTCGTTCTGCTTCAATTCCCCTCACGTTAGCTGAGTTGATACCTGCCCATCCACCGCTTTGCGCCCACGGCTGAATAAGTAGTTCAGTAGCACCTGCCTGACCGCGACGGTCAGGGTTGCCGGCATGTGCCGCCATTGCGGCACATACCAACACCAGAGATGCAAGGCTGATTCTTTTTATGATAGTACTTTTCATTGCTTTTTCGCTTGAGAGATTAGAAAGTATCAAGGTCGACAGGACGTGTAACACCAAACCATTTCACCACTTTTTCACCAAGAGCCCCTGCATCGACATGTATAATGTACATGCCACTTGAAATCGGTATTCGTTCTTGGTTCAATAGATCCCAATCTACGAACGTAAGCACATCGTCCTTACGAAGGGTACGCACCAAAGTACCACTCATGGTATAGATTCGAATGGTGCACGATTGTGGCAGGTTAGTAATCTTCACGCGATTATCAATCTGGCTCACTTCGTAATTCGATGCAGCATAGTATGGGTTCGGAACTACACGAATGAGATCCAATGCACTCTTCGCCGTTGTCATATCGTTTTTGATAGGAGCAAGTGAGCTCGTATTGATACGGTAACGAGGTGTAGCGGCGTAAGAAGTATTCAAACCAATGGTGTTGTATCTCAGATAACGACGACCCATGCCAATTCTAATGGTAACATCACTGCTCAAGAAATCTCTGCCAGTAGTTTTCAACGGAATTGCGGTATACATCACATCTGAATAGAATGTACGCATTGTTTGCAAGGTAGCGCCAGTTGGGTTGTTTGTTGGCGAAGGATTACCCAACATACCATTCAACACACGCCATGGTCTATCCGCTTCATCGTAGCGTGAGCGCATCACGTAAATAAAGTGTTTACCACCAAATACCACTTCTGGAGCTCCACCGGCACCAGCTACCTGAACACTATCGTTCGGGTTCCAGACCATGTCTCTTCCGTTTTGGTTAACCAGACGGCTGTCTTCAGCAAAAGCTATATTCAAACGTTCACCTGTTTCGAGATTAATCGCATAACCTGGGAACCAGCCCAAACCATTGCGTGCATCACCGTCGGGTTGCCCTTCTTTGTTCACAGAAGGAGCTATACGGATACCATGACGACGCTGTGTTCCTTCGTTTTGGGTATTCTGCTCGCCTGCTTCAACAACAACCGCTCTGGTCCATTTTGATTTATCCGGAGTAATCACAAGCTGTATGCTGTACAGGTTGTTAATACCAAACCAAGTTTCACGTAAACCTTTAGCTAAGGCACCAACACCACCTGGGAAGTTAAACAAACCGGGGTGTTCCGCCGATGTTTGTGCGTATCGCATTGGTGAGAAGGTACCGCCTCTAGGAATATTCACGCCACCAACACTTAATGAACTAGCAACAAGGTTTTGGAACGCCTTATTCGGGTCACCATTTGGTATCAAGGGGTCGGTAGGATTGCCCGCTTGAATCCAGTCTAAAATCTGTGGTCCGTCAAAATCAGGCACAAAACTTAACCATTGGTTCTGAGCGCTTGGGAATTCTATTCCTGATTCAAGAACGGAGTTTCCATCGTCTGGTGTTTCACCTGGATTCGGGAAGTTTCTTACGATAGCCGAGAAACCTAATTTCCGGAATACTACATTCGATTCATAGTAACCTAGTATTTGTTCAGATCCCAAGGCGATGGTTGTATCCGAATGAATAGTATCTCCCTCGAATAATACATACCAGCGTGAGTTGTTTGTGATTTCAGCACTATCGTTCGGATTGTTCGAATACATTGCCAATATCATTTCTCCTTGAGGTATTGATGTTGGATCATTCACCTGAATGCTTACCGGACCAAAACCCTTTTGATAGGTCACATTTGGAGCAAAACCATTTGTAATGATTTCGTTCAATGAAGCATCGGTCAAACGAAGCACGTTACCTCCATTACCTTGGCCTTCCAAACGGGTAATCTCAGGTACATCCCCGTATTGGGCGTTCAAAATCAAACCGTTGAAGGTAGGTTCCCATTTGTGCGGGATACCAGTATAAGTTCTTACGTTGTTACGGCCTTCGAGATAAGCCTTCGTTTGACCTGTTTTAGTAACCGGATCGAATTCAGCGTAATTATTGTAACCATAAGCGACAACCGTATAGTAATACCGTTTGAAGTTCACCAACTGGTCACTACCCTCAGCAAACAGGTCGCGGGTTAACCTCAACGACATGCGTACACCTTCGTTGGCGCCACTCACTGCAATGAAAGGTACATCCTTGTCCATTTCTGCATTATAATCCCAGTTTACAATCTGGTCAACACCGTTGCGGATGTCGCCTTGGTACACCAGACGAGCGCGATTCAAATCATTCAATTCACCTAAGGAAACGTTAGATGCCGCCAACTGATACACCTTGAAACCTTCGAAACGATAAACAGTATCGAATAATGGTGTGCCAGGAGGTAAATTCTGGTTCTGAGCTACAATGATTGGATCAACTTCGCGGTATTTCAAACCGAAGTTGTTTGACGCTGTTTTATAAGTGAAGTTCAAGATGAGTTCTTGATCCAACTCAACAATATCAACATCTGGAGCATCAGGTCCATCAAGTGTCTGGAAACAGTTTTCAAATAGCGTTTGTGCTTTTGAGTCGGCACGGAGCAATAAGTTGAACGAACCCGTAGCGCCACCTGAGGTAGCACGTGCCCAAACCACACCAATAGTGATGAAGTTTACAGCACCTGGCTGGAGGGTAAATGGACCTGCAGACTGTACAAAACGACGGTCAGCTGGCACGTTTGGTGTTGCTCCTGGGCCAGGATTGGTTTCACTCCAAGCGAATGGAGGAGCTATTGGATTAGCACAACTTCCACCTATACCCCATCCAATGGGGTCGGAGTTACCGGGGAACATGATGGTGGTAGGAATATTAGACGCTCCACCTGAACCAGGGTAGCCATTTCCACCGTACACCATGGGTGTATTGTCTTTCCAACGACCAATCATGTAGTTGTAAGCATGTTCGGCTGTAGTTGGGTTACCGATTACCGTACCGTCATTATTGAAGTATAAGAACTTCGCCATGATGATACGCTCAGTAACGGGATCGGGATCACAGCCAAAAGGTACAACTTCGTCTATCGTACAGTCACGGTCGTTATCTACCCCGTCGTTTGGATCAGAAAAAGGTCCTTCAAAGAAGTCGACACCTACAGATGGAGGATTGGGGCCATACCCTTGTATACCCTCATCGTCATCGTCACCGTTGTAACAGATACCCAATCCACGGGGTACATCGCACCCTACAAAATCGTCAGCTGCTTGTCCAAGATCAGGATCCACCCACTGGGCCATATAGGCTTCAGTAAGAATGGTGCTCGAGCGGTTAATGATTTTATTGGTGTAAAAGGTCATGTTGTTCAACTCGTCATTCGATTGATAGGCGAATGCTTGTGTTTGAATTTCCATACCAATAGGTACAGATCCTGAACCAGGTGTATTTCCCTTATCATTCACTACCCACCAAATACTTTGGTCACCAAAAACATCTGGATAGTCACCAGTAGCAGGATCGTAAGTACCGTTACCATTCGCGTCGACATAAGGTGCCATATTGGCATCCTGACTCAAGCTAACGTCGCCAGCAAAAGGCCAGTCCCGAATAGCCGCCGGCATAACGTATGCAGGGTCTTGTGCTAAAGTTGCTAAAATGTGATCCTGGATTTCTTTACGTGTTACCTTCCACTGACGGTCCCAACGACGACATTCATCGCGTGTGATGGTTGCATCGACAGTACTCAATGGGCCAGGCCAGAAACCAATACCCAATACCGATGTTTGGCGATACGTTTGTGCAGCCACTTTTAAGGTTCCACCAGCATCTTTACCACCTACCCAGATAGAACCTGCAAATAAAGAGTGCTTTTTGGGTGCCGCTGGGTCATCGTTTTTAGGGATTTCATAGCGTGCGTTTCCACTCGAACCCTGATCCCACCACATATCACCACCGTTTAGAATCAACGTCCGAACGTTGTTGATATCCAGGTTAGTCCTGGCTGAGGCTGGTGTACAAGTAGAGGCAACTCTACCTTGTACCATTGCTGGATTAGCATTTCTAGGCTGTGGGCCACGGTCTTCGCGGGCGATTGCTGCGCTCGCACTCAACGAAAGCACCGCAAACCCGGTCAACACTTTTCTCAATTTATTCATTGCTTTCATAATTTTTTCTCTTAGAAGTTCAAGCGAATACCAAGACGAGTTCTACGAGGTAAGCTGTAATTGCCTGGATCCATCATTGATGCACGGTAGAGATCAATGAAAGCCTGGCGATCGAGCGCTGCCTGTAGCTGTTGAGCACCTAAGTCACTGGTCAAGAAACCGTCGTCATCTGGGTCACCAGTGAACTGGTAAACACCAATTACGTTACGGGCATCGAGCAGGTTGAGAATCTGTACGTATACGTTGATTGTACTTTCTTTTTGCTTGTTGTTGTCTGCACGTCCGTACTTGAAGGTAAAGTCCTTATCTACACGCAAGTTCATACGGAACTGCCAAGGTAGACGGCTACCGTTGATACCACCTCTTAAAGTAGTACGGCCTTGTAAACCACCTGCAACGTCACCATCAGGAGTTACAAACGACTGACGTGAAAACGGTGTTCCAGAAATAGCATTCGCAACCAAGTTGAAACCTACACCTTCGAGTATACCGAAGCCATTAATACGTGGGCCGTTGTAGTTTTTACCTTCTCCAAAACGAAAGTCTAAGGTACCTACCACGCGGTGACGAGCATCAAAATTCAAAGGAATTGGAGTACGCAAGTTGTCGATACCTGCCTGAATGATATTCGCTGCCTGATCAGGTGCTGATCCAGTACCATCGGCAAACTGTAAGGTGTAGCTCGCATTGATACGTACGTTACCTGTACGACGCAAGTCGTAAGCCAAGGTCAAACCTTTTACTGTACCAAAGTCGATGTTACCATACGTTTGATAATCCACAGGATATGCGAATGGCACGTTGATGATTTGAATCATACTGCGAAGCTCACGATAGAAACCACTGATGGTTAAAGCTGAGGTCCTGTTCAGTTTTTGTTTGAAACCAATCTGGTAGTCAATTGTGCGTTCTGGAGCCAAATTAGGGTTGTTAATTACACCACCCACTTGCTGCAAGAAGTAATACTGACGAGGGTCGAAGCGGAGGAAGCCGCTCGGGCGTTGTGTAAGTACATCGTAGTGAGCAAAGAACTGCGCTTCATCCGAAATAGGGAATGAGAAGGCTACACGAGGCATGATGTTAATCTGAGGTGTATAGTCCGTGAAAGCAGATGCATCTACAGCAATTTGATCTTTATTCTCTAAGAAAGGTTGAACACGGCCTGAAGATGAAGCCGCAGCGATACCAGAAGCATTTCTAAGTTCTGTGCCTTGTGCGTTGAACCAACGGTTACCACTACGATAGCCTAGAATTGTTGGAGATGGCAAGTTGATATCATTCACATACACTACATAGTCGCTTCCCATGGTAGTGGGGTGTGCGCCTGTGGGATTCAAATTACCAGCCACTTCGCTAACTGTTTTTGCTTCATATAGCAAAAACGGATCTTTCAGTACAGGTTGGTTAGCATCAAATCGGTCAACACGAACACCAACACGGAATACTAAATCATCGAAATCAAATTTGTCTTCGATAAAACCAGCCATATAGATGGGTGAAAACGGGGCAATTGGACGGTTCTTCTGATCGGTGAAAAAGTCAAACTGACCTGGTGTGTTGCTCAACTTATTACCCAAGTAATCGTAACCGAAATAATTGATGTAGGAGTTGCCTTCGTTCAACAACTCGGTTGCCGAAAAGAAGCTCAACTTCATTTGGTCGGGGTTCAAATTGTCGACATTGATGAAATCTCTAGGTCCAGCACCCAGGGATGCGCGCAATCCAATGTCGAAGTCAGACTGGTTCGAAGCTATCAAACGGTTGTAGCGAACGGTATCTGGGAAGAAAGGATCGTTTGGGATAGGATTAGTCAGGTCAAGATCAAGAATATGGCGGTTGGTGAGTGAGCGAGCCAAACCCCAAATACCTATACCTCCAGCGAATGGATTCATGGTATAACTGCGGTCGATACGCTGATCGTATTCAAAACCCATTTTCAATGAATGGCCTTTGATATCGGCAGAGAACATCGCGGTTACGCGGTAAGCATCGTTATCGCTGAATGAGTAACCTCCGAATTGACGGCCTGGAGAGTTCCAAATGCCGTACACGGTGCCCGGACGAAGACCGTTAGTGAGTCCACCAAACTGGCGCACTTCATTGAGGTTATTGAATTCCACCAAATTCAAGGTATTGAAGAACGAAGTTCCCCAGTTGGCGAGTTTCGGATCGATGGTACCGGGTGTGAATTGCAAATTCCTATCTGCAAAACCGTTTTGTTCGATTACATCGAAAATTACTCCGTTAATAGAAACTGGAGAAGTTGCTGTATTGAATGACTCTACGGTTTCGTAGTTGTATTTACCTATGTAGCCATAATTGAAAGCATTGATGCCTAAACCATCACCGCCATCTTGATAGGTGGTGTTCTTCGTGTAGTCGAACTGAATCGAGTAATAAGCATTCTTTACTGTACTGGTTGTTTGTTCACCGCTTCTGCCAAAGTTCTGACGGAAACGCGCATACATACGATAGGTATTGTTCTCAAAATTACCCATGTTGTCGCGGTTCAACAGACTGTTGGCTCGGGCATATTGTTTACCAGCAGTGCGGTCGTAGTTTCCGCCCAAGGTAAAGCTGATCATATCGTTTGGCTGGAAGTCGATTTTACCTGCCAAGCTAATACGGTTACGATTCGCATTTGGGCGAACACGCTCCAATGTCATGTCGCTGGCACGAACAAATTCTGCATTTTGGTTAACACCGGTGCCGAATAAGCCTGGACGATACGGATTTGCGATAAGGTTGTTGTAAACATCGTCGTTCAGCATCCAAACACCTACGGCAGATGGGTTGGCATCTTGCTGCGTTTCGAATTCACCTGAGATGAAATAACCCAACACAGATCGCTTCTCTTCACCTACTTTTCTCATGAGGAGCGGTCCTGAGAAGTTGAGGGCAAAAAGGTGGTAACCGTAAGGTTCCAACACAAATGCCGAGCTCAACACTTCAGCTCCACCGAAGAACGAACTTGATGGACCACGTGTAGTGATGTTGATGATACCACCAGTAGCATCTCCGTACTGAGCCGGAATACCACCTGTGATTACGGTAGTTTGTTCGATGGCAGCGTTGGGGAGGTTGGTAGAACCACGTACACGAATACCGTCGATGAAGTATTCGGTAGCGTCGGAACGCGAACCCCGCACGTTCAATGCGCCGCCCTCATCCTGTTGGAATACGCCTGCCGAGGTTGCGGCAATCGAGTTCACGTCGCGGGTAGGAAGAGCCGCAATTTCTTCGCGGGTTACGGTACCTCCGGTTGATGTTTCATCTTTTGAGATCAGCGGTACCTCATAATCCTGAATGATAATTTCTTTCAGGTTGATACCGGAACTCAAATTGATGTTCACGAAGGTGGTTTTGTCGGATGTAACCAGGATGCCTTTGAGCTCTGCCGGGTTGAAGCCAACGTACGAAACTTTGATTTCGTAGCGGCCCGGAGGCAGGGCACTGAAGCGATAGTTACCGTCCACATCGGTGGTTGTACCACCTTTCTGCACGCCATCCCTGAAGATAACTACGTTTGCGAAGGGTACTCCCTCTTTCTTCGCTTCGTCGAGGACTTTGCCTTTGATACCACCGGTACCAGCTTGTCCGAACGCTGCGATTGTCGCAAACAGTAGCAGGATGAGACTCAAGTAGAACTTTCTCTGCATAGTTTGATTTCGCTTTAGGTGTATTTGAAGTTCAAGTTAGATTAAAATATGGGTTGTCAAAACAGTTGATAGTTGTTTTGACGAGGAGTTGACA
>Ga0075157_10001118_pt1 | contig 17514 bp, 20 predicted proteins | sample JI81BgreenDNA_FD_70967 | JGI IMG/M metagenome (GOLD analysis project Ga0075157, IMG submission 70967) | Wastewater effluent complex algal communities from Wisconsin, to seasonally profile nutrient transformation and Carbon sequestration -... | ecosystem: Engineered > WWTP > Effluent > Algae...
GAGGGCGCCACGGTGGTATTGACTGACATCAATGAAGCCTTGCTGCAGGAGACAGCCCAAAAGCTCGGGATGCCCGCGCTGGCGCTCGACGTGCGGGATGAACGCCACTGGGAGGCAGCGATGCAGCACATCCTGTCAAACCATGGTGCGCTACACATACTGGTGAATAACGCCGGTATCACAGGGCTGGAAGACGGAGCTCTGCACGACCCCGAACACGCTTCTCTGGACGAATGGCGGCGGGTTCACACAACCAACCTAGATGGCGTTTTTCTGGGCTGCAAGCACGCCTTGCGTGCCATGCGACACTTGCCTGAAGGCGAGCACGGCTCCATCGTCAACATCTCATCGCGCTCAGGAATCGTCGGCATACCTGCAGCTGCGGCCTATGCGTCGAGTAAGGCAGCGGTGCGCAACCACACCAAGTCCGTTGCCCTGTACTGCGCTGAACAACGGTTAAGCGTACGGTGCAACAGCATTCACCCTGCAGCTATCCTGACGCCAATGTGGGAGCCGATCTTGGGCACGGGGCCGGAGCGAGAGGTCACCATGCAGGTGATGGTTGCAGACACACCAATGCGCCGCTTCGGAACACCCCAGGAAGTTGCGAGTCTGGCGGTGTTCCTTGCCTCAGACGAATCTGCATACGTCACAGGCTCCGAGTTTCACGTTGATGGCGGCATCTTGGCCGGGTCTGCAGCAGTACCAAGTCGGCAGTAGTTGGTCTAGCGGCGAACGGAGCAGACACACAGGTTCGCTAAGGGCATCCCTAAGCTTAAGCTCCATTTCGGATTGGCCTGCGAGGACTCTGCCCAAGATCGTCGTTGATAGCCTTAAGGGAGCCGTGGGCTGCGGCCGGTTGCGTTAACACCTACCTACGGCGGGTTAGTTCAGCACCATCCCACCCCTGGCGCACGTGTCGGCCAAGCGGTAGGCCGAAGCGACCTGCAGAAAATCCTTCGCCGACGTGCCACGAAGGGACGGCAAACGGTAAGGCCTCCTATTGGGTCCGCGACTGGGGTTGAATCCGAATCTGCGCGTTCATTGGCTGGTCGGCTGTGACCACTCACGCGCAGGTTCACGCTACGTTTTATGTAGTCGATATAGGATAAAAACCACGACGCTATGTCGTCTAGGCAGGAGAGGATAACTCTTTAGGATTGACTGGCGGAATCAGCGATGGATTAAAACGGTTGCCAGCATTCTGTCCACGATGGGCTGCATCAGTCTAGATGACGACTCTTGCACGGACGCAGTAATCAGTATCTTGTCGGCCCCCATAGGGATATGATATTGGCTAACGCGGAACGGCGCTCCGCCAAGCACTGAGGCGCGGCGATACGAGATAAGCATAGCCTTCTTGCCGCCTACATTAATAATGTCGAAACGCTCCTCGCCGAGATATCGACCTCCCTGACGCTCCAAAATTCCAGCAAGTACGCTTGCTTGCTGCTTCCAATTTTCAGCGAGGTCTCGAACAATAGCGTCTTTACCCCGAGCAAGATCTTGAATCAGATCCGCTTGACTACCAGTCTCATTAACGAATGATACTCTGAATATGACCTGCGGCCTGTCTGCCGAGGACAAAACCGATAACGAAGAAGCATGCACCGAACCGCCTAACCTGCCCGTGGGGTCGAGAATTGCATTAGTAGCAGCGGCAATATCCTGCCGCCCAGCAGCATCCCTCACGAACCAGTGAGATGGAACCGTGACGATGACCCTCCCAGACAGGTCGATAGTGGAGTACTGCAGGGTCTGGGCATACGCTGAGATCTGCACAAACCCAGAGAGCACTAGGAGAAAGAACTGAGTAAAGATCCGACGAGCATTCATCTCAACTGATTGTGCTTCCAAGCCCAAAAGTGCTGCAACAGATAATCGCTTTACGTCGCCTGTGAAGATGACTCTCTAGAGGGTCAAGCACGTGCCACCGGTGCGCAACTACGTCAGAGCGACGCCAGCAGATGATGCTCCATCTTTTCTGTTGACCCTTCAGCGCGCGACAAAATCCCTCCGTCATTCGTGAGCGCGAGACTGGCGAGGAGCGAAAGGCCGCGCCGTCGACCCCCGGCGTCGCCATGTAACGCGTAGGGGTGCTCTGCTGCTGTGGGCAACTCGCAGGTTGAGACTGGTAGCTGCCGGCCCTGACGCGAGAGACAAATAGACGGCTCGAAATGGAATCAGTGCACGCCCATCTCGCCACCGACTGAGTCAAGATACCGCGAGGCAATCCGAAGCAACCCATGACCACACTCAATCTCTATCAGGCTTTAAGAGTTGCCGACGTAGATCAAGCGGAGCTCGAGCGACTCCTGCTCACGCACTTCAGCGGATCGTGGAGTAAGGGTGATGACGAGGTGCAGTACGGCCAGATCGGCCAATCAGCGGCAGCGATCCGGGTGAAGTACTCGAAGGACGGCGAGATCGCCGCGATAACGCCCGGCCCGGCACTTGAAGCATCAGTCATCGCCGAGGTAGTCGAGAAGATTGAGCGTCATTTGCTGAAGAGCACTACGACGCATATTGGCCAACTAGTGCTCTTTGCCATCGTGCCGACGCGAGGCTGGTATCGATACAAGGATGTGCTCCAGCTTGTGCCAGTCCCGCCTGAGGCGCCTCGTCCGCCGTTCTTCATGGGGGATCACCCGCTCCTTCTCCAGTACCAGGTGAAGAGCAGCGCCGACTTCCAGACAGACATGCTGAGGCGGTCGCGGGTTGGGCGCGAACTTGAGCTGTTATGTACCGCGCTCAATGCATGGATACGTGGCGGCATTGGTACGGTTACACGCCATCACTGGTCGCTCGTAGGCAATCCAAGGGACCCGGCGAACTGGCGAAGCGAATACTGCCAAGAGGCATACTTCTACCCAAACGCCAATGGAATAGCGCCAGCGTACACGGTGGTCGATTGCCTTGAGGCTATGCCAAGCGTCCCCGCACAGACTCACTACACGAAGATGGGAATCAGCGGGAATGAGGTGCTCGACATGCCGGACACGTTCGAGCAGTGCCTCAATGTGTACTTCGCTCTCCCACACAATGAGAAAGAGCGGTTCTTTCGCGCGTGCTTTTGGTTCCAGTACGCTCAGCGGGTGGCGACGTTCTCGTACTCTGGCGCCTTTACGGCACTCGTGAGCGCAGTCGAGGCGCTCATGGGTGATGCTAAGCCTGATGCGTTTTGCAGTTCATGCAAAAGGCCACTCGGGGCAGGGCCGACAAGGCGCTTCATCGATTTTGTCGAACGGCACGCTCCCTCGCCAGCTGTTTCGCAAGCGGATCGACGGCGCCTGTATTCACTCCGTTCGAGCCTCTCTCATGGCGGTTACCTCCTTCACGCAGACAGATACGGCCGGGATGGTGGAATGACCGCGACTGCACTCTCAGACGACGCCAATCACCAAGCACTATGGCAAGCAGTGCGCGTCATACTCGTGAACTGGCTACTCGCAGAGGAGCAAATGCGTGGTCTTAACTGACACACTTGTTGGACCCGCGCAGCACCAACAGAAGCGAGTAGTTCCTCAACGCAGTCAGAGCAGGAGCGCTTCACCGTTGACCGTCGTCGTCCCACGGCAAACGCCGCCGACCACTAGCGGCCGTCCTGCCGAGTGAACGACGGACAGACGAATAGGCTGTGGCCTTTCTGGCACTCCTCCATAACGATGAAGCAGTCGTTCAAAACCCAAGACAATGGAATCGTGAGTTGGGTCTGCTGATTCCGCTCCCAGTACCGCATACACTAGGCTGGCCCCATGAGACGGGCTTGCCTTCGGCGCTTTGGTCGCCGGTTGTCATATCTCAACAGGGCAGTACTTGGAGCGATCAATGGACGTAGGGCGCTTTCGAATGGCCGTGGTCGGACTTCTCATCGTTATGTCGACATCTTTCGCCTCGGCACAGCCACTCTTTGGCACGCTTCTAGCGACTGACAAACCTGAGACAGCACACCAAAAGCTAAAGGCCATGGGCTATTCGGGTTTCTCATTCACTGAGCGTGCAAGCTGTAAGTTCGATGACTCGTGCCTTGGGACCTTTACAGGGCCGAGCGTCAACAAAGGCTTCGTGCGCTTCTCGCCCCTGGGGATCAGATCCGTCCTCCTAGAGACCTCAAGCGCCTCGGAGATGGTGATCACTTTGTCTCGTAAGTACGGCACCCCATCGATCCCGAAGGCGGCATCAGGCAGTTCAATTTCAGCAGTACTAAGAAACCAAGGCGCCCCGACTCATTTTTGGAGTCTCCCCACAGGGGTCGAAATCTCAGTGGGGAAGGATGGCAAGGTCAATTATTTCAGTCCGGAGGCGACGGATAAGTCGGCGGACAAAAATGGCTTGAAGAATTTCTGATTCCGTAGTGGCATCACCGGTATCTCTAGGCTCGGACGGTGAGTTCTTACAGGGCATCGGGTGGAAAGTTGAGGGCGCTGCGGCATGCGTGCACACCATGAAGGACGCAATAGTCTGGGACCTGATGTCAAGGAAGCATCACTCAAGGCCCTTCACCCTGAAACCTCGACAAGTTCATTTCGGGCCCCGGTGCCCGCTCGCTTTAGTGCTACATCGCTCGGAAGATGGTCCGCGTGAATGGTTTGCAGCGCCAATCTGCAGCCAGCTTGCGCCTTTCTGGCGCTCCTTCAATCAGACCGGAGCAGGCTCGGCTCACACAGGCTAGCCATTTCGCCTATGTAAGAACTGAGGGCGGCTTGAACTGACTCAATGGGGGCGTCGCACCTACTTCCCATGATGACCAGAGCAGACCTCTCTGTGCGAGGCGAGATGCAGACATGGTCCCTGAGCCACTCAAGACCGTAGATCGCCAGGGCCTTGAGCAGGATTTGCTCAAGGCACATGATGCGCCCGGCCAACTTCTCCCGGAGCCGCGGGGCCAACTGGGCCACTGCCCTGATCGCGCGCTTGTCCCCCGTGATGATCACCGCCCGTCTGTCTACTATGGCGGCACTCAGAAGAACAGCTTCACCAGGATCGATGTCGGGCACGTCCTGGAGTTCTGCCAGAGGTTCAACGGCATCAAGGCGGCCCGCAAGCGCTGCAAACTGTATCGCCATCTCTGCAGCTTCCTTGTTTGCGAAGACTTTGTCTGGCCTGGCGGAGCCAATCCTTTTCTTTGCACGGAATTCCAGCGAGGTCAGGACTGCGCAGTCCGTTGGCCCCACCTGAAGCAGGCCGGGCAGCACCATTAGCATCTGCCAGTGCGCGAGCTTGGCCGCTGCGTCCACGTCCACCAGAGGCCTCATGCTCAACCCGCAGTGTTTGCGTCAGCTAACCCAGTGATGCTAGCAATCAGATCCTGTAAGTCTTCAGCGACAAGTTCTAGGCTCAGGTGCGTACGCAGCCTCGCCGCCAGAACTTCCTGCGGGTTCATGTCCTCACTGAGGTAATTCAGAGCGCTGGCGGCATCAGCCCAACGCTTAGTCTCAAATGCTGCGCGCAACACAAGGTGGCCTGGCTCGATGCCGAGTGCGCGACCACCTTCCCGTGCGAGAACCGCCAGCTCGACAGGAGACGCGTGTGCGGGCCAACTCCGGATCGCCGCAGCTACCTGAGCGCCGCCCAGAACCTCCAACGCGTACTCGTCGGCTTCCTGCTCCTGGCGATCGCCAACGGTTTCACTGACGTACTCAGAACTATCCTTCAGCGATATATCGACGATGCTCGCGCCAGGGCGAAGATGGCCCTGGGCGATGTGGCCCATCTCGTGACCGAGGATGAAGCTGAGCCACGCGCGCGAGGACCTCTTCTTGGCCAGCACGATTGCAGGTCTATTGGCTACCTGAAGTGCTGCTCCGTCCATTTTTCGGACGCCCACAGGCAGATTGGGCAGGGGAATGACCGGGATGCCGTGATTCCAGCAAACGGCAAGCATTGCATCAAAGCCAAGTACACCATGCTGATCCGCAGCTCGCACCTCCGCTTGGAGCACCTCAAGGGACTGAGGAAGCGGCACGTAGGGCTGGCTCATGCTCGCGCTTACGGCTTGGGCTAGTGAAGATGCCAAGTACGTAGCCGCCGCCAGCTGGGCTTGATCCACGTGCGCCGCGTGCTTGTAAGCCAGCTGTGTGGCGGCGCCTTTGGGTCTGAGCTCGCCCCTCATGAGCGCTGCAACGTCCACGCTCAATCGCCGACTTAAAAGCATGGCAAGTTCTGCCACGCCATCGGCACGCGTTTCCACCTGAGGATCCCACCAGGCAGGCAGCAGCTTTCGAACTTGTGCCCGAGTAAGGCCCAAGCCAGCGATGGTGCGGTAGAGATCTTTGCTGGTGGTGGTCAGGATTCTTCTCCCTTAGGCGGTGCCGTCCGGCGCGAAAGTACTGGACCAACTGCCACGATGATGTCAGCTAACAGCTGCGCGTGAGCGGAGGTGCCGTCCCAGACCTTGGCGAGTGCGGAGTCGAGCACGTGGCGATTATCGGCGGCGGCAGAAGGCGATTCTATGCCAATATTCTGGTTTATTCCCGCAAGATTCAACAGGCGCTCAATTGTGGCTGTGATGGATTTGACCTGGCCGCCAAGGAACTTTGATACGACTGACTGGCTGCAACCGCAGCGCGCTGCAAGGTCTTCCTGACGAACTTTAGAGGTCTGGAGATACTGCTTCAAAGCCACTCTAGCCGCGGCAACCGTCGGGTCTGGAGGCGTTGGCTTTCTTGGCATATATGCCAGTATAATGTCCCCATGAGCGAATTGGCAGTCACCGAAAAGGACATTCGAGACAGCCTGCGCACGCGACTGTCCTCCGCAGCCCTGGCGTCCGGCGCACGCGTATTCGAGGAGCTCACTCTAGAGAACGGAGCCGCGCGTGTGGACTTCGCTGTGGTGGGTGAAAGGCTGCACGCGTTCGAGATCAAGAGCGATCTGGACAACTTCTCGCGGCTGCACAACCAGATTCATGCGTATAACCGTGTGTTCGATAGCATCACGATGGTGACGACGCAATTGCACCTCACCGCCGCGATTCAGATCCTGCCGTCCTGGTGGGGCGTGCAGTGCGTCCGGCGCACTGGTGGCGCGACGTTGGAGGTGCACGAAGTGCGGCCCGCAGCCGTTCATGACCGGCAAGATGCGCGGAGCTTGGCCATGTTCTTGTGGCGGGAAGAGGCGCTACATGCGCTCAGAAACGCAAACAGAAGCGCTCCAACTCGCGCGAATCGTTGGGAACTGGCGGAGGCAATGGCTTCCGCCTTCACGCTTCCTCGATTGCGAGAGGTAGTCTCTCAGGCACTCCTCTCTCGGGTGCCCAAAACGGCGTCAGATGCCTAGAGCTGTCTGTATCAACGCGACGTGGTGGCTAGTTGCATCTCGACGCCAACTGCTCGGGGTCCCGTTCTTGGCGTCTAGGCTGGGATCCTTTGCGGCTTTATCGTAGGACGCGTCTCCGAAGCTGAACGCCGCACCACTGTAGATAGTGTCACTCACCAAGAGCTTGCACAGGTTCTTGAGTTGGTTGGGGCCGCCTCCCTTGAAGCCCTTGGCCTTATACACGCGCCAGAAACCGTCGGCTGTGTATCGCACAGAGACGGATGGATTGACTTGGTCCGCGGGCAGGTCTGGCATCAACGCAGGGTTGCTGACAGTGTAGTCCGCATAGCGAACCGTCGGGAATTCCTTGGACGCCTGCAGCAGCTTCCAGATCTTCCACTCCACTCGCTGAATGTCATGGAAGCCTTGCTTGAGGCCTGCTAAGTTGACCGGGAAGGAACCACCAGCGAGGGTTACGCTCGCGTAGTTGGATCCTGCAGCTTCTACAAGGAAGGGGCGCGTGAGACTCCATCGCGTCGCGGGCACATCATTAACGATAGAGAACTGATCGACTAGCAGGTGTACGAACTTCGGGCTGAAGCCGTACGTTGAGAGTTGGCTGAGTCCTGTTTTAACCATGTCCGCATCCACGAACGGGGTGATGACGCGGAAAATCTGCTCGGGGAACTTAAGGAGTCTGCTGAACTCGGTGGATGGCTCCGCGAGCATCGCCTGCGTGATCACGGGGAGGACGTTAAGCCCGCTCGCGCTGGCAAGCTGTTGACAGATGATTCCCAGCAGACGCGCCTGATTCGGGTAAGCAGGTGCCACATAGCGAGCGTCAATCGCGACAGCGCCACTCCAGCACTTTCCCAACTCGCTTGCCACCTTATTCAAATAGGCCGGCAAAGCAGTCTTCAGGCCAGCACTGTCGGGCGTGGCCAATATTGGTAACAGCTCCATGAGTGGCAGCGTCGCGTCGCGCCTCGCGACGGGCACGTTTCGCAAAGCAATGCGCTCACCCTGCTTCCACTTCAGAATGGGCATGTAAGCCCAGTTCGTCTCGGTCATCTGTCCTCCTTTAGTTAACGACGAAACAAGTGTTTCGATTGATATCTGAGAAAGCCAAAGCACGGAGCCTTCATCGATCAAGAACGGCTGCGCTCAAGCATTCAGAGCACGGTGCTCAGAGGGCTGGCTGAAGTGGGTAGGGCAAGCACAGACAAGTGCGATGGTGAGTATCCGGTTCCTAAACGGCGGCAGTGAGTGCGTTGACTTTGTGGCCACCTAGCGACCGCTTGCCGGACGAACTGCCGAACACCGCATAATGAATTATGTGAGGTTATCGGTTCTGGCCGTGCCCTCTATTTGAGTTCTCATCGGTCCTGCCCAATATAAGTTCACCAAAGCCATCATGATGGCGATACTGAGTTTTTCGACACCGCTGGGATGTGTACCCTCGTACCGGTGATTCAAAGCGCCAACTGGTGAACACCGGCAAATGTTGCTGTCTAATGAAATAGTAATGTGCCTGAGTTTCTGTATGCTCAAATCACGAGCCAGAGAGATCAGTCAGTAGAGAATCCGGCGACTCTTGAGCGCTATGGGCTGCAGCTAGGTAGTCGACAAAGGCCCGCATCTTCGGAGGCATCACTCGTTGAGGCTGCCATAGCACCCAGGCGGTAGGCCCAAAAGTGCCTGTGGGTTTCCACTCGGGTAGCACGGCCGTAAGCCTCTCCGCGACCAAGTCTTCTCTGACGACGAACTCTGGGACTAGCCCCAACCCCATATGCCTAAGAACTAGCTCACGAACTACGTCGCTGCTATTAACGACGACCGGACCCTTTACCTCTACGTCCACACAGTCGCTCCCACGCGAAAACTGCCACGTCGAGCCGTTGCGTCGCCCATTCGCACTAAAGGACATGCACGGTACGCTCAGGAGGTCATTTGGATGATCGACTAGATGCATCCGCATGAAACGAGGAGTGCCGCAGACCACGAAGGGCACATCGTGCAGCGGGCGGCCCGCCAACAAGGGGTTCGGGCTGGCGGTCAAGCGTATCGTGAGGTCGAGGCCCTCCTCGATCAAGTCCACGTATCGGTCTACGAGCAAGAGCTCGACTTCCACGCCAGGGAACTGCTGGATAAACCCGGGGAGCAAGGGGCCAAGCACGTGTCGACCGTAAGTTACGGATGTACTGACACGAAGCCGTCCCGTTGGCTTCTGACCATGTTGAGCGGCAGCGTCGAGAGCGGCGGCAGCCGACCTTGCCATGGCCTGAGCGTGTTCATACAAAGACTCGCCTGCTTGCGTGACTGCCATTCGACGTGTCGTGCGGTGGAGCAGCGTGAGCTCAAGATTCGTCTCCAAGCGACGCACTTGCTTGGTGACCTGGCTCTTCGCAATTCCGAGAGCGACTGCTGCCGCTGTGAATGTTCCATGCTCAACTACTGTCGCGAAAACCAGCAGGTCGGCGATAAGCTGGGACTGTGGAACGTCTGTCTGCATTGTTCTTCAGTGGAAACAGACTTTTAGTCCGGGACTGGATTGTTTCAATCGATTGAACGGAAAAGAATACGTCATCGAGAAGCACATGCGGTAGCCATCTGCAATCGATCAACACGAACCCGTAGCACCAGTAACTTCCGGAGCCTAATGAAATGCCACTTCTTCAACTCAACCTCACCGACGTAAAGCTAACCATCCCACAACGGAATACTGTGCTTGCAGGTCTGACAGAGAGAATGGCATCTATCCTTGGCAAGCGCGCGGATCTCACAGTGGTGAATATCACGCAGTCTGACTCCGGGCAATGGTCGCTTGGGGGCCAGTCTCTCGGAGGTCAAGGATGGTGCGCAAGTCTGACAGTTCACATCACGGCAGGAACGAATACTGCTGAGGAGCAATCCAGCTTCATAGCTTCCGCCTTTGCCCTTTTACAGGAGGTCCTAGGCGCACCTCCCGCTGCACCTGTATACATTATCGTCAACGAAATTGCTGCATGCAGCTGGGGCTACGACGGTCGAACACAGCTTAGCCGTCGCCAGGCTCCAACAATTCCGACAGTCTAAGTGACGTCAAATTGTTCTTCAAAATCGCGAGTCCTTGATAGCTGGCATGACAATCTCTCGCACAAAGCTCGAAGGCGAGAGATTCAACATCGCTTTAACCATCGCCACAACGTCATGGACTGGCACTAACTCTCCATTTCCACGCGACGCGGCTTGGAGACAGGGTATCGATAAATTATCGTCTGTATTGAGGTAACCCAGTTGCAGAACTGTAACGCCAAGACCCTGATTGCGGAAACCTTCACGGAGAGCGCTGGCAATGCCTGTTAGCGCTGTCTTGCTAGCTCCAAACGCTACCTCCGGACGTCCGTTACCGAGAAGCGCCGAGGTGGATCCAGTAATAACAAGGCGCGGATTACTAGAAGCTAACAGTTTGGGGATAAGCCGCTTCAGGATCAAAATAGTTGAAGCGATGTTGACTTCAATAAGCTCTAGGGTCGTTACATCGTTTTGGGATAGAAAACTGTAGTCCTGCCCAAACGCCTCAGGCTCCCAGATACCGACGTTATAGATAAGGGTATCAATGATGTCAGGCGCACCAAGTTCAATCGTCTGAGCCGCCTCTTGCGGATCCGATAGGTTCGCAGAAATCCATCGAATATCCACGCCTTGTTGCGTATCCAAATCTAGGGGTTTCGAGCGCGACACGCCTGTAACACAGTCACCGGAACTGGGAAGCCCTTCAACGAACGCGCGCCCAAGTCCACGGCTCGCTCCAATCACCATCAGCTGCATTTATGCCTTTCTTTGGAACTCCAACATCGCACTTGTATTTGGTGACACTAGCGTCTCGATGATAAGAGAACCGCTGCCTTCATTCACGGGCAGCGTCTTGGTGATGCCGCCTTTTTTATGCTGTTCTGGCCACTTTCTCATCCTCTGATACGTTCGGAACGCAGTTGTACTGACAAGAATTCGACGTGCCATCTTCGATGACTACTACATCTAGACAGCGTGAGACTTCTTTGGCACCCGCCAATCGCAGCACGGAAAGAGCAAAGCGCCCGCATCGGTACGAGATTTTGGCTTCAGCAGTCGCACATGCCATCTCCACGGGAGCGCTTGCCGCAGGAGAGCGGCTGCCCTCGGTCCGAGAGCTCTGTCGTCAACACTCGGTCAGTCTTTCCACAGCTATGCAAGCGATGCGCTGCCTGGAGGACTCGGGCTTGGTTGAGGCTAGGCCGCGATCGGGATTCTTTGTCCTGCAGCGTGCTGCGGTGCAAGTACATGCTCCTGCCTTGGGAGTAGGCGAGCCTCCGGCGAGCAGATCGCCGGGGCTCAGCGCAAGCAGCCGTGCTGAGCTTATGGATCTCGCTAACCGAGAGCACGGCTTCGGGGCGGCGTATGTCGGCAAAGAGCTTCTAGAAACGGCTCGTATCCAGCGCTGCATGCTTAAGGCTGTTCAAGACCACGGATCGACTCTCGCGCGCTTTGAAGCCGGTAGCGGCCATCAAGCCCTCCAGCGGGCCGTGGCTCAACACACGCTGCGTTTTGGCTCCAAGCTAGAGTGGCAATCTATCCACATTACGAGTGGGTGCTTGGAGGCCATCTCGCTGGCCCTTAGAACAGTGACGGTGCCAGGAAGTCGTGTAGCTATTGAAACGCCTACCTTCTTCGGTTTTTCAGAATTACTAGCGCAGATGGGTCGCGTGGCCCTTGAGATTCCTACGCATCCCGTTGAGGGAATCAACCTCGATGCGCTGCAGTACGCCATGGAACAAGGACATGTTTCGGCGGTACTTCTGTCGCCTGCGCTCTCAAACCCGCTCGGCTCATCTATGCCACTGGCCCAGCGCGAACGCTTGGCTGCACTGGCTGCTCGCTACAAGATCGCCGTCATTGAGGATGTTGTCTGGAACGACCTTATCGAGCAGCCGCAGCTACGTACGACCGTTCAAGCACTTGATCGTGAGGGTTGGGTGATGCTCTGCGGAAGCTTCACAAAGACTCTGGCTCCGGGCCTGCGGCTGGGTTGGTTGCATGCTGGGCGCTGGAGCGATGCTGTCGAAGGTCTGCGCAGCCATACTATGAGCCGTCCTACTGAAGTTCTGGAGCTCACCCTTGCGAGGCTGTTGAAGCAAGGCGGGCTTGAGCGTCATCACCTCAAGCTTCGCTCTGTCCTCGAGAGCCGGCGGGCTTACGCCAGAGAAATCATCGCAAGAACTTTTCCCAGAGGCACTCGGGTGAGCGATCCGCCAGGGGGCATGCTCCTGTGGGTCGAAATGCCAGAGGGGTTGGATTCCCATCTGCTGCTGGAACACGCGCTGCCTGAACGACTTAGCTTCATTCCGGGTACGCTGTTTTCCACTAAGCAACGTTACCGCAACTGCCTGCGCTTAGGCCTTGGTGGACGCTGGGGCTGGCAACAGCACGCGGCGCTTGCCAGGTTGGGAGCACTTGCCTGCAAGCTCTCCGGTTGAGCAAGGCAGCCTCGGCACTTCAGTACCAACATCTGCACCTTAGGTGCCTCCATCATGCCTCTTCAGACCCATACGACGCACAGAATCTTCGTTGAAGCGCCTGCCGAGAAAGTCTTCATGTTCTTTACGCCAGCGGGCGAGGAGCTTTGGGTGGAAGGCTGGGGGCCGCGCTATGTGTGTCCAGCTGACGGAGCGACGCAGCAGGGCATGGTCTTCTGCACCGGGCAAGGCACTGGCCTCACGGTTTGGACGATGTTGGAGTTCAACCGCCATACGATGCGATCTCGCTACGTGAGATGCGCACCGGCCACACACACAGGCATTGTGGAAGTGGCGTGCAGCGCGCTTGACGCCTCGCGCACGCAGGTTGAGGTCACCTACACGCTTACCGCTTTAAGCCCGGAGGGCGAGGTCATGCTCCAAGCGTTTGAAGGTCCGGCGTTTGCGTCGATGATCGAAGGGTGGGCGAGAAGCATTTATCTCCACCTACCTAGGCTGCTGGCGGCCACGATTCGCTGAAGGCGCACTCAGCCCGGAAACGAGCTGGAAGTCGTAAACCTTTCCAATTAGTTCGCCGGCTCTGCCGAGCCATGCAAACGGCGAACGATGGCCGAGTACAACGGGCACGCTGTGATGATTGTTTAAGTTCGCCCACTGGTTTCAACACTTCAAACATATCTTTGATCCATTCGCCCGTAGCCAACATGCCGGACACTAGCTTGAGCTCGCAACCTCAACCTCCTTCGAACGAGGCCGGCTTTGCCCGCCGCCGCGGGAAAGTGTACGAAGCCGTTTGGGAATGGATTGACCGCAAGGGACTTGAGTGGTGTGTGGTCTGCGAGCGCTCTGATAGCGTTCGAATAGAGGGCAGAGTTGTCGCAGTTTTGGGTGAGAATCCAATAAAGTTGCGCTACGAGATCACACTAGAGCCCGGATGGGTGTTTCATAACGCAAGCGTCAGCTGCGAGTTGGGCAACTCCCTAAAAACGCTGCATATCCAGCGCACTGTGCAGGGCGTGAGCGTGGCTGGCGAAGAACGGCCAGATCTGACGGGATGCGTCGACATCGACCTCATGACATCGCCTCTTACCAACACGCTGCCGATTCGCCGGCTTCGGTGGAAACCTGAAAGCAGTCACGAAATCTTTGCTGCCTACATTCGAGTGCCTGAGCTCAGCGTCGAACGCGTTACGCAGCGCTACTCGCTACTTGGCGGTGAATCGCTTGAGAGCCAGTGTTTTGAACATCAGCTTCCGGCACAGCCCACCACCCAGTCGGGCTCGTCAAAGGCGTTTGAATATCACAGCGCTGCTAGCGGGTTTCGGACGACACTGCACGTCGACGCTAATGGCCTCGTGTGCCACTACCCACCATACTGGCTTCGTTTACGCTGATCGCTCCACCTCTGACTCTGCTACGGATTCTAGAGAACCGATGAGGTAGGTCTGCAATTTGAAGATGCTGCTAGTGCAACGTACGTCCCAAGCGAAGCCTTTATGCTCTTGCCGGCAGATACGGAATGATGTTCTTCAGCGCGTTAGATACGTACGCCTCCTTCTCACCCACTGGAGCGACGTAGTGCAAAGCTGAGGCAGCAGACTCGGTACCTTCCGTGCGTGCGATGATCCAAGCGGCAAGATAGGGCGAGGCGAAACAGCCGCCAGCGGTGGCGACGTTGCCGCTTGCGTAGAAGGGCTGGTTCAAGACTTCGATGCCTGCTTCTTGTACCCAAGGCTTAGATGTCAAGTCGGTGCACGTCGGCATGCCAGCGACCAACCCTAGCTTTGACAAGATCAAGGTGCCGGAGCACTGTGCTGCGATGAGTTGGCGCTCTGGATCTAACTTGATCCTCGCAAGCAACTCACGTGACGATGCCACTTCCCGTGTCTTGAGTCCGCTTCCGATGATTACGGCATCAGCAGAGGCGGCATCTTCCAAGGAAGACTGTGCCCGAACGGTGACCCCATTCATCGACGTCACCTCTGGCCCCGGGCAGCAAAGGGTGACCCGCCAATCGGCTTTCTTGACGCGATTGAGTACTCCAAGAGCTATGAGTGAATCAAGTTCGTTGAAGCCTTCGAAGGTAATGATTGCGGTATGCATAAACAGTTCGGACTCTAGGCTCAGGTTGCTTGTCGTCTAGTTTGAAGTCATTCGGCGTGGCGTGGATTTCGCGAGCGGTCCTTTGACCTTATGTGGCTGAGTCCGGCTCCAATGTTCGGATCTTGTTCAGCGGGACCCAGCCTGAGGCATTGTCGGACACGCGTACGCACCACGCCCAGCCATTGAGTACACGAGAGGACTCGAGCACCTCGCCAACATCAACCTCAAGCTCGCGGGCCGTGTAACTCTCTAGCGCAACTGCGGCATCCTTGCGGATGAACTCCAGTACCTGCAACGGCACCCAGCCTGCCTCCTGCCCCGTGGCGCTGCACAGGAACCAGTCCTTCCAACCTGGGTCACCCTCAAAGCGCTCTCCCACGGTCAGGTGCGTCCCCGCTTCAAAGGTGATTGGATTTGGATACTCGCTGCGGTGGGGTGCGGCGACGATGAGTCTGGTCATGGTGCAACGCCGGAGTTATTCCGTGGGTGTAGTCGTCACTGTGAGAGTGACAGCATTCAGTGTGACTTGGCTCTAGGTGCCGGCGGGCCAAAGACCCCACTAGTGAGGCCTGTCATGTCGCGAACCGGTCCAACTGCATCTATCGAGAACCGTTTCTTTCGGCCAAGCTGGCAAGCTAACATGTCTTTTCCTGACCCCGGGAAACTTCACTTTCCGTTTAATCAACTCTCTGCGCTCAGGCACCTGCCGCGCCAAGCGCAGCACGCGCTGGCGATCACCGTCCAAGGAGATCTCGCGCAGACCTTTGAGGGCAACTTTCACCCGGGTCTAGACCTTGGCCCGAAACTGGGTATACGCAAAAAAATGATCATGACTCCAGCGCATCGCGTCCACCGGTCGAGCAGCTTCACGGCTGAGCGCGCCTGGGACGCTCTTGACATCGCGGAACTGAACGGAATCACGGTCCGACTTCACTGGACGGACCAGCCGTACAAGTGGCACACCAATCAAGGGCAAGAGGTGTTTGCAGTCATGGACGGACGCGTGGACATGCACGTGCGTGGACCTAAAGGCGTCGATGTAATTGAGCTCGCTGCTGGCGACGTGTTCTATGCTGGCGCGGGCTGCGAGCACGTTGCGCATCCACAAGGCGCAGCCCGAATCCTCGTAGTCGAGACCAAGGGCTCGGTTTAAGCACGAGGACCTAAGCCAGTACGCGTCCGGAAGCTGACTTCGCGCCTCCGGTCCTCGGCGTGCTTTTGGGCTCGATGAGCAACAAGTGAACGTCGCCATTGGCCATTGGCCACTGGACCTTGGTCCACGTTCTTTGGATCGATGAAAAGCTCGACCAAGCTAAGCTTCACCCTGTGCTCTCGTAGGTGAATGGCGAGAGAGCCTTAGAGCACCAAGAAAAAGTCGTCAATGGCGCCACGCCGTGGCAAACGAACTGACCCTTGGCCTTAGCCGAGCAGAGTGCACTAGTGACGAATCGCTGCACTGCTAAAGAGCAGAGGCGCATGGCTGTCCAGCCGAAGGCAGGCTTGAGGCCTGCAAGCTTGCCGTAAAGCCACTTGTTTTCGGGCACGGCTCATACAGGGCTGTTCTTTGACTTCTGTCTTGAGTCCATTGGATATATCTGTGCATTTACCTCGAAGTCTCGGTGGGTGACAGTGGGGCTGCGGTCCATCCCTAGTTTGATGTTCACCTTTTTCCATGCATTTGCCAACTCACTTCGTAGAACAAGGTCCTAAAGAGATTCACCGAATAATCCGGGCCTACCCTTTAGGAATGCTTCTCCGTGTAACGCCGCAAGGCCTAGACGTGGACCACTTTCCTTTTGTCCTTCTACCAGATGAAGGGGCACATGGCGTGCTACTTGCTCATGCCGCGCGGGAGAATCCAAGCTGGCGCACCATTAAAGCCGGCGAGGAGGCGATGGTGGTGTTTCGCGGAGTCCAAGGTTACGTTACCCCGAACTGGTATCCGGGTAAGCATGAGACGCACAGGCGAGTACCAACCTGGAACTACGAGGTGGTACACGCGAGGGGCTCGCTTCAGGTTCTAGAGGACGAGCGTTCAGTCAGGGGCGTTGTATCGCGCCTAACCCGTCAGCATGAGGCGCTACATGCTCAACCATGGAAGATGGGTGACGCTCCGAGTGACTACATCAAGCATGAGCTTGGCCTCGTAGTTGCGCTACGTTTCTCCATAACTGAACTCATCTGTAAGCGTAAGCTGAGCCAACACCATGACGCTAGGGATCGGGAGGGCGCTATTCAAGGTCTTGAGGCTAGCGGTGCGCACGGTTTGGCGCAGGCCATGCGGAGCACGTCTCATCAAAAAAAGTAACAAGGGGACGCGCCAATGCCTAGCGAGCCAAACAGCACACAGGTTGCAGGAGGATGTCTGTGCGGCAGTGTTCGCTTGCAGGCCCTCGGAGAACCACTTCGAGTTGGAATCTGTCACTGCCTTGATTGCCGCAAGCATCACGGAGCGCTGTTCCACGCTTCTGCCATATATCCCGGTGAACGGGTCAGCACGGTAGGTGTTACGGCAAGCTTCCGGGGTCGATTCTTTTGCCCTAAGTGTGGCTCCTCTGTGTATTCATGTAGCGGGAGCGAGATAGAGATCCACCTAGGCTCGCTCGATGAACCCGATCAGTTCAAGCCGACCTATGAACTTTGGACAGTACGGCGGGAA
>Ga0075157_10001119_pt1 | contig 17510 bp, 13 predicted proteins | sample JI81BgreenDNA_FD_70967 | JGI IMG/M metagenome (GOLD analysis project Ga0075157, IMG submission 70967) | Wastewater effluent complex algal communities from Wisconsin, to seasonally profile nutrient transformation and Carbon sequestration -... | ecosystem: Engineered > WWTP > Effluent > Algae...
TCGTCTGGCAACTGGCGCGGGAAATGGGCCTGCGCGGACGGGTCTGGAACGACCCCGAGGGCGTGGGGATCGAGGCGGCGGGTGAAAACCTCGACGCCTTCGCCGAGGCGCTGCGCGACCGCGCCCCGCCGCTGGCGCGGGTCGATGCGGTCGAGGTGTCGCCCCTCGCCGCCGACCTGCCCGAGGGCTTCGACATCGCCCCCAGCCGCGGGCACGGCGCCGAGACCCGCGTCACCCCCGATGCCGCCACCTGCGCCGACTGCGCGGCCGAGATCGTCGCGCCCGGGCGGCGGCGGGGCTATGCCTTCACCAACTGCACGCACTGCGGCCCCAGGTTCAGCATCCTGAACGGCCTGCCCTATGACCGGGCGCAGACCACGATGGCGGACTTTGCCCTGTGCCCCGAGTGCCGCGCCGAATACGACAACCCCGCCGACCGCCGCTTTCACGCGCAACCCGTCGCCTGCCCGGCCTGCGGCCCGCGGCTGTGGTTCGAACGCGCCGGGGCCGAGGTGCCGGGCGATCCCGTGGCGCTGGCGGTGGACCTTCTGCGCGCGGGCGGGGTGGTGGCGGTCAAGGGGCTGGGCGGGTTCCATCTGGCCTGCGACGCGGCGAACCCCGCCGCGCTGGCCCTGCTGCGAACGCGCAAGCGCCGCCCCGCGAAACCCTTTGCCGTAATGGCGCGCGAGGGCGATCTGGCGGCGCTGGCGCATCCGACCGCCGCCGACCTGACCCTGCTGCGCGACCCCGCAGCCCCCGTGGTCCTGCTGCCCTCGCGCGACGCGCTGCCGCCCGAGGTGGCGCCGGGCATGGCCACGCTGGGGGTGATGCTGCCCTATACCCCGCTGCACCATCTGCTCCTTTCGGCCTTTGGCGGCGCTCTGGTGATGACCTCGGGCAACCTGTCGGGCGAACCGCAGGTGATCGGCAACCGTGAGGCGCGCGAGAAACTGGCGGCCTTTGCCGATGGCTTCCTGATGCACGACCGCGACATCGCGCGGCGGCTGGATGACAGCGTGGAACGCAGCACCCCGCCGATGATCCTGCGCCGCGCGCGCGGGCGGGTGCCGGGCACCCTGCCCCTGCCCCCGGGGTTTCAGGGCGCGCCGCAGGTGCTGGCGCTGGGGGGGCAGATGAAGGGGGCGATCTGTCTGGTGAAGAACGGGCAGGCGCTGCTGGGGCACCATCTGGGCGATCTGGATGATGCGCTCTGCGCCGATGAATTCGCCAAGGCCGTCGCCGACTACCGCGCCCTGTTCGATCACCGCCCCGCACTGGTGGCGGTCGATGCCCACCCCGGCTATCGCGCCACGCAGGCGGGCCATGCGATGGGCCTGCCCGTGGCCGAGGTGTTCCACCACCATGCCCATCTGGCCGCCTGCCTTGCGGAGAACGGATGGCCGCTGGACGCAGGGCCTGTGGCGGGGATCGTGCTGGATGGCACGGGGCTGGGCGCCGATGGCACGCTCTGGGGGGGCGAGGTGCTGCTGGGCGATTACCGGGGCTTTTCCCGCGCGGCCTGGCTGGCGCCCGCGCCCCTGCCCGGCGGCGACCGCGCCGCCCGCGAACCCTGGCGCAATGCGCTGGTGCGGCTGGATCAGGCCGGGCTGGCCGATTGGGCCGATGCGCTGTTCCCCGCATCACCGCGCGACCTGCTGCGGCAGGCAGTGGCGCGGGGGGTGAACGCGCCGCTGTCGTCCAGCGCGGGGCGGCTCTTCGATGCCTTCGCGGCGGTGCTGGGCCTCTGCCCGATGGCGCAGAGCTTCGAGGGCGAGGCGGCCATGCGGCTCGAGGCGCTGGCGGCCGAGGGGGGCGACCCCCTGCCCTTCGCGCAGGACGGCGCGCGGATCGATCCGGCGCCGATCTGGGCCGAAACCCGCCGCGCGCTGGCGCAGGGGCAGGTGCCCGCAACCCTTGCCGCGCGCTTTCACCGGGGTCTTGCCCGCGCCTTTGCCGGGGCCGCGCGGGGGCTGGTGGATCAGGGCCGGGCGCGGGCCGTTGCGCTGTCGGGCGGGTGCTTCCAGAACCCGCTGCTCCTGGCCGAGGTGATCCGCGCGCTGGGGGATGTGCCGGTCCTGACCCACCGCCTGACCCCGGCGAATGACGGCGGCCTTGCGCTGGGGCAGGCGGCGGTTGCGGCGGCGCGCGCCCTGGGCGGGGCGGAAAGCCCGTGACCAGCCGGGCGGAAAGCCGGCAAGTCCGCATCCGCCCCCATCGCCGCCCTCAGCCGCCAAGCCCCTGTCATTGCAGCCGAAAACCGCTTTTCACCGGAAACCCTCTTTTCTTTGTGTGCAACCGCACACCGTGATTCCCTGAAGGCCGCAAGGTGCGCGAGCGCCGAGGGACCACGAGGGAGGGCCAGCGTTGAGCCAGATCGAAACCTTCTACGATGTCATGCGCCGCCAGGGGATCACCCGGCGCAGCTTCATGAAATACTGTTCGCTGACCGCGTCGGCGCTGGGTCTGGGGCCGGCCTTCGTGCCCCGGATCGCCCATGCGATGGAAACCCGCCCGCGCACGCCGGTCATCTGGGTGAACGGTCTGGAATGCACCTGCTGCTCGGAAAGCTTCATCCGCGGCGCGCATCCGCTGGCCAAGGATGTCGTGCTGTCGATGATCAGCCTGGATTATTCGCACGTCCTGATGGCCGCCGCCGGCCACGCCGCCGAGGCCGCCCTGGAAGAGGCGATGGAGACGCACCGCGGCAACTATATCCTCGCCGTCGAGGGCAACCCGCCGCTGAACGAGGACGGGATGTTCTGCATCGTCGGCGGGCGCCCCTTCGTGGAAAAGCTGCGCGAGGCCGCGGCCGGCGCCAAGGCGGTGATCGCCTGGGGGGCCTGCGCCAGCTATGGCTGCGTGCAGGCGGCCCGGCCCAACCCCACGCAGGCCACGCCCATCCACCGCGTCATCACCGACAAGCCGATCATCAAGATCCCCGGCTGCCCGCCCATCGCCGAGGTGATGACCGGCGTCATCACCTACATGCTGACCTTCGACCGCCTGCCCGAACTGGACCGCCAGGGCCGCCCGGCGATGTTCTATGGCCAGCGCATCCACGACAAGTGCTATCGCCGCCCGCATTTCGACGCAGGCCAGTTCGTCGAGGCCTGGGACGATGACAACGCCCGGCGCGGCTATTGCCTCTACAAGATGGGGTGCAAGGGGCCGACCACCTACAACGCCTGCTCGACCGTGGGCTGGAACGAAGGGGTCAGCTTCCCCATCCAGTCGGGCCACGGCTGCATCGGCTGCTCCGAGGACGGGTTCTGGGATCAGGGGTCGTTCTATGACCGCCTGACCAACATCAACGCCTTCGGCGTCGAGGCCAATGCCGATCAGGTCGGACTGGCCGCCGCCGGCGTGGTGGGCAGTGCCGTGGCGGTTCACGCCGCGGTCAGTGCGCTGAAGCGCGCGCAGAAAAAGACGCAAACCAAGGTGGAGGGCTGATCCATGGCAATCGAAACCCCGAACGGCTTTACCCTCGACACCACGGGCACGCGGATTGTCGTCGATCCGGTCACCCGGATCGAAGGCCACATGCGCTGCGAGGTCAACGTCAACGCCGACAACATCATCACCAACGCGGTCAGCACCGGCACGATGTGGCGCGGGCTGGAGGTGATCCTGAAGGGCCGCGACCCGCGCGACGCCTGGGCCTTTACCGAACGCATTTGCGGCGTCTGCACCGGCACGCACGCCCTGACCAGCGTGCGCGCGGTCGAGGATGCGCTGGGGATCACCATCCCTGAGAACGCCAACTCGATCCGCAACATCATGCAGCTGAACCTGCAGATCCATGACCACATCGTGCATTTCTATCACCTGCACGCGCTGGACTGGGTCAACCCGCTGAACGCCCTGCGCGCCGATCCGCGCGCCACCAGCGAGTTGCAGCAGATGGTGGGCCCCAACCACCCGCTGTCGAGCCCCGGCTATTTCCGCGACGTGCAGAACCGCCTGCGCGCCTTTGTGGACAGCGGGCAACTGGGCATCTTCAAGAACGGCTACTGGAACAACGCGGCCTATCGCCTGCCGCCCGAGGCCGATCTGATGGCGACGACGCATTACCTGGAGGCGCTGGACCTGCAGAAGGAGATCGTCAAGATCCACACGATCTTCGGCGGCAAGAACCCGCATCCCAACTGGCTGGTGGGCGGGGTGCCCTGCCCGATCAACGTGCATTCCACCGGCGCGGTCGGCGCGATCAACATGGAACGTCTGAACCATGTCTCGTCGATCATCGACCTGTGCACGACCTTCGTGAACAACGTCTATCTGCCCGATCTGGTGGCCATCGGCGGCTTCTACAAGGAATGGCTCTATGGCGGCGGGCTGTCGGGGCGCTCGGTGCTGGCCTATGGCGACATTCCGGAAAACGCCAACGATTTCAGCCCCGGCCAGCTGCACCTGCCACGCGGCGCGATCATCAACGGCGATCTGAGCACCGTGCACGAAGTCGATGTGCGCGACCCTGAGCAGGTGCAGGAATTCGTCGATCACTCGTGGTATCAATACGGCGAACCGGGACGCGGCCTGCATCCCTGGGACGGCGTGACCGAGCCGCGGTTTGAGCTGGGCGCCGCCACCCGCGGCACCCGCACCAACATCGAGGCCATCGACGAAGCCGCCAAGTATTCCTGGATCAAGGCGCCGCGCTGGCGGGGCCACGCGATGGAGGTGGGGCCGCTTTCGCGCTACATCATCGGCTATGCCAGCGGGCACGAGGACATCAAGAACCAGGTCGAGGGGCTTCTGCGCACCATGGACCTGCCGGTGACGGCGCTGTTCTCGACCTTGGGCCGCACCGCCGCCCGCGCGCTGGAGGCCGAATACTGCGCCCGGCTGCAGAAGCACTTCTTCGACAAGCTGGTGGCCAACATCCGCAACGGCGACGAAAGCACCGCCAATGTGGTGAAATGGGACCCCGCCACCTGGCCGCGCGAGGCGAGGGGCGTCGGCATGACCGAGGCCCCGCGCGGCGCGCTGGGGCATTGGGTCAGCATCAAGGACACCAAGATCGACAATTACCAGTGCGTCGTGCCGACCACCTGGAACGGCAGCCCGCGCGATACGCAGGGCAACATCGGCGCCTTCGAGGCCGCGCTGATGAACACCCGCGTCGAAAACCCCGAGGAGCCGGTCGAAATCCTGCGCACGCTGCACAGCTTCGATCCGTGCCTCGCGTGCTCGACCCATGTCATGTCACCCGACGGCCATGAACTGGCCAACGTCAAGGTTCGCTGAAGGAGGAATGTGATGAGGAAACTGGGATATGCGGGCCTTCTGGCGCTGATCGCCGGTCCGGCGCTGGCGCATACCGGGCATGGGGATGCGAACGGCTTCGTTCACGGGCTCGAGCACCCGATCTTCGGCCCGGATCACCTGCTGGCGATGCTGGCGGTGGGCCTGTGGTCGGGCTTCGTGCTGCCGCACCGCTTCTGGGCGGGGGCCGCGGCCTTCATGGGGGCGATGGTGCTGGGCGCGGCCCTGTCCTGGGCCGGGATCGGCTATGCGATGGTCGAAACCGTGATCGTCGCCTCGGTCGTGGCCTTCGGTCTGCTCACGCTGGTGTCGCGCCGCGGTCAGGCGGGGTGGATCACCGGCGCCTCGCTGGCCGCCATCGCGGTCTTTGCCAGTGCCCACGGCCATGCCCATGCAACCGAGGCGTCTGGCAATGCGCTGGCCTATCTCGCCGGCTTCCTGATCTCGACCGCCGCGCTGCATCTGGCGGGCATCGCGATGGCGCGGGCGGTGGCGGCGCGGCCGCTGGTGCAGCAGGCGATGGGCGCGGGCATCGCGCTGTCGGGCCTCTGGCTGATGGCGGGCTGAGCCATGGCCACCTCCTCCAGCCCCGTCGCGGCGCACGACGTCGCCCCTGAGGACCTGGCCACCGTCAGCCGCCAGACCAGCATCTATGTCTACGAGGCGCCGGTGCGTCTCTGGCACTGGATCAACGCGCTGGCCATCCTGGTGCTCTGCGTCAGCGGCTATCTCATCGGCTCGCCGCTGCCGACGATGATGATCGGCGAGGCCTCCGAGCAGTTCGTCTTCGGCTATATCCGCTTTGCCCACTTCGCCGCCGGGATGATCCTGACGGTGGGCTTCCTCGGCCGCATCTACTGGGCCTTCTTCGGCAACCACCACGCGCGACAGTTGTTCTACGTGCCGTTCTGGAGCGCCCATTTCTGGTCCGAGGTCTGGTTCGAGATCCGCTGGTATCTGTTCCTTGCCAAGGAGCCGAAGAAATACGTCGGCCACAACCCGCTGGCGCAACTGGCGATGTTCTTCTTCATCACCCTGGGTGTCAGCTTCATGATCGTCACCGGCATGGCGCTCTATGCCGAAGGCGCGCAGGAGGGCAGCCTGATGGCCGACCTTTTCGGTTGGGTGCACGGCCTGACCTGGAACAGCCAGCGCCTGCACACGCTGCACCACCTGGGCATGTGGTGGATCGTGATCTTCATGATCATCCACATCTATGTGGCGATCCGCGAGGACATCATGTCGCGCCAGTCGATCGTGTCGACGATGATCTCGGGTCACCGCACCTTCAAGGACGACCGCGACGACTGAGGCGCGGGATCGTGACACGGCCAGCGGGCCGGGCGTGGGCCCGGCTCGCGGGTTCTCGGCGTTCGAGGTAGGCCGCGTGTCGCCGCCGCTGCGCCAAGGGGCATCCTTGGTGACCCGCGCCAACTGCCGCAGGTGGTCCAGGGCGCGCATCCGGAGCCTGCGAACCTTTCCTGCCTCGGCTGGATGCTGGGCGACCATGCGACCGTGCCCCCGGACCGTGGCATCTTCCTGCCCGTCTCGCGCCGGATGCATCCCGAGGTCTGCCACTTCATCTCGGATCAGGTCTATGAGGGGCGGCTGACCAGCCACCCCGACACCGCGCGTCAGGCTGTCCGTGGGACGCGGTTCCCCGAGGCCGGGGCCTTCTGGGTGCCGGTCGCGCACGAGGGCAACGCGCAGATCGCGGCCGAAGAGGTCGAAGCGATCCGCGCGGCCGTGGCCGACCTGCTGAAGGGCACATGGACCGACAAGGACGGCATCACCCGCCCGATGCGGGCCAGCGACATCATCGTCGTCGCCCCCTACAACGCGCAGGTCAACGCCCTGCGCGATGCGTTACCCGGTGCCATCCGTGTGGGCACGGTGGACAAGTTCCAGGGACAGGAGGCCCCGGTCTGCCTTGTCTCGATGACCGCGTCCTCGGCCGAGGAAACGCCGCGCGGGATGGAGTTCCTGTTCTCGCTCAACCGCATCAACGTGGCGGTGTCCCGCGCCAAGGGGTTGGCGCTAATCTTCGGCGCGCCGCGTCTGCGCGAGGCGAAGTGCGAGACCGTCGAGCAGATGCGACTGGTCAATACGTTGTGTGGGTTGCCGGCTTGCCTGGGGCCTGCACCATGAACCGGAGGCCTGCCGACGGCTTCACCGCCCAGACGGCGGCGGAGCTTCATCCGGATCCGACCTTTGAAGAGGTGGAAAGGCCGAAACGGTGGCAGGCGAGGAAGCGGGTCTGCTGACCGTTCATTGCCTGCGTTGGCGATATCTTTCGGGGAGTCTGCTGGAAGAGGATCTTTTCCAGTCACGTCAACCCTGAATGGTATTAAGGAAACGGACCGCAAGGCTTTCTCGGAATTGCTGGTCAAGCCTTTGCGCAGCCTGCACCACAGAGGCACCGATCATGACCCGGCGGCCAACGAAAAGCAGATTGACAAACTGCTGATTGCACGCGGCCGTCCCGATGTCATGCCCGGATCGGTGATCGCCATGGCGGGCCTGAGATTTTCCGCTCGCCAGGTAGCAGCAGACGTCCGGGCACGGCACGAGCAAAGGCTCGCTCTCAGCATGTTGTGGAGAGGGTTCGGCGTCAGTCCCATCCCCTCCGCCGGTCATCCTTGAAATTGTTGGTTTATCCTCGCGTTCCCTCTTCACGCCCGACGCAAGCCTCCCAGGAAAGAACGCCTGAGCGCTGATACCGTCCCGATGGGCGACGGGATCAGCGACGCCCCTTGCGAATCCTGGGCCCTATCGCTGCGGGGTTCTTGGCGATGGGCATGGCGAACAGACAATCGCCGCCGCTGGCATCGGCCCGGGTCTGACCGACAAACCTTGTGTCCTGATCACCCGGCAACCCCGGCTTGAGGGAATGGGCTGTTCGCCTTTGGCCCAGGACCCTGGCGGCTTTGTGGGTTGCTCTGCGGCGATGCCAGGATGACCACGGCCCTGCTCGACCGCCTCGCCTGCCGCTGCCATCTCGCGGAAAACGGAGACGACAGTTTCCGTTTCAAGGCAAGTTCGCCCACAGCAGCCCGCAAGAGGCAGGATGCACAGGGTGCCTCTACCCGGGCATGTCCCGAAACCCGTCGTCAGAGGTAAGCCACGCCTCGGTGGAAAACCCGGGTCACGTCCGGGGGGACATCAGCATCCTGCGTGTCGGATGTTCCGACCCCTTCGGTTTGCGGATCAGCAGCCCCGGATCGCGGCTTCCGTCACGGCCCGGTTTTCGGGGGGGGAACCCAGTCTCAACGCATCAGGCCGCGCGGGATGCCCAGGCATGTGCCGGGGACAGAGGCGGCAGCCTCTGCCCCCATCTGGGCGCGGGCCGCCGGAGGGGGCCCGTTACAGCTGAACCCCGCGTGTCAGGGCCCCGTCGATGACCAGATTCGTGCCCGTGGTGAAACTCGAGGCCGGCGATGCAAGGAACACCACGCCCCGCGCGATCTCTTCGGGTTTCGCCATGCGGCCCGTGGGGTTCAGCCGCAAGGCTTCGGCGAACAGGTCCTTGTTGTTGGTCTCGATCCACTGCCAGATGCCGCCGTCGAAATAGGTGTTCCCGGGCGAGACGGTGTTTGCCCGGATGCCCTTTCCCGCCAGCTTGAGCGCAAGCCCCTGCGCGTAATGCACCAGCGCGGCCTTGAACGCACCATAGGCCGGGCCGGTAAAGTCGACCTCGCGCCCCGAGACCGACGAGATCAGCGTGATCGACGCCGCCTTCGATCTTTCAAGCCAGGGCATCGCCGCGTTCACAAGGCGCACCGAATGCATCATGTCGGTGTCGAACCCGGCCTGCCAGGCTGCCTCGTCATCGGCGACGGCAAGCGCCGAGACATTGGCCACGACGATGTCGATCCCGCCCAGCGCGGCGGCGCTGTCCTCGACCCAGGCCGCGAGCGCGGTCTTGTCGGCCACGTCGACGGCGTGGCCGATCACGGTCGTCCCGTGGGCCTTCAGCGCCTCGACCGCGGCTGTCACACCCTTCGGGTCGCGTGCGCAGATCGCCACGTTCGCGCCTTCGGCCGCGAAGATGTCGGCGCAGTGCCGCCCGATCCCCTTGCTGCCGCCGGTGACGAGCACGTTCAGTCCCTTCAGTCCCAGATCCATGTCCTGATCCCTCTCAGCCGAGGTATGATTTGAGGAGGGAGGCCCCGAGGGTATATTTCGGGTCCACCATGTTGCCGACGCGGATGCGGCCCGCCTGCGTGCAGAGGAAATAGGCCTCGGTCTCGTCAAAGCCATAGTCGGTGACCATCCAGCGGATCAGGTCGCGGTAGGCCATGCGGGCCGCGTCCTCCATCGGTCGGGCCGAGCCCACGGCCATGATGAACTCCTCGCGTTCGAGCCGCACGCCGGGGATCGACCAGCGCTTGATCAGGTCGATCTGCACCACGACGGTCGCGGGGATTTCGACCGCCACGCCGCACAGCTCGCCGTCGCCCTGCCGCCCGTGACAATCGCCGATGAAGAAATGCGCGTCCTTGCGCTGCACGGGGAAATACATCACCGACCCCGGCGCGACATCCGGAAGGTCCATGTTGCCGCCCCAGTAGTCAGGCTGCAGCGACGAGACCGCCTCGATCTCGGGCGAGACGCCCATGGTGCCCACGAAGGGTTCGTAGGGCAGCGTGATCCGGTCCGAGAACTTCACGCCTGCGGGCGTGACTTCCATCTTCTTCACGCGCTCGGCCAGCGGCGCGTTGAGGTGGGTCAGACCTGTCGAGGTCAGCGCGCCGAAATCCGGGATCAGCGCCGTGGTTCCCGCCGGCTGCGGTCCGCGCGGCAGGACCGAATGGACATAGACCGCCAGCGTGTCGCCCTTTTCCGCGCCTTCGACGGCGATGGGGCCGTTCTGCGGGTTCACGAACGGCATGTTGAGCACCTTCGACGGCAGGTCCGCTTCGGTCCTGACCGCGCCGCCGAAGGCATCGAGCGTCTCGACCTCGACCACGTCCCCCGGGCGGATGCGCAGGACGGGTTCGGAATAGGGGCCGTAGACATAATGGTAGGTGCCCTGCCTTGCCTCGGTCAGGCTGTGGCGGTCGCGGGCCTCTCCGCGCGCAACGCCGCGGCGGGCCATGTGTGACTGTTCAAGCCAGTTCATTCCGGTTGCTCCCCCGTTGATGTGCGTTTGATCTACTGCGCCGGCACGTCCTGTCCAGCGAAAAGGCAGGCAGGCGGGGGCGGCGTCGTGGCGCCCGAGGGGGGGTGTCGCGACGCGCGCCTCCGCGGTTGCGCCGCGACGAATCGCGAGTCCTGCTTTGGAGGGGGGGCGCGCGCTTGCCGTGCCCCAGGTCCCGCGGACCGGGGATCGCCGCTGCCGTCACTGGCCGGTCATCGGGAAGGGTGCGATCCGTCTTTGAAATGTGGCAGCGGCCACAGTAGGCTGTGCATGACACGTGACCGGAACATGACGTTACGTTGTCGGGGGCTTCTGGCGCAAAAAGCTTTTGCAACGCGTCCAGCTTGGCATAGCCCAGAAACGAGAGAGCACCGGAACAGGTGCAAGGGAGGATGAATGACAGGCGTCTTGACCCCGCCACGCCCGTGGCTGGCCTCGTATGGGGCCAGTATTCCGCAGGAATTGCCGGCCTTGCGCTACAGCAATCTGGCCGATCTGGTGCACCGCGCCGCCGCCACCCATGGCAGGCGCAGGGCCTTCACCTGTGTCGCGCCCAACGGGATGAACGGCACGCTCAGCTTTGAACAGGTCGGGCAGATGTCCGATGCCTTCGCCGCCTTCCTGCACCACGACTGCGGGTTGCGGCCCGGCGACCGTGTCGCGGTGCAACTGCCCAATGGCCTGCCCTATCCGGTCGTGGCCTTCGGCGTGTTCAAGGCGGGCTGCGTGCTCGTCAACACCAACCCGCTCTATACCCCGCACGAGATGATCCACCAGTTCAACGATTCCGGGGCCAAGGTGCTGGTGATCGTCGACATGTTCGCCGACAAGCTGGCCGAGGTGGTTCCGAAGACGTCGATCCAGACCGTCGTGCTGGCCGGCGTGCCCGAGTTCTTCCCCAAACTGCCCGAGATCATCATCCGCGGCGTCCAGAAGGTCTGGTCGCGCACCCTGCCGGCGGTCCCGAAACTGTCGGTGCCGGTGCTGCGGCTGAAGACGGCGCTGGCCAAGGGCCGTGCCCGTGGCGCCGACACCCGTGCCCTGTGGCAGGGGCTTGGTCGCGATGATCTGGCCATGCTGCAATACACCGGCGGCACGACCGGCGTGGCCAAGGGGGCGATGCTGTCGCATGGCAACATCCTGACCAACCTGTCGCAGATGCAGGCGGTGTCCGGCGGGCAGATGTCGGCGGAGGATTGCGTGCTGTCGGCGCTGCCGCTTTACCACATCTTCGCCTTCACCGCGAACCTGATGGCCTTTTTCGAGGCCGGCGCGCGCAACATCCTGATCCCCTCGCCGCGCCCGGTGCAGAACCTGCAACGCGCCATCGAGAACTACCCGATCACCTGGATCACCGGGGTCAACACCCTGTTCAACGGGCTGATGAACGAGGAATGGTTCGCCGCCTATCCGCCGAAGAAACTGCGCGCGGCCATCGCCGGGGGAACGGCCCTGCACGCGGCGGTCGCCACGCGCTGGCGCATGATCACCGGCACGCCGCTGGCCGAAGGCTATGGCCTGACGGAAACATCGCCCATCGTCAGCTTCAACCCGCTCGACGACCGCGCCAAGCCGGGCAGCATCGGCATGCCCGTGCCGGGAACCGATGTGCTTCTGGTCGATGAGGAGGGAAAGCCCGTGCCTTTCGGCCAGCCCGGCGAACTGATCGTCCGCGGGCCGCAGGTGATGCAGGGCTACTGGCAGCGCCCCGACGACACGGCAAAGACCTTGCAGAACGGCTGGCTCTATACGGGCGACGTGGCGGTGATGGAGGAGGACGGATTCCTGCGCATCGTGGATCGCAAGAAGGACATGGTGCTGGTTTCGGGCTTCAACGTCTATCCCAACGAGGTCGAGGACGCGCTGGCGAAGATGGAGGCCGTGCTCGAGGCGGCCGTGGTCGCGATCCCGGACCCGAAGACCGGCGAGGCGGTGCGCGCCTATGTGGTCAAGAACCCCGACTTTGCGGGCGACTTGACGAAAGAGGACATCATCCGCCACTGCAAGGGGCTGTTGACCGACTACAAGTTGCCGAAATCCATCGTGATGCGGGATGAATTGCCCAAATCGCCCATCGGCAAGATCCTTCGCAAGGATCTGAAGGCCGAAGTGCGCGCGGAATTCGGGCAGTAAGGGGGGCCATGACATGCTGACGGAACTGGAAACCACGCTCCTTGCCGTGATGATGATGGTCATCATGCTGGGCATGGGATGCTCGATGACCTACCGCGACTTCCTGATGGCCTTCCGCAAGCCAAAGGGGATCCTGGTGGGTCTTGTGTCGCAATACGTGGTCATGCCCTTTCTCGGCTATCTGCTGGCGATCCTGCTGGGCCTGCCCCCCGCGATGGCGGCGGGTCTGATCCTGATCGGCTGCATGCCGGGCGGCACGACCAGCAACATCTTCACCTATTTCTCGAAGGGTGTGCTCGCACTCTCGATCATGATGACCACGGTCTCGACTCTGGTCGCCGTGGTGACGGTGCCCCTGCTCCTGCAATTCTACGGCGGGCTGGCGGGGCTTTCGGGCGACTATGTCATCCCGCCCGAGAATGTGGCGCAGGTGCTGGTCGTGCTTCTGGTTCCCACGGTGCTCGGCATGTTCCTGCGCAAGCTGAACGCCAACATCGGCGCGACGATCGAGATGATCGGCTCGCTTCTGGGGGTGGCGGTGATCCTGTTCCTGATCGGCTCCTGGGTGCCGCGCAATTATCAGATGCTGCTCGATACCGGGCCGGCGGTCTTTGCGGCGGTCATCGGCATCGGGGTTCTGGGGATGTTGCTGGGCTACTGGTTGGCGCGCGCCCTGGGGCAGGACAGCAACCGCTCGCGCACCATCAGCCTGGAGACCGGCATCCAGAACGGCCCGCTGGCCGTGCTGATCATCACGCTGACCTTCACCGGCACGATGCAGCAGGAGATCCTGTTCATTCCGATCCTGTACAGCCTGTTCATCGTGATCGTCTCGTCGCTGGTCACGATGTGGTATCGTCGCACCTCGACCGCGGAAAGCATGGCGCGCGACCAGGCCAAGGTCAGGTCAGCGGCCTGAGCCCCTGCGTCGAACTGCGCATCGTGCGCAGTTCGACGTGCCGCCGGTCGGATGGGCGGCGAAAGCGCTCGGCCCGGCGGCCGACCGAGGGGGCTTGGCGCAGCCTTTCGGGCATGCCGCAAGACGATGCCGCGCCTGAGCGCGGCACCTGTTTTCGGGTCTGCGGGATCAGACGCGCGGGCCGGGGAAGGGGAATTCCAGCGTCCGGCCGTTCAGGAAGGCCTGCTCGTTGAAACGCAGGAAGCGCGAAGTATCCGCACGGCTGGCCAGGTAGCTGTCCCAGATCCGGCGGGTCAGGTCGTCGCCCGCGTCATAGCTTTCCTGGATCACCTCGCCCGCGGCGGTGCCCAGGGCGATCAGGATCTCGCGGCTCAGGCGGCGGAATTCGACGCCGTGTTCCACCCGCAGCGTCTCCATCGCGCGGCCCGACAGCAGGTCGTATTCGACCTTCATGTCCTCGTGGCCGGCATGGCAGGCGGCGCGGATGATTTCCTGCAGGTCGGTCGGCAGTTCGAGGAACTTCGCCTTGTTGATCATCAGCTGCACGGTGCCGCCGGGCTCCTGCACGCCGGGGCCGTAGGAATACTTGGCCACCTGGTGGAAGCCCATCGGCAGGTCGTTCACCGGCCCGATGAACTCGGCCGCGTCGACCGCGCCCGATTGCAGCGCCGCGAAGATCTCGCCGCCCGGGAGCAGGACCGAGGTCGCGCCCAGTTTCTGCACCATCTGGCCGCCCAGACCCGGCATGCGGATGCGCAGGCCCTGGAACTGGTCGGGCGTGTCGATGGGGTTGCGGAACCAGCCGAAGGACTGGTTGGCGGTCTGACCGGCGGGGATCGACAGGATGCCGAACTGGTCGTTCAGCTCGTCCCACAGGGCCTGGCCGCCGCCGTGCAGAAGCCACGCCGCCTGCTCGTCCGCGGTCATCCCGAAGGGCACGGCGAAGAAGGCCGCCAGCATCGGATGCTTGCCCACGTGATAGAACGAGGCGTCATGCCCCATCTCGGCGGTGCCGTCCATCACGGCGTCCATGCAGCCCAGCGCCGGGACCAGTTCACCCGCGGCGAAGGTGGTGATGTTCAGCCGGCCGCCGGACATGGTGTTGATGCGTGCCGCCAGACGGTCGGCGCCCACGCCGACCCCCGGCAGGCCGCGCGGCCAGGAATGGACCATGCGCCATTCGATCACGCTCTGGGCGATGGCGGGCGCAGCCAGCGTCGAAGCGCCGGCCGCTGTCCCCGCCAGCACGGATTTCGTCAGAAAATCGCGTCTCTTCATCTTTTGCCTCCCTGGTTGATGCCCCGGGAACCTTCCGCAGGGGCAAGGACCAGGGTCCGCAGGCATATTGGGCAGCCCCCCCGGTGCGACAATGCGATGCACCGGCCTGGGACGCAGAATTGAAAATTCTTACCGAAAACGCGCGAATTTCCTAAATCGTTAAAAAAACCAAGCGCGGGTGTTGAACTCGATTAATCGGACACGATTTCGGTCAGCACGCAAAGTCCGGCCCGAACCAGCGGAGCCGGGTGATCGGACCGGACGCAGGGAACCCTGCGGCGGCGACAACGGGGGGTGGGATGGATCACGGAGAAACCGGGCAGTCGCCCGGCTGGCAAAAGGTGCTGGCCGGCGCAGTGAATGGGATCGACGCGCTTTGCCGATGGTCGGGCTACGTGGTGGCCTGGCTGGCCCTTGCCACGGTGGTGCTGTGCTTTGCCACGGTCTACCTGCGCTACGCGATGGGCCACGGCATCATCTGGCTTCAGGAATCCTACATCTGGACCCATGTCGCGGTGATCGTGCTGGGCGCGGGCTACACGATGATGTCGGGCGGCTTCGTGCGGGTCGACGTGTTCTATGCCGGCTGGACCAAGCGCCGCCGGGCCCTGTCGGACATGGTGATGACGCTGGTCCTGCTGGTGCCGTTCCTGTGGGTCTTCACCCAGGGCATCTGGACGTTCTGGTCGGCCTCCTGGGCCTCGGACGAAGCCTCGCTGAACCCTGGAGGGATGGCCAACTACTGGATCCTGAAGGCCACGCTGCTGGGTTTCGTGGCGCTGGTCGGGCTGCAGGGCACGGCCTTCGTGCTGCGCGGGATCCTGGTCCTGTCCGGGCGCGAGGATTACGCGCTGAACCACGCCGGCCACGACGCCGACACCAACCTCTGAGCGGGAGGCACAGACATGGACGCAGCGCTTTTGGGTCAGGTGATGGCGGCGGGGCTGTTCCTGCTGATCATCCTGTTCCTGATGTCGGGTTATCTGGTGGCCTTCACCCTGGGGGGCCTTGCCATTCTGGTGGGTTTCGCCGGCATCTGGGTGGGGGCCTTCGATGAGGCCCTGTTCGCGGCCCTGCCCAACCGGTTCTGGGGGGTGCTGACCAACCCGGTGCTGGTGGCCGTGCCGCTCTTTGTCTTCATGGGCGTGGTGCTGGAGAAATCCGGCATCGCCGAGTCCCTGCTGACCACGATGGGGCAGGTGTTCGGGCCGCTGCGCGGGGGGCTGGCGCTGTCGGTGGTGCTGGTGGGGGCTCTGCTGGCGGCTGCAACGGGGGTGGTCGGCGCCACCGTTGTGACGATGGGCCTTCTCAGCCTGCCGGCCATGATGCGCGCAGGCTATGACCCGAAGCTGGCCTGCGGCACGATCTGCGCGGCCGGGACACTGGGGCAGATCATCCCGCCCTCGACCGTGCTGATCTTCATGGGCGATATCCTGCAGAGCGCCAATTCCGCCGCGCAACTGGAACTGGGCAATTTCGCGCCCGACACGGTTTCGGTCGGCGACCTGTTCGCGGGCGCGATCTTCCCCAGCCTGGTGCTGGTCGGGCTCTATGCGCTCTATGTCATCTACCGCGCCATCGTGACTCCGCAGGACTGCCCGCCCGTCCGCATGACCCGCGAGGAGCGCGCGGGCCTGACCGGCCGCGTCGTCAGCGCGCTGATCCCGCCGATCACGCTGATCCTGGCCGTCCTGGGATCGATCATCGGCGGCGTGGCCACGCCCACCGAGAGCGCCAGCGTGGGCGCCATGGGGGCGATGTTCCTGGCGGCGGTGAAGATCCTGTCGGACGAATCCTTTGCGCCCGAGGGGCATCCCGCGCGCCAGCGCCGGCTGCAGGGGTTCTGGCTGGGTTTCCTGGGATCGCTCGCGGCGGTGGCCACGCTGTTCGGCGGCATCGGGCTTCTGAACTATCTCCTGATCGTGATGGGCCTGGCGCTGATCGCGATCGTGCTGCAACCTCGCCTTCTGGCCAGCTACGTGCAGACGATCTTCCGGGCCTGCGTGACCACCATGAGCATCACCTCGATGGTGTTCATCATCCTGATGGGGGCCACGGCCTTTGCGCTGGTCTTCACCCAGATGGGCGGCGGCGACATGGTGCGCGGCTTCCTGGAAAGCATGCCGGGCGGCCAGACCGGGGCGCTGATCACCGTCTTCGTCATCATCTTCGTGCTGGGCTTCTTCCTGGACACGTTCGAGATCCTGTTCATCGTGGTGCCGATCACCGCGCCGGTCCTGTTGCTGATGGGCGTCGATCCGATCTGGCTGGGGGTGATGATGGGCGTGCTTCTGCAGACCTCGTTCCTGACCCCGCCCTTCGGCTTCTCGCTGTTCTACCTGCGCGGGGTGGCGCCGGGGACCATCACCACGCCCCAGATCTACCGCGGCGCGATCCCGTTCATCGGGCTGCAGATCGTGGCCCTGGTGCTTCTGTGGGTCTTCCCTGATCTGGCCACCTGGCTGCCGAACGAGCTGTTCCGGTCCGACGCACCGAGCGCGACCGGGGCCGAGCCTCCGCCGGCCTTCGATGCGGGCGGCGGTGGCGAGGACGAGTTCCTGTGACCCGGAGCCTGCCAAGATGCGCGACCTCCCCAGCCTGAAGCAGCTGGAATACTTCGTCGCCCTGGCCGAGACCGGCAGCTTCCGCGCGGCTGCCGATCACTGCGGGATCAGCCAACCCTCGCTGTCGATCCAGCTGGGCAACCTCGAACGGCGGTTGGGGCATACGCTGGTGGAACGGGCCCGCCCAGGAGTGATCCTGACCCCCGCCGGG
>Ga0075157_10001121_pt1 | contig 17499 bp, 15 predicted proteins | sample JI81BgreenDNA_FD_70967 | JGI IMG/M metagenome (GOLD analysis project Ga0075157, IMG submission 70967) | Wastewater effluent complex algal communities from Wisconsin, to seasonally profile nutrient transformation and Carbon sequestration -... | ecosystem: Engineered > WWTP > Effluent > Algae...
GTGGGCTCGCGCCACGGCGGCACCTGCAGCGCCTCGGGCAGCGGGCGCGCGGGCGAGTCGACGAGGTTGCAGGCCAACCAGACGCCGTACACGGTGGCCGCCGAGCCCAGAACGAGCAGGGCTGCGCGTCCGACCCACGCCGCGAGACGGCGTCCCCCGCCTCCACGCGGCACTTCGCCCGGCGAGAGCATCACCACCCCAGCGGCGTGCCGTCGTGGTCGAGGAACGCGCCGCTCTGCGCCGGCGTTACCGCGGCCAGCGTCCGGCGCATGGCGGCCACGCTGTCCGACACGTCGAGGTCGGCCCCTTCGCCGCCCATGTCGGTGCGCACCCAGCCCGGGTGCAGGGCCACGCAGGTGGCGCGCCCGGCCAGGGCCAGCGACGCATCCTTCAGCACCGAGTTCAGCGCCGCCTTGCTGGCGCGGTACAGCCAGCCCGACGGGTTGGCGCGCAGGCCCATCGAGCCCATGCGCGAGGAGATCACGGCCAGCACCGCGCCGGGTGCCAGGGCCGGCTCCACCTGCGGCAGCACGCGCATGGCCCCCAGCACGTTGACGTGCATGACGGCGTCGAACTCGGCCTGGGTGGGCGGCTGCAGTCCGGTGGTGCGCGGTCCGTACACGCCGGCGTTGAAGACCGCCACGTCGAAGGCCTCGCCGTCCAGCGGCCAGGCCAGGGCCGAGGCGCCGGCCACATCGGCCACGTCCAGCCGCAGGGCGGTGGCGCCGAGGTCGCGCAGGCGCTGCAGGCCGGCCTCGTCACGGGCGGTGCCGGTCACCCGGTGGCCGTCGGCACGGTACTGACGGACGAATTCAAGGCCGATGCCGCGCGAGGCGCCAAGGATGAGCACGTTCATGTGACGCATTGTGCGGCCGCGGCCGCGCGCGACGGCCACTCGCTCGGGGCGCAGCGCGAACAAACATGGCATGCTCTTCGGTTGAACGCGATGGACCCGATGTGATGCCCGCCTCGCCCGAAGACCTTCCTGCGCCGCCGCCGTGCGAGCCCGAGGTCCGCCGCTGGCGCGAGGCGCTGGCCGAGGGCGCGTTCGGCGTCTGGGACCTCGATGTCGCCGCCGAGCGGGTGCACTATCCCGCCGCCTGGAAGCAGCGCCTGGGGTTTCCGCGGCCGCAGGCGGCCGACGACACGGGCTTCTGGCGCTGCCGGGTGCACCCCGAGGATTTCGCCGCCATGCTTCAGGCGCTGCAGGGCCACGCTCAGGGCGACCGACCCACCTACGAGGCCGTGTTCCGGCTGCGCAGCAACGGGTCGGGTTACCGCACCATGCGGTCTCGGGGCCGGGTGGTCGCCCGCGACGCGCAAGGCCAGCCCCTGCGGATCGTGGGCACCATGGTCGACCTCACGCTGCGGCCGGTCACGCCGCAGAGCTGGGGACTGCCCATGGACGACGGCCGGCTCGCCGAGCCCGCCGCCGCCGTGCCGCTGCACCAGTGGATCGGTCTGCCTGGGCCGGTCGCCGCCGTTCCTTCACCGGGCGCCACGGGTGCGCTCGTGGGAGTCGATGCGTTGTCGGGCAACGATCTTCTGGCCGGCGTGAGCGACCTGATCGACCGCGCCTGGCGCGAAGCGCGCGCGACGCGCTGACGGTCCGTCCGACCCGTCGCCCCAAGAACCGACAGCGCCCAGGCCCTTCAGGCCGTGGCGCCCAGCGGCTGCGCCGGCGCAAAACTCCTGGCCTGCGCGAGCGGCCAGTAGAGCCGGTAGACGTTGTGCGGCCAGTCGGCCCGGCCCGCCATGGCCTCCAGCAGCTGCCCGGGTTTCACCAGGGGCAGCAGGTGGGCCAGCAGCCGCACCTCGCTGCCCGAGGTGCGCCGCACGATGTGGGCCCGCGTGATCTCGTTGGGATGGTTCAGCCCGGCGGCCTGCACCAGTTCCTTCAGCGCATGCAGCGTGTTCTGATGGAAGCGGTACACGCGCTCGGTCTTGTCGGTCACCACCAGCGCCCGCTGCCGCACCGGATCCTGCGTGGTCACGCCCGTGGGGCAGGCGCCCGTGTGGCAGGCCTGCGCCTGGATGCAGCCCAGGGCGAACATGAAGCCGCGGGCCGCGTTGCACCAGTCGGCCCCCAGGGCCATCATGCGCGCGATGTCGAAGGCGCCGACCACCTTGCCGGCGGCGCCGATGCGGATGCGCGAGCGCAGGTTCAGCCCCACCAGCGTGTTGTGCACCAGCAGCAGGCCTTCCTGCAGCGGCGCGCCCACGTGGTCGGTGAACTCCAGCGGCGCCGCGCCGGTGCCGCCCTCGGCGCCGTCCACCACGATGAAGTCCGGCAGCAAACCGGTCTCCATCATCGCCTTGCAGATGGCGAACCACTCCCAGGGGTGGCCGATGCAGAGCTTGAAGCCCGTGGGTTTGCCGCCCGACAGCACGCGCAGGCGGTCGATGAACTGAAGCAGTTCCATCGGGGTGTCGAAGGCGCTGTGGCGGGCCGGGCTGACGCAGTCGGTGCCCGGCGGCACGCCGCGCGCCTGCGCGATCTCGACCGTCACCTTCGGCCCGGGCAGCACGCCGCCGTGGCCGGGCTTGGCGCCCTGGCTGAGCTTCAGCTCGATCATCTTCACCTGCGGCGACGAGGCGTTCTCGACGAAGCGCTCCTCGCTGAAGCGGCCCGCGTCGTCGCGGCAACCGAAGTAGCCCGAGCCGATTTCCCAGATGAGGTCGCCGCCGTGCGTGCGGTGGTGCACGCTGATGGAGCCTTCGCCCGTGTCGTGCGCGAACCCGCCCTTCTTCGCGCCCGCGTTCAGCGCCAGGATGGCGTTGGCGCTCAGCGCGCCGAAGCTCATGGCCGAGATGTTGAAGATGCTGGCCGCGTAGGGCTGGGTGCACGAGGTGCCGCCCGCCCCGATGGTGACGCGGAAGTCGTGCGAGGGCAGCTCGGTGACGGCCAGCGAGTGGTTGATCCACTCGTAGCCCTCGGCGTGCGTGTCCATCTGCGTGCCGAAGGGGCGCTTGTCGGGGTCGCCCTTGGCGCGCTGGTAGACGAGGCTGCGCTGCTGGCGGGAGAACGGCACGGCCTCGCGGTCGCTCTCGATGAAGTACTGGCGCATCTCCGGCCGGATGAACTCCAGCAGGAAGCGCAGGTGCCCGATGACCGGGTAGTTGCGCAGCACCGAGTGGCGCGTCTGCCGAGTGTCGCGCCAGCCCAGCGCCACGAGGAAGAGGCAGACCAGCGCCAGCAGGCCGCCGACGCCGAAGGCGATCCAGGCGAAGGCCGACAGCAGCAGCCCGATGCCGCTGAGCAGCCACGCCAGGTAGCGCACGGGGAAATGCTGATCGATGCGATGCAGCCAGGCGTGCATGGAAATGTCTCCTCGTTCGACGGCGGTGTGGATCCCGCCTGGGTCAGTCGTTCACTTCATCGGGGACCGGGCGAGCTTGCGCCCGCGGCGCGCCACCCCATCGGGCGTCAAGCGGCGAGGAAACGGTGCAATTCCGCCGCCGTGGCCTCGGGCTGCTCCTCGGGCAGGAAGTGGCCGCAGGGCAGGGCGCAGCCGGTCACCTCGGCGCTGCAGGCCGCCCGCCACAGCGCCATCGGATCGAACAGCGCCTGGATGACGCCCCGCTCGCCCCACAGCACGTGCATGGGGCAGGCCACACGCTGGCCGGCCGCGCGCGAGGCGTGGTCATGCACCAGGTCGATGCCGGCGGCGGCGCGGTAGTCCTCGCACATCGCGTGGATCGTCTGCGGCCGCTGGAAGCAGCGCTCGTAGTCGGCCAGCGCTTCGGGCTCGATGAACCCCGGCGTGCCGCTGCCCCAGCCCGAGAGCTTCCAGTGCAGGTAGTGCAGCGGCGCGCCGTTGATGAGCGTCTCGGGGTGCGGCGCGGGCTGGATGAGGAAGAACCAGTGGTAGTAGGCGCGGGCCAGCCTCTCGTCGGTGGCGGCAACCATGTCCAGCGTGGGCGCGATGTCCAGCACGGCCAGCCGCGTCACGGCCTCGGCGTGGTCCAGCGCCAGGCGGTGCGCCACACGGGCGCCGCGGTCGTGCCCCGCCACCGCGTAGCGGGTGTGACCCAGGTCGCCCATCAGCGCATGCAGGTCGGCCGCCATGGCGCGCTTGCTGTAGTTCGCGTGATCGACGTCGCCGGGTGGGGCGTCGGAGTCGCCGTAGCCGCGCAGGTCGGGCAGCACCAGCGCGAAGTGCGGGGCCAGCGCCTGCGCCACGCGGTGCCACATCACATGGGTCTGTGGAAAGCCGTGCACCAGCAGCACCGGCGGCGCGTCGGGCCGACCCCCAGTGCGAAGGCGCAGGCGCATGCCACCGACGACACGCTCCTGGAGGGTGAAGCCGGCGAACCAGGCACCACCGGCCGGTGCGGTCTGCGGCGACGACGGCAGGGTGGGCGAGGATGAGGTCGGATCGGACAAGGGCGGCACCTCCAGGAGCGGCGCGCCGGCCTGGCGCGCCGGGGCGGATGGTAGGCGCTGGCTATACTGGTTCCACACAGCGCCGATTTGCAACAGCTTGCGGGCGCTTTATCAAATGCCGCTAAACGTGCCGAGCCGGGAGCGCCGCCCCTGGCCGTGGCGGGGGCGGCGACCGGTTTCTGAGAGGGCTCCAGCACCGTGACCACCGCCGCTTCCCTGGGCACCGTCCAGGCGCAGTCCATGCACTTCGACGAACCGCTGCGCCTGCGCAGCGGGGCCGAACTGCCGGCCTACACGCTGGTGTACGAGACCTACGGCACCCTGGCGCCCGACCGCCGCAACGCCGTGCTGGTGTGCCATGCGCTCAACGCCAGCCAACACGTGGCCGGGCGCGACGCGCAGGGGCAGCCCGGCTGGTGGGACAACCTGGTGGGGCCCGGCAAGCCGCTGGACACCGACCGCTTCTTCGTCATCGGCATCAACAACCTGGGCTCGTGCTTCGGCAGCACCGGGCCCACGCACGTCAACCCGGCCACCGGCCAGCCCTGGGGCGCGGACTTTCCGGTGGTGACCGTGGAAGATTGGGTCGCGGCCCAGGTGCGCCTGGTGCAGGCCCTGGGCATCGAGCGGCTGGCGGCCGTGGTGGGCGGCAGCCTGGGCGGCATGCAGGCCCTGGCCTGGGCCATCCACCACCCGCAGCGCGTGGCGAACTGCGTGGCGGTGGCCACGGCGCCGAACCTGTCTGCCCAGAACATCGCCTTCAACGAAGTGGCGCGGCGCGCCATCGTGACCGACCCCGAGTTCCACGACGGACACTACCTGCGCCACGGCACCGTGCCCAAGCGCGGGCTGCGGGTGGCGCGCATGATCGGCCACATCACCTACCTCTCGGACGACGCCATGGAGCAGAAGTTCGGCCGCGAGCTGCGCCAGGCCGAACTGGGCTACAGCACCCAGGACATCGAGTTTCAGATCGAGAGCTACCTGCGCCACCAGGGCGACAAGTTCAGCGCCTACTTCGACGCCAACACCTACCTGCTCATCACGCGGGCGCTCGACTACTTCGACCCCGCGGCCGAGCACCGCGGCAGCCTGGCCCGCGCCTTTGCCGCCGCGCGCGACGTGCGCTTCCTGGTCGTCAGCTTCACCACCGACTGGCGCTTCGCGCCGGCGCGCTCGCGCGAGATCGTCAAGGCGCTGGTGGACAACCGCATCGCCGTCAGCTACGGCGAGATCGAAGCCCCGCATGGTCATGACGCCTTCCTGCTGGACGATGCGCGTTACCACGCGCTGATGCGGGCCACCTTCGAGCGCATCGCGGCCGACGTCTGCACTCCGGAGGCGGCCCATGTCTGAGCGACAGGATCTCGTCACGCTCGCGCAACTGGTTCCGACGGGCAGCCGCGTGCTCGACCTGGGTTGCGGCTCGGGCGAGCTTCTGGCCTACCTGAAACGTGAACGCGGCTGCAGCGGCTACGGCATCGAGCTGGACGACGACAAGGTGCTGGCGGCCACGAAGCGCGGCGTGGAGGTCATCCAGCTCAACCTCGAGGAAGGCCTGGCGCTGTTCGACGACGCCAGCTTCGACGTCGTGCTGCAGCTCGACACGCTGCAGCACCTGCGCAACACGGCCCACATGCTGCGCGAGACGGCGCGCGTGGGGCGCATCGGCATCGTCAGCTTCCCCAACTTCGCGCACTGGCCCAACCGGCTGCGCGTGGCCACCGGCCGCATGCCGGTGACGCGCGCTCTGCCCTACGAGTGGTACGACACGCCCAACATCCGCGTCGGCACCTTTGCCGACTTCGAGGTGCTGGCGCGCAAGAGCGGCCTGACCGTCACCGACAGCTTCGGGCTGCAGGACGGGCAGGTGGTGCGGCGCTGGCCCAACCTGCGCGCCAGCGTGGCGGTGTTCCGCTTCGAGCGGCGCTGAGCGCCGTCGATCGGCGCCGCGGGCCGGCTCATGCCGCCGGCAGCTGCAGCGTGAAGCAGGTGCCGCGCTCTGGCCGCGGTGCGGCCTCGATGTCGCCGCCCATGGCGCGGGCCAGCTGGCGCGACAGCGCCAGGCCCAGCCCGGTGCCGCTGGCGCGGCCGCCCTGGGCGCCCAGGCGCTGGAATGGCTGGAAGAGCTGCTCGAAGCGGGCCGGGGGAATGCCCACGCCCTCGTCGGCCACGGTCAGCAGCACCCGGTCGCCGTCGCGGCGCGACTGCAGCTCGATGCGACCACCGACGTGGCTGTACTTCACCGCGTTGGACAGCAGGTTCACCACGATCTGCTTGACCCGCTTGCGATCGGCGTGCACGCGGGCGCCCTGCGCCGGCCATTCGCTGACCCAGGCGATCTGCCGGCCGGCGGCGTCGCATTCGAGCATGGCGCGGCACTCGGCCACCACGTCCTGCAGATCGACGGCGGTGGGCTCCAGCCGAAGCTCGCCGCTCTGCGCGCCGGAGAGATCGAGGATGTCGTCCACCATCGCCAGCAGGTGCCGGCCGCTGGCCAGCAGCTCGCGGGACCAGGGCTGCTGGTGCGCCGGGGTCTCGGGGTCGCTCTCCATCAGCTGGGCAAAGCCCAGGATGGCGTTCAACGGGGTGCGCAGCTCGTGGCTCACGCGAGACAGGAACAGCGTCATCGCCCGGTGTGCGGCTTCGGCGCGATCGCGCGCCTGCCGCAGCGCCTCGGACTCCTTGCGCGCCGTGATGTCGGTGTGCGTGCCGATCATGCGCACCGGCTGGCCGGCCTCGTCGCGCTCGATGACGATGCCGCGGGTCAGGATCCATTTCCAGCCGCCGTCGCTGCAGCGGATGCGGTGCTCGTTGACGTACAGCGGCTTGCGTCCTTCGAGGTGGTCGGCGCGGTCGCGCGCCATGCCCGCAAGGTCGTCGGGGTGGGTGCGCTCGTCCAGCGTGCGGTGGTGCGGCTCGGTGGCCGCCGGGTCGAGCCCGTACATCTCGAGGCAGCGGGGCGACAGCACCTCCTCGCCCGTCTGCAGGTTCCAGTCCCAGACCCCGTCGCCCAGGGCGTCCAGCGCGAGCTTCCAGCGCGCCTCCGACCGCTGCAGCGAGGCCTCGGCCTGGCGCTGTGGCGTGACGTCCAGCACCACGCCCACGCGCACCCGTTCATCCGGCGAGACGCTGGTCTGCGACGAGCTCATCTGCACCCAGCGCACCTCGCCGTCGGGGCGAACGATGCGGAACTCGACCGCCAGCGGCAGACCGGCGCGCAGGGAGGGCACCACCACCGCATCCACCCGTCGCACATCGTCGGGATGGCGCATCTGCACCAGCATCGTCGGATCGCGCTCGAGCTGCTCGGGCTCCAGGCCGTAGACGCGCCGGAGCCCTTCGCCCACGAAGCTGTAGCGCACGATGCGGCCGGCCCCGTCGAAGTGGGCCCGGTACATCATGCCCGGCAGGTGGCGGGCCACGTGCAGCAGATCGTCGTCGTCGATGGGGCGGGACAGGGTCATGGCGGGAAGACCAGAGCCGCCTCAGCATACCCGCAGCCGGGCGCACAATTTGCCGCGTCATCGGTGGATGAGGCCGGCTTTCCCGGTCCTGATCCGCCGGGCTGCACCACTTTGGAACCTGTTCGCCATGACCGCTCCGACCGATGCTCCGGCACCGAAGCCCGCGCCCGCCGCCGACGGGGCCTCTTTCGATGCCGCGCGCCAGCACTTCATCTCCGGCGTGCAGGCCTTCGAGGGCGGCCGCTGGGACGAGGCGCGCCAGCACTTCGAGGCGAGCCTTCGCCTGCTGCCCGGCCGGGTGTCCACCATGGCCAACCTGGCGGCCGTGCACCTGCAGCAGGGCCGCTGCGCCGAGGCCTTGCCGCTGCTCGATGCCGTGCTGGCCCAGGAGCCCGACAGCGTCGAGGGCCGGATGCAGCGCGCCATCGCCCACAGCGAGCAGGGTTCGCTGGCGCCGGCCGTCGCCGACCTGCGCCACCTGCTGGCCCTGGAGCCCTCCCACGGCGGCGCCTGGACGCGGCTGGGCCGCATCCTGCTGGACCAGGGTGAGCGCGACGAGGGCCGCGCTGCGCTGGAGCGTGCCGTGGCGCTGGGCAACGAGGTCGAGCTCAACCGCTTCGTGCTGGCCGCCCTGCGGGGCGAGGCCGTGCCGGACGGCCCGCCGCGCGACTACGTCAAGGGGCTGTTCGACAGTTACGCCGAACGTTACGACGACCATCTGGTCCAGGCGCTCGGCTACCGGGGTCCGCAGCAGCTGCTGGCCTTCCTGCCCGCAGGCTGGCAGGGCGAGGCGGCGCTCGACCTGGGCTGCGGCACCGGACTGGCGGCCCCGCTGCTGACGCCGCGCGTGGCGGCGCTGGACGGCGTGGACCTGAGCCCGCGCATGGTGGAGAAGGCGCGCCTGCGCGGCGGCTACCGCACGCTCGCAGCGGCCGACGCCCTGGAGTGGATGGCCGGGCGCGATCGCCAGTACGACCTCGTGCTGGCCGCCGAAGTCTTCCTGTACCTGGGGGCCCTGGAGCCTCCGCTGGCTGCGGCAGCCCGTGTGCTGCGGCCCGGCGGCTGGGTGCTGTTCAGCGTCGAGGAGGCCCCGCCGGGCGCGGGCATGGTGCTGGCGCCCACCTCGCGCTACCAGCACGACGAGGCCTGCGTACGTGCCGCGGCGGCCGCCTGCGGCCTGCAGTGGCACGACATGGTGCGCGGCACGCTTCGCCTGGAGCAGGGGCAGCCGCTGCAGGGCCTGTTCGTGGCGCTGCGCTCGCCCCTACACTGACCGCTTCGAGCGTTTCTTCCCCCCGGAGACCCCCATGAACGCACCGCTGAAGCCCGAAGAGACCGCCGCCCTCGCGGCCTACGCCGACTCGGCCTGGGACGAGCGCATCGTCCCGGCCCTCACGGAGTACATCGCCGTGCCGGCCAAGAGCCCGATGTTCGATGCCGAGTGGGCCGAGCACGGGCTGCTGGACCGCGTGGTCCGCGATGCCGCCGCCTGGGTGGAGTCGCGCAAGCTGCCCGGCCTGAAGCTCGAGCTCATCCGCCTGCCGGGCCGCACGCCGCTGATCTTCTTCGAATGGCCCGCCTCGGGCGCCGCCTCCACGGACACGGTGCTGCTGTACGGCCACCTCGACAAGCAGCCCGAGTTCAGCGGCTGGCGCAGCGACCTCGGCCCGTGGACGCCGAAGTACGAGAACGGCCTTCTCTATGGTCGCGGTGGCGCCGACGACGGCTATGCCGTCTACGCGGCCATCACCGCGCTGGAGTCGCTGCACCGCCAGGGCTTGCCGCACCCGCGCTGCGTGGGCCTGATCGAGGCCTGCGAGGAAAGCGGCTCGCCCGACCTGCCCGTCTACCTCGAGGCGCTGCGCGGCCGCCTGGGCCAGGTGGGCCTGGTGGTGTGCCTGGACAGTGGCGCCGGCAACTACGACCAGCTCTGGCTGACCACCAGCCTGCGCGGCATGGTCAGCGGCGTGCTGAAGGTGGAGATCCTCTCCGAGGGCGTGCACAGCGGAGACAGCAGCGGCGTCGTGCCCAGCAGCTTCCGCATCCTGCGCCACGTGCTCGATCGCCTGGAAGACAGCGCCACTGGCGAACTGCTGCCCCAGAGCTTCCACTGCGAAGTGCCTGCCTCGCGCCTGGCCCAGGCCCAGGCCACCGCGGCCATCCTCAAGGACGAGGTGTGGAAGCGCTTCCCCTGGGCCTGCGGCGCCGACGGCGGCCCCACGCTGCCCACCACCACCGATCCGGTGGAGGCGCTGCTGAACCGCACCTGGCGTCCCACGCTGAGCGTGACCGGCGTGGACGGCTTCCCGTCCCTCGGCAACGCGGGCAACGTGCTGCGGCCCCACACCGCGTTCAAGCTGAGCCTTCGCCTGCCGCCGCTGGTGAACGGGCACGAGGCCAGTGTGAAGCTCAAGGCCCTGCTCGAGGACAACGCCCCGTACAACGCCAAGGTGACCTTCCACCCCGACGGCCGCGCCGGGGCCCTGGGCGCAACGGGCTGGAACGCCCCGGAACTGGCACCGTGGCTGGAGGGGGTGCTCGACGACGCGTCGCGCACCCATTTCGGCGCGCCGCTGGGCTATATCGGCCAAGGGGGCACGATTCCGCTCATGAGCATGCTGCAGCAGGGCTTCCCGTCGGCGCAGATGATGGTGTGCGGCGTGCTGGGCCCGAAGAGCAACGCGCACGGCCCGAACGAGTTCCTGCACGTGCCGTATGCCAAGCGGCTCACGGCCGCCGTGGCGCAGGTCATCACCGCCTGCCCCTGATCCTGCGGCCCGCCGGCCCGCCGAATGCGGGCCGGCACCGAGGGCGTGGCCGACGGGGTCCACCATAATCTCGCGTCCCTGTCCTGCGTGGCCTTCCCGCGCGCCGCCCGTGTTCCTGTCACGCCCGCGTTCCCGTCGCCGCTGCACCCGACTGTCACCCACGACGGTGTCGATGGCCGTGTTGGCCGCCCTGGCAAGCACGGTGCCTGCGGCGGCCGCGCAGCCCGCGCCACGCGCTTTGGCAGACGCAGCATCGGGCGCGGCATCGGCGCCCGCGGCCGTCAACGTTCCGCTGCGGCCGGCGCTTGAGCTTCAGCCGCTCCCCGAAGGCGCACGCTCGCGGCCGCTGCCCATCGTGCTGCGGGCCCGCGAGGTGCGCGGCCAGCCGGATCGGCTCACGACGGCCGAGGGCGAGGTTGAACTGCGCCGCGGCAATGTGCTGCTGCAGGCCGACCGCCTCACCTACGACGCGCCGCTGGACCTGGCCCGGGCCACGGGCTCGGTGCGCGTGCAGCGCGAAGGGGCCATCTACACCGGGCCCGAGGCCGAGCTGAAGGTCCAGCGCTTCGAGGGTTTCTTCCGCGAGCCGACCTTCGAGTTCCCGCGCCTGGGCTCCGGCGGGCGGGCGTCGCGCGTCGACTTCCTCGACCCGTCCCGGGCCCAGGCCCTGGACGCCACCTACACCAGCTGCCTTCGCGACGGGTCGGTCGAGCCGGCCTGGGTGCTCGAGACGCGCCGCGTGCGCATGGACTTCGAGCGCAACGAGGGCATCGCCGAAGGTGCGGTGCTGCGTTTCCTGGGCGTGCCCATCCTGGCCGCGCCGGTGCTCAGCTTCCCCCTGAACGACGAGCGCAAGTCGGGCTGGCTGCCGCCGAACATCAACCTGGACAGCCGAAGCGGCCTGGACCTCGCCGTCCCCTACTACTGGAACCTCGCGCCCAACCGTGACGCCACCATCACGCCGCGGCTGATGAGCCGGCGCGGGTTGGGGCTGGCGGCCGAGTTCCGCTACCTCGAGCCACGCTTTGCCGGCCAGATCGACGTCGACCTGCTGCCCGACGACCGCGTGGCCAACCGATCTCGCGGAGCGCTGGGCCTGCGGCACGACGGCCTGCTGCCGGGCGACTGGCGTGTGGAGGTCGCGGCCGATCGGGTGTCCGACGACGACTGGTGGCGCGACTTCCCCGATGCCGCCCGCAGCCTCACGCCCCGCCTGCTGCCGCAGCGCGTGGCCCTGGAGCGCAGCTTCGCCCGCGGCAGCGTGCAGGGCACCGTCTATGCCCGCGCGCAGCACTGGCAAGTCCTGCAATCGCTCACCGACCGCATCGCGTCGCCCTACCAGCGCAGCCCGCAGGTGGGCGTGAACGCCACCGGCCGGCTCGACGGCGGCCTGCGGTGGCAGGTCGAGGCCGAGGCCAACCGCTTCACCCTGGCTCGTCGGGATGCGCTGGATCTCCTGCGGCCGGAAGGCAGCCGGGTGCATCTGCTGGCCACGGTGGCCCGGCCCTGGCGCGCGCCCTGGGGCTGGCTGGAGCCGCGCGCCACCCTGAACGCCGCCCGCTACCGCACCGATGCCCCCATGACCGACGGCCGCGTGGCCGCGGGCCGCGTCGTGCCCTCGCTGGCGGTGGACGGCGGGCTCTTCTTCGAGCGCAGCACGACCCTGTTCGGCCGCGCGGTGCGTCAGACGCTGGAGCCCAAGGTGCATGGGGTGCTGGCGCCGTTCCGCGACCAGTCCAGCCTGCCCAACTTCGACGCGACCGAGCGCGACTTCAACGCCAGCGCCCTCTTTGCCGACAACGCCTTCACCGGCATCGACCGCGTCGCCGATGCCCGCCAGGTCACCGGCGGGCTCACCACGCGCATGCTCGACGCCACCACCGGCGTCGAGGTCCTGCGGCTCGGTGTGGTGCAGCGCCTGCGCCTGCGCGACCAGCGCGTGACGGGCGACGGCGTGCCGCTGACCGAGCGTTTCTCCGACGTCTACCTGCTGGGCGGTACCTCGCTGGTGCCGAACTGGGCCTTCGACACGGCCCTGCAGTACAGCACCGAGCTCCAGCGCACCCGCCGTGCCGTGGTCAGCGCCCGCTACAGCCCGGGCGAGTTCCGCACCCTCAGCGCCACCTACCGCCTGACCCGTGGCGCCAGCGAACAGCTGGAGCTGGGCTGGCAGTGGCCGCTGTGGGGCGCCACCCCGGCCGAGCGCCTGCGCGCCCGGAGCGATGCCACCCCGCAGGTGGCGCTTCAGGCCGGCGGCTGCGGCGGCACCTGGTATTCCGTCGGTCGGGTGAACTACAGCATCCAGGACCGGCGCATCACCGACTCGGTGGTCGGGCTGGAGTTCGACGCCGGCTGCTGGATCGGCCGCGTGGTGGCCGAACGCCTGTCCACCGGCCGCAGCGAAGCGACCACCCGGTTGATGGTGCAGCTGGAACTGGTCGGCCTGTCCCGGATCGGATCCAACCCGCTGAAGGTGTTGAGGGACAATATCCCGGGCTATCGCCTGCTGCGGGATGACGTCCGCGCCCCCTCCGAACGCTCCCCCTATGACTGACCTGTCCCGCACTGCCCGCCGGTTCCGATTCCCGGCACGCCGCTGGCTCTGCCGCTGGGCCGTGGCCCTGCCGGCCCTGTGCTGCTCTGGCGCCTTGCTGGCCCAGGCCGTCAGTGTGACCGCAGCCCGTCCGGTGGCGCGCAATGGCGACTACATCGTGGCCGTGGTCAACCAGGAGCTGGTCACCGCCGCCGAGATCGATCAGCGCGTCAACCGCATCCGCCAGCTGGCCGCCCGCAGCGGTCAGGCCACGCCCCCCGAGCCCGAGTTGCGCGAGCAGGTGCTGGAGGCGCTCATCGACGAGCGCGTCGTCATCACCTACGCCCGCGATGGCGGTGCCCGCATCGACGAGGCTGAGGTCGACCGCGCGGTGGCCAACGTGGCCGTGCAGAACCAGCTCACGATGGAGCAGCTGCGTGCCCGTCTGCGTGACGATGGCATCGACTACGGCCGCTTCCGGGCCAACCTGCGCGACCAGATCCTGGTGGAGCGGGTGCGCGAGCGCGAGGTCTACCAGCGCATCCGCGTCACCGATGGCGAGATCGACCGTTTCCTCGAGCGCCAGCGGGCTGCCGCCGGCGTCGAGCTGAACCTCGCCCAGATCCTCGTGTCGATTCCCGACGGCGCCGACGAGGCGGCCGTGGCGGCACGCCGGGCCCGGGCGGAGGCGCTGCTGGCCCGCGTGCGCGGGGGCGAATCGTTCGAGCGTGTCGCGCGCGAAGCTTCCGAGGACGGCAACCGCGAGCGCGGGGGCGAGATCGGCCTGCGCCCGGCGGAGCGCCTTCCCGACCTGTTCGTGCAGGCGGTGGCCAACCTCAAGGCCGGCGACGTCACCCCGCAGCTGCTGCGCAGTGGCGCGGGCTTTCACATCCTGCGCGTGGTCGAGCGCCGGGATGGCGCGGCCCCGCAGTTCACGCAGACCCTGGTGCGGCACATCCTGCTGCGGCCGTCCGAACGTGTGAGCGCCGACCTGGCCTCGCGCCGCCTGGCCGACTACCGCCGCCAGATCGAGGCGGGCACCCGCACGTTCGAGGAGGTGGCGCGGCAGGTCAGCGAAGACGGTTCTGCGGCCGCCGGGGGCGACCTCGGCTGGATGTCGCCGGGCCAGCTGGTGCCCGAGTTCGAAGAGGCCATGAACCGTCTCGCCCCCGGCGCGCTGTCGGCGCCCGTGGTGTCGCGCTTCGGCGTGCATCTCATCCAGGTGGTGCAGCGCCGGCAGGTCGATGTCGATCCGCGTGCGCTGCGCGAACAGGCCCGTGCGGCGTTGCGCGAGCAGAAGTTCGACGAGGCGTATGCCGACTGGGCGCGCGAGCTGCGCCTGCGCGCCTACATCGAGATGCGCGAGCCGCCGCTCTGAGCGCCGGTCGGCCTCCACCCGTGCACGGCCACGTTGCCCGCAAGCGGTTCGGCCAGCACTTCCTGGTCGACGACGGCGTCATCCACGGCATCGTCGACGCCATCGACCCGCAGGCCGGCGAACGGCTGGTGGAGATCGGTCCCGGGCTCGGCGCCCTCACCCACCCGCTGCTGGACCGCGGGGCCGAGCTGACCCTCATCGAGCTCGACCGCGACCTCGCGGCGCGGTGGCGAGCCAGCAAGCGCGCCGTCACCGTGGTCGAGTCGGACATCCTGAAGGTCGACCTGCGCGCGCTCGCGGCGGTGCAGGGCGGGCGTCTGCGGGTGGTGGGCAACCTGCCCTACAACATCTCCAGTCCCATCCTGTTCCACCTGCTCGAGGTGGCCGACGTGGTGACCGACCAGCACTTCATGCTGCAGGCCGAGGTGGTCGACCGCATTGCGGCCGCGCCCGGCAGCAAGGACTACGGCCGCCTGTCGGTGATGCTGCAGTGGCGCTACCACGTCGAGCCTTTCCTCGAGGTGCCGCCCGAGGCCTTCGACCCGCCGCCGCGGGTGGACTCGGCCGTGGTGCGCATGACCCCGTGGCCCCAGCCGGCACCGGTGCCGGTCGAGGTGCTCAGCGAACTGGTGCAGGTGGCGTTCTCGCAGCGGCGCAAGGTGCTGCGGCACACGCTGGGCCGCTGGCTGGAAGCGCACGGCGTGGCCCCGCCGGCCGAGTTGCTGCAGCGCCGCGCCGAGGAACTGGCCGTGACCGAGTATGTGGCACTGGCCGCGGCGGTGGCCGCCGCCAGCGAGCGCCCGGGCGACGGCGTCTCGGCGCCCGGGCCCTGAAACGACACGGCCCGCGCGAAGGCGGGCCGGTCGGGGGGGGCTCTCAGTCGCCGATCAGGCGGCGTTGAGCCATGCCGCGGTGTCGAACGCGCTGCTCATCATCGGCATGTTCATGCCGAAGTTTGGATTCACGCCGGTCTTGCTGACCGCGACCTTGGCCGCCGGCTTGGCGACCGTGGTGCTCTGGGCCGTCTCCGTGGCCCGCTCCCATGACCCGTTTTCCTGGGAGCGGGCTACTGAAAAGAATAGAAACACCTGAACGGTATCCTTCGTTCCGCCCAGAAGTCGGCGGCGTCGCGGAACACGTCCAGCAGTTGTTCCCGGGCCTCGCGGTCGAAGCGCGGGTTGTCGGGCAGCTGCTCCAGCACGACCACGAAGCCCGGCTGAGTGCCTGCCTTGTGCACGAGGTCGGTCATGCAGTCGTACAGCGCGTCGAGGTTCTTCCCGAAGTGCACCGGGAACAGGAACGACTCGGCAATGCCTTCGAGCACTTCCTGCTTCGACTGTGCCGCTGACAAGTTGGCGTACAGGAAGTGCTGCCCGGCGCCGGCGGCCGACTGCTGCAGGTCGTCGACGCGGTACGCGCGGATCGCCTGCACGATGTTCGGGCGGATGGTCTGCAACTGCATGGTCGCGTGCCTCCTGGATCTCGTGGAATCGGATGTGCGGTGATCGGAGCGGCGTTCAAGGCGCGATGCGCTGGAACGACGCGTAATGGTCGGCGGTGTAGAAACAGACGTCCGGCGTCCGGGGCACTTCCCCGCCGCAGACGATGCGGCGGGCGCCCCGGTTGCGGGCTCCTGGTGTTTTCACGGTGTACTCGCGGTAGTGCCCGCGCGGCTTGCGGGGCAGCAGCCGTTCCCGATTGAAGAACGTGGTGCCGTCCTTCGAATAGGGAAACGGCCCGCCGGCAAGGATGAGCCGGTGCGTGTCGCGCGCCTCGGGCGGCAAGGCCGCGAGAGGCACCGATGCCATGGCCCCCGGCGCGGCAGGCTCCCGGGCCGAGGCCGGCACGGCCCCGGCAACAAGGCTTCCGACCACCCCCAGCGCCGTGATCCAGCCCACCGCGCTCCGACGGACCGAACCCAGGGTCGGGACAAGAAGCGGACCAGACCGCGGGCGACGGCTCAGTGACACGGGCTCAACGGGCACAAACCCACGGGTAAACCCTGAAAAAACCAGCAGATATGCTACCGGATGGGCCCCTAAAACTCAAGCCGATGCACAAGATTGCAGCAGCGGGGAGTGGGTATCAGCGGGCGCTCACATCGAGCCAGAGGGGGCGACCACGGTGCGTTGCAGGGCAGGCCGCCCGGCCGGGGGGGCGTCGTTCGGCACCCCCCGGCCCAGGCGCGTGACGCGCCGATGACCGGGGGCCGGGAGGCGGATTCAGCGGCCGGCGTTGGCGTCGGCGACGGTCAGGGCCGTCATGTTGACGATGCGCCGCACGGTGGTGGACGGCGTGAGGATGTGCACCGGCTGGGCCGCGCCCAGCAGCACCGGTCCGATCGCGATGCCGCCGCCGGCCGTCGTCTTCAGCAGGTTGTAGGCGATGTTGGCGGCGTCGATGGTGGGCAGCACCAGCAGGTTGGCGTCGCCGGTCAGCGTGCTGTGGGGCATCAGCGCCTGCCGCATCTTGCCGTCCAGTGCCACGTCGCCGTGCATCTCGCCGTCCACCTCGAGCCAGGGCGCCTGCTCGCGCAGCAGGGCCAGGGTGCGGCGCATCTTCAGGGCGCTGGGGTGGTCGCTGGTCCCGAAGTTCGAGTGGCTCAGCAGGGCGGCCTTGGGTTCGATGCCGAAGCGACGCATCTCCTCGGCCGCCATCACCGTGATCTCGCACAGTTCCTCAGGGCTGGGGTCGGCGTTCACGTGGGTGTCCACCAGGAAGAGCTGCCGGTTGGGCAGCATCAGCGCGTTCATGCAGGCGTACACGCGCACATCCTGCGCCGTTTCGGGGCTGCCGCCGTGGCGCTTGCCGATCACCTGATCCACGTAATGCAGATGGTTGGCCGTCGTGCCCCAGGTGCCGCACAGCAGACCGTCGACCTCACCCTTGTGCAGCAGCATGGCGCCGATCAGCGTGAGCCGCCGGCGCATCTCGATCTTGGCCACCTGCACGGTCACGCCCTTGCG
>Ga0075157_10001122_pt1 | contig 17489 bp, 11 predicted proteins | sample JI81BgreenDNA_FD_70967 | JGI IMG/M metagenome (GOLD analysis project Ga0075157, IMG submission 70967) | Wastewater effluent complex algal communities from Wisconsin, to seasonally profile nutrient transformation and Carbon sequestration -... | ecosystem: Engineered > WWTP > Effluent > Algae...
GCCGCGGGCTTCATCGAGGCCGTAAAAGTCCGTAACATCCCAATTGCCTTTGGTGAGCAGTTTTTTCTTTTTGCCCTGTTTGTTGTATTGCCAGAGGTGGTTGTAGCCGTCTTGTTCGCTTTGCACGATAAAGCCTTGCCCGTTTTTCAGAAAATACACGTCGTGCAGTTCTATGTAGCGGCTATTTTTTTCTTCATATAAAGTAGTGCAAATACCGCTGGCTGGGTCGGCGAGTAGCAGTTTGAGGTGGTTTTGCAGGCGATTCATCCAGGTGAGGCATACTTTCCCCTCCGGCGTCCAGGCGAGGCGGGGCAGGTAATCATTGGCATCGGCGCCGCTTTGTATGGGCTGCGTTTTACCGTCGGCGAGGGCGTACACCCAGGCGCTGACCACAGCGTTGGGGGCGTCTACTTTGGGGTATTTGAAGGTGTCAATTTCCGGATATGCGACCTTGGGATTGTAAATATCCATAGAGAACTCCGGCACGGCGCTTTCGTCGAAGCGCAGCCAGGCGAGGTAGCGGCCGTTGGGGCTCCATTCAAAAGCGCGGAGCAGTTCAAATTCCTCTTCATACACCCAATCGGAAGCGCCGTTGATGATGGCGTTTTTGCGGCCGTCGCGGGTGATGCGGGTGCTATTTCCCGACTCCAGGTCGCGGATATAAATATCGTTTTCCACCATGTAAGCGATGCGCTTGCCATCAGGCGAAAAGGCCGGGTAGCGTTGTTTGGCGCCCGGGTGCAGGGGTACGAGGCTTTTGTCGGCTGGGGTGTAAATATAATATTCGGCACGGGTGCTCCAGCGGTAAATGCGCTCGGTGCGGTCGCTGATCAGCAGCCTCGATTCGTCGGCATTGAATTCATAATCATCAAAGCCTTCCTCCCAGCCGCCGGCGGGTTGTGTTTTTTTGCCGTCGAAAAGCAGGGCAGTCTCGTCGCCGCTGCGCAGGTCGTATTGCCGCAGCGCTTGCCCGTCCGACAGGGTAAAATGCGCGCCGTCGCGCTGATAACGGAAGCCTGGCGGCTCTGCATGACTAAAGGTATTGTTCAGCCAGATGTCGGCTAATTGAATTGTTTTTTGGGCCTGAAGCGGTATCAGACTGAAAAAAAGAGCAGCTACAAGCAAAAAAGGGCGCATGACCGGTGTTTTTTGAGGCGAATATAGCGGAGTCTTGTAATAGCGGCGCAAAAACATTCGTGCATTCGTGGCTGTAAAAAGTTGCCACGAATGCACGAATGTTTATATTTTCAAATTATAGGCAACGTGAAGTGGTTGTGAAAATCGTACTCTTGCAATCCTTTGAAAATCAGAATGAAAGAATCTATCAATCTTCAAATCCACCCAAATCCGGGTATACCTACGCCTTGTTAAAATACCAAATCAGCGGTATCAAAGGCAGGGCCACAATGAGCAATAAAACGCTGAAGTTGAGGTCAATTTTCCATAAATGCGTCAGCGTCAGGCATTGCAGCAGGCAAAACACCAGGGTGGTAAACAGGCCCAGCATACGCACCAAACGCGCACCGCGCGCATACTCCCGCGCAGCGTTGTGCTCGGTGATGGGTTTCAGGTAATTATACAGGTGCGGCCGCCCGCTCAGCCAAAACTGCCCGGCAAACAGCAGGGTTGCCAAAATAGCGACCAACCACAAGGTGTTTTTACTCCCCCAGTCGTCGGGCTGCCCACTCGGGCCGTAATGCGTCGGAATGATGTCCGGCGAATTTTGGTAGAGCCAGAAGGTCAGCGCCCATAGCCCTGTCAGCAGGGCTATGGCGCCGTATTCCAGCACTTGATCGTAGCGGGTTTTCGGGATTTGCAGTACCGGACGAACTTCTTTACTCATGACTTATAAAACAACCATTTGCCAATTTCCTTGAAGGTCACTTTTTTACCATACAGCAATATGCCGACGCGGTAAATGCGCCCCGAAAGCCACACGAAGAAAAAGGCGGAGCCAACCACCAACAGGAGCGACAGGATCACCTGCCACATTGGCGGGTTGAAAGCCATCCGGAAAGGCATCACAATGGGCGAAGTCAGCGGGAAAAGACTGGCAAAAACCATCAAGCCGCTGTCGGGGTTGCGCCAGCCGGCAAAGGCAATGAGGTAAAACGCCAGCATAATGGGCAACATGATGGGCAAAACCAGCGACTGGCTTTCGCCCATGTCGTCGCTCATGGCCGAACCCACGGCTGCAAACAGGGACGAATAGATAAAATAACCGCCGAGGAAAAAGACGACAAAAGCGCCGGCCAAGGCCCACCAGTTCTGGCGCTGCAATTCTTCAATAAGCTTGAAACCCATACTTTGCGCCTCTTCAGGATCCATGCCCGAAGCCTGCGCCTGCTGCATGGCGTCCTGCATCTGCGCCGGATCGCCGCTGCCTGCCACGAAGGGCATCATAATGAACCAGACGGCGCCGCTGAGCACAATCCAGACGAACACCTGCGTGAGGCCCACCGCGCCGGCGCCCAGAATTTTACCCAGCATGAGCTGGAAGGGTTTGACGCTCGACATGATGACCTCCACAATGCGGTTGGTTTTTTCTTCCATTACAGAGCGCATCACCATCTGGCCGTACATGGTCATCATAAAAAACATGATAAACGACATGATGCCGCCAATGGCTAAACCGATGCCCACGGTAAACTCGCTCTGGTCTTCGCCGCCGGGGGTGATTTTTTCGGGGTCAATGGAAATTTTGGTATCCAGCGCTTCCAATTTTTTGCGCTCCAATTTCAGGCTGTCGATCTTGAAATCGCGTACTTTTTTGGAAATGCGCGATTCAATCCGCTCCTTGGCTTCGGGCGCTAATTTTTTGTCGGAGTGATAATACAGGCTGAGGTTTTTGTAGTCGAGGCTGGTAATAGCCGGCACCTGCAAAATACCGTCGTATTTGCCGTCGAGGGCTTCCTGCTTGAGCTGGGCCAGGGTTTTGCCCTGCGGCGTCTGGAAGCGCACACCTTTTTCGTCGGGCAATTGGCCGATCATTTTACCTTCATCCAGTACGGCGACATTGAGGGCTTCTCCACCCTGATAGGTAGACAAGCCGACGATGACGAGCATGTACACCAACAATAAAAGGGGCGCCAGCAGGGTGCCCACAATGAAGGAGGTTTTGCGGACGCGCGTGAGGTATTCGCGTTTGAATATGAGTTTGAGCTTGCTCATGGTGTTTTTTCGTTTTTTTGTGCGAAGCTGAAGCTTCGTGATACTTGTGCGAAGCTGAAGCTTCGTGATACTTGTGCGAAGCTGAAGCTTCGCGGTACTTTGTGCGAAGCTGAAGCTTCGCGGTACGGCTTCGAAGCTGAAGCTTCGAAGTACTAGGCGGTTTCGCCCACGCGGGCTATAAAAATTTCGTTGAAGGTGGGCAGCAGTTCCTCGAAGCGCTGGATTTTTACTTTCTGGTCGAGCAGGTAGCGCAGCAGGCGCTCGGCTTCGTTTTCAGCTTCGAGGCGGACGGTCACTCGGTTTTTTTCTTCGGCCGCCACGCTGAAGCGGTTGCGGAAGTCTTCGGGCAGGGCCGAGTCGCTTTCCACCAAAAACAGGTTTTGCTTGTACTCGTTTTTAATGCTTTTTACTTCGCCCTGCAGCACATTTTTGCCGCGGTTGATGAGCACGATGTGGTCGCACATTTCCTCCACCTGTTCCATGCGGTGGGTACTGAAAATGATGCTGATGCCGGAGGCATTGAGCGCTGCAATTTCGTCTTTGATGAGGTTGGAGTTGATGGGGTCGAGGCCGGTGAATGGCTCGTCGAGAATGAGCAGTTTGGGGCGGTGCACCACCGTGGCGATGAACTGAATTTTCTGCTGCATCCCTTTGGAGAGGTCTTCCACTTTTTTGCTCCACCAGTCGGTAATTTCAAATTTTTCGAGCCAGGCGTCTATTTCCTTGCGGGCATTGGCCGGCGAAAGCCCTTTGAGCTGGGCCAGGTAAAGCAGGTGTTCGCCCACTTTCATTTTTTTATACAGCCCTCGTTCTTCGGGCATGTAACCGATCAGGTTGGGCGAGTCGGCATTGAGTTTTTGGCCGTCGAGGAAGATTTGCCCTTCATCCGGCGCCGTGATGGTAGTAATCATCCGGATGAGGGAGGTTTTGCCGGCGCCATTGGGGCCAAGCAGGCCAAAAACGCTGCCTTTGGGCACATCGAAACTCACGTTGTCGACAGCCGTATGCTTTTGATAGCGTTTTACGACGTTTTGTATGGAAAGGATCATGGATATGACGTTGAAATGATTCGGTGAAAGTTGGATCAGGAGTTGGGTAAAACTGCATTATTGCCGCAAAATCGGTAGTATGCAGGCGGACTTGCTGTTTTTTTCGGCCAATTGCTCCCTGCTGCGTGCTGAATAGAGTTATTTTCCGACAAAAGGCAGATTCCGTTAACTCAACGGCGTTCTGCTTGTTTTGTTCCGGATAATAAACCCCACATTTTAACGTATTATACCCGGATTTGGGTGGATTTGAAGATTGATGGATTCTTGCATTCTGATTTTCAAAAGATTGCAAGAATACGATTTTCACAACCACTTCGCGTTGCCTGTAACAGAATTCCCCTACCTTTCCATAAATTTTGGATTCAATCATTCATTTATGTCAACAATAACCCGAATTTTCACCTTCCTGCTCTTGTTCGGCAGCCTGCACACCATGGCTCAAAACAGCGGTTGGGAACGCATCCGCCAAAACGACTTTGTGGCGGCCCGCAGCGCGTTTGAGCAGGAACTGAAAGCGCAACCCGGCAATACTTCGGCGCTGGCCGGCCTGATCTTCCTGGCTGAAACCCTGCAAGACCCCGAATTGTTTGAAAAAAATGCCAATCAGCTCCTGCAAGGCGACGACCCGCACCTGATCTGGCTATTCGGCCAAATGTACGACAAAGCGCCGGAGGAAATGCTGAAACGCAAACTCCCCACCGATGTGAAGCTGCCCTTTATGGCCCAGCAGGCCGATACGCTGTTCCGATACCGAAAATTCGCGGAATCGGCGGCCATGTTCAACAGTATGGTGCCCGACTGGAACTGGATGATCGCCGGCCCTTTCGATAATGTAGCCGGCAGCGCTTTTGTGGAAAAAGATGCCCCCGAAACCCAGCCATTTAACCCGGCCGCTACCTTTACAAACGCCGACGGTACAGCGTTTTCCTGGCTCAAACGCAGCCTGCGCGCGCCCGGTGAACCCGTCGGATTCGGCAGCCTGCCCCGACACAGCGGTATGGCAACGTTTTACGCCAATACCTTCATCACCCTGCCCGCCGCCCGAAAAGTAAGCCTCAACCTGACCCGCGGAGAACCCATAAAAGTCTGGATCGACGATCAACTTGTGTACGCCGATGCCCGTCTCGCCGCCCCCGGCGAATGGGATCAGGAAAGCATCAGCCTCGACCTGAGTGCCGGAACCCACCGTATTTTAGTAAAAATTGCCGAATTTCCGGAGTACGGCGCCGAAAGCAAACTGCGCCTGCGCTACAACGACAGCAGCAACGACGGCGACGAAATGGAATCGGACGGTTACCGCAATGCCCTTTCTGCCGGCGATGCCTGGAGCGGACGCGCCAGCGGCACCCACTTCATCCTCCGCCTGTGCGACCCCACTACCGGAAACCTGCTTACCGACATCCAGTCCGACTATCAGGCCAATTACAAACCCGCCACCAAAGCCTGGGAAAGCACGACAGCGGTACGCAGCCACCTGAATTATTTTTTGAAAATGGTGGAAGAAGACCCCTCCGACTGGTCGCGGCAATATCTCCTCGCCCGCGCGTTTGCCAAGTACAAATTACCGGAAGCGGGCGAAGCTTATTTTGCTCAACAATACGCGCGGAATGAAGGCTCCTATTTCCATAAATTCCTGTTGGCAAAATTTTACAACAGCAATGAAAAAGACGAGCGCGCCGAAGCCCTGCTCAGTGAAATGGATACCCTCAAAGCACCCACTTTTGCCGAGCATTTTCTGCGCCTCAACAAATTGAATGTGGAGCAACAGGAAAGCGAGTTCCTGACAGGCATGGAGCGGATTATGAGCTTTGCGCCCAGCAACTGGCAAATTATGGGCCGTTACCTGGAGTTTTTGAAAGAAAAAGGACGAAAAGATCAGATACAGTCCTTCGTGCGCGGATTTCTTAACAGCCACGATACGCCCAAATGGAAAGAACGCCTCGAAGAATACCTCGAAGACGAAAGCTACAAACCGGAGTCGTATAAACCCATGACCGACAAAGAGCGCGAAAAGAATTTTAAAAGCGTAAAAAAGCGGATGAAAACAACGTTCCGCTACTACGATTACAGCCGCGCCATTGATTATTACAAAACCAAGGAGCAAATCAACGAAGCGCTTAAGCTCTATGACGAAGTGCTGGCCATCACGCCTTACAGCTCCACCTGGAAATACAATAAAGCCAATTTTCTATTTGAAAAAGAACGCCTCGACGAAGCCCTTGCCCTCCTGCAACAACTCCGCGAAGTAGAACCCTACGACGCTGATGTGCTGGAGATGATGGGCGATATTTATATTGAAAAAAAGAACAATGCCGAAGCCCTGAAATGGTATCGCCTCGCCGAAAAACAAAGCCCGCAAGGCGCTATTGGCGAAAAAATTGAAAAACTCGAAAACAAAAAGCGCTACAACGGCTATTTCCCCGCCATCAACCTCGTGGAAGTCGCAAAAGACCGCTCCTGGGCCGCTCAATACACCGATGAAGACGCCGTTATCTCCCATTACAGCATGCAGGCCGTTTACCTGCCCGAGGATAAAAAAGTTGAATCCACCAACCGATTGGTCATCCATATCCTCAATGACGCCGGCGCCAAACGCTGGACGGAGGCCGACCTGCGCCAGATCGGGAATATCACCGGCGCCAAAGTGCTCAAGAAGGATGGCAGCGTGACTTCGCCCGACCTCGGCTGGGGCGTGGCGGTCTTTAAAAACCTGCAAGCCGGCGATATTATCCTCATTGAAGGCGTTAACGAAAACACCATGCCCGATGAAATCCCGGGCGAATTCCTGGACCTCAGCGTCTTTACCTGGCAGTCGCCCGTAGCACATGCCAGCTTGGAACTGCTGCTGCCCCAAAACCAGGAAATTTACCTGTCCTGCAACCGCCTCGACTGCAACTATACCCGCGTTGATACGGCAGGTTTCAAGCGCCTGCACTGGAACTGGCGCGATATTCCCAAATACCAGGGCGAAGAAGCCGCACCCGACAACTATGATAATTACGCCTGGATGATGATGGGCAGCGTGCAAGACTGGAGCAAGGTGGTGCAATGGTACGAGCGCAAAACCTACTGCCGTACCGAACCCAACTACGAAATACTGGCCGCCGCCCGCGCACTCGTACGCCCGGGCATGAGCCAGGAGGCCATCGTGGAAACCTTCCACACCTTTATTACCCAGGAAATCAATTACTCATACGTGCCTTTCCTCAACAGCAACTATGTGCCCAAAAAAGCCAGCGCCACCCTGTCGAGTAAAGTCGGCGACTGCAAAGACGTCGCAACCCTGATGATTACCCTGCTGCGCGAACAAGGTATTCAGGCCTGGTATACCCTCGTGAGTACCCACAATTTCAGCAACCGCGAGCCACGCCCAACCCCCTACGTGTTCAACCACGCCATCGTAGCCTATCAGCTCAAAGACGGCAAATTGCGCTTCGCCGATCTGACGACCGACTATTTCCCGACCGGCGTACTGCCCGAAGGCGACTGCAATGCCTGGGGTTTGGTGATCCGGGAGGGTGAAAATGCCCTGCGCCGATTACCCAACGACAGCCAGGACCCCGCAATCAGCCGCGCCGAAATAAATGCTAAAGCCGTGTTGCAGGCCGATGGCAGCCTTAGCCTCGACGTCAAAACCGTGCGTCACGGCACCAATGCCGGCCACTGGCGCGAAGGACTGCTGCGCGCAACCGTCGAGGAGCGCAACAAACAACTCTCGGAATACTTCGGCGGCGGCGTACTGCACCACCTCAGCCTCGAGGATGTGCAGTACCACAACCTCGAAGACATCAACGATCCGCTCAAGTTGGATGTCCGCATGACCGCCTTCAATCAGCTCGACCGCGTTTCCAACCTCTACATTATGCCGCTGCCGCTACCCGTAAGTATGCCGACGCAAAAAGCGCTTTTTGCCGCCCGACGCTACAATGACCTCGATCTGGATGCCCTGTTCGAACTGGCGCCCGTGCGGGAAAATGTGGCGCTTACCCTGCCTGCCGGTTTTGAATTGGCAGAATTGCCGCAAATGCAAAAAATTGAAAATGAATTTGGTACCTATGTACTAAGTTTTGAAAAAACCAACGCCGGTCTGAATATTCGCCGCGAAGTAACACTGAAAAAACGCTTTATTCCGTTCGACCAGTTCGGCGAATTCAAACGCTTCTACCTCGATATGTTAGATGCCGATGATGCCCTGCTGGCGCTGCGCAAAAAAGCCTGATATGCCACGGATACTGCTGATTGAAGATGAAATTAAAACCCTGGAGGCCCTGCAGGAGGGCCTCCGGGAGTCTTTTGCCTCCCGCGTAGATGCGGCAGCCGACGGGCTTGCCGGATTAGAACTCGCTTTAGCCAATACCTACGACCTCATTATTTCCGACATCACCATGCCGGGCATGAGCGGCCTGGCTGTTTGCCGGGAATTGCGCAGTCGCCAATACAGCACGCCTATTCTGCTGCTCACCGCCTTGGGCGATACCGACCATATTGTGGAAGGTTTGGATGCCGGCGCCGACGACTACCTCAGCAAGCCTTTTGAGTTCAAGGAGCTGATGGCGCGCGCCAAAGCATTGTTACGGCGTGCGGCGCCCACGCCACAGGCTGCTCTTTTGCGTTTTGCCGATTTGGAATTGAACAGCGAAGCCAAAAGCGTACATCGCAGCGGGCAACCGATCAGCCTGACACCGCGTGAATTTGCCTTCCTCGAATTATTGTTGCAAAACCCCGGACGGGTTTTTTCCAAAGCCGAAATTGCCGAAAAAGTCTGGGAAATCGACTTCGATACCGGCACCAATGTAGTAGAGGTTTACGTCAATTATCTGCGCAATAAAATAGATAAAGGTTTTGATAAAAAACTGATACACACCCAGTTCGGTCAAGGCTATGTGCTGCGGGAAAGTTAATTCGGAAAATACAGGAAAAAAGGGCGCCCGACACTGGAATCTTACAACGCACGGTCGCGTAAATGTGTAAAATTTCAGCGTCAGGCGCCCTTTTCTTTATCTGGCGCCAGGTGTGTCAAGCCATCACTTTCGTTTCGCAGCTTTCTTTGGCGTTGGTATTGTCAGTTCCAGACCAAGGGCGAAATTAAGCACTTCATCCATCGTACTGACGTAGTGGAATTTCAGATCCTTGATGTATTCCGCTTCGATTTCGGCAACATGTTTGGCGTTTTCTTTACAAAGCAGCACCTCTTTAATGCCTGCGCGGCGCGCGGCCAGAATTTTCTCTTTAATACCGCCTACCGGCAATACTTTTCCGCGCAGCGTGATCTCGCCCGTCATGGCTAAGAAAGGCCGGATTGCGCGTCCGGTATAAGCCGAAGTGATAGCGGTGAGCATGGTTACGCCTGCGGAGGGGCCGTCTTTGGGAATAGCGCCTTCAGGCACGTGCACGTGGATGTCGGTTTTGTCGAACAGCTCCGGGTCTATGCCCAATTGCTCGGCATGGGCCTTGATATAGCTGAGCGCCGTGCTGGCGCTTTCTTTCATCACATCGCCGAGGTTGCCGGTCAGTTGCAGGCGGCCGCCGCCTTTATTGCGGCTGACTTCAATAAACAGGATTTCGCCGCCCACGGCGGTCCAGGCCAAACCGATTGCGACGCCGGGGTTTTGCTGTTCCTGGTAAACATCCGGGTCGTACTTGGTGGGGCCTAATATTTCGTGCAGGTGTTCGGGCTTTATATTCACCTCGTACAGGTCTTCCATAGCTACCTTTTTAGCCACGCTGCGCATAATGGAGCCGATTTCGCGGTTCAGGCTGCGCACCCCGCTTTCGGCGGTATAGCTTTGGATGACGGCCATCAGGGCCTTGTCGCTGATTTTCACCTGTGCGGGTTTCAGCCCGTGTTCTTTGCGTTGTTCGGGCACGAGGTGGCGCTTGGCAATTTCCACTTTTTCTTCCAGCGAGTAGCCGGCCACTTCAATAATTTCCATCCGGTCGAGCAGGGCCGGCTGAATGGTAGACAGCGAATTGGCGGTTGCGATAAACAGCACTTTGGAGAGGTCGAATTCCAGCTCTAAGTAGTTGTCGTGAAAAGTGGTATTTTGCTCCGGGTCGAGTACTTCCAACAACGCAGAAGAAGGGTCGCCGCGAAAATCTTTACCCACCTTATCAATTTCGTCGAGGATAAAGACCGGGTTGCTGGTTTTGGCCTTTTTGATCGACTGAATGATGCGGCCGGGCATGGCGCCGATATAGGTTTTGCGGTGACCGCGGATTTCTGCTTCGTCGTGCAGGCCGCCGAGGCTCATGCGCACGTACTTGCGCTTGAGTGCGCGGGCAACGCTGCTGCCAAGGGAGGTTTTACCTACGCCAGGCGGGCCGACAAGGCAAAGAATCGGCGCTTTCATATCGCCTTTGAGCTTGAGCACCGCGAGGTGCTCGAGGATGCGTTCTTTTACCTTGGAAAGGCCGTAATGGTCTTTATCAAGCACATCTTTCACCTTTTTGAGGTCGAAAGCGTCTTTGGTAAATTCGCTCCAGGGGAGTTCGAGCAGGTTTTCGAGGTAGGTCAGCTGAATACCGTACTCCCCCACTTGAGGGTTCATGCGGCGCAGTTTGTTCAGCTCGCGCTGGAATACCTCCTGCACATTTTTGCTCCATTTTTTCTTGAGCGCCCGAATGATGAGGTTGTTGATTTCCTCCTCCTGCGGGTTTTGGCCCAGCTCTTCCTGGATGGTTTTCAGTTGCTGGCTGAGGAAGTAATCGCGCTGCTGTTTTTCAATATCATTGCGCACTTTCGACTCGATCTGGTCTTTCAGTTCGAGGAGTTGCAGCTCCGAATCCATGTGTTGCAGGATGGCGCTTGCTTTTTCACGCAGGTTATTGATTTCAAGAATATCCTGCTTGTCGCTCAGTTTGATCCCGAGGTTGGAAGAGATGAAATTGAGCAGGAAGTTGTCATTCTGAATATTGCGCAGCATCACCACCGCTTCCGAGGGGATTTGCGGCGACAGTTCGATGATTTGTTTGGCGGCATCGCGCACGCTGCTGAGCATGGCGCGGAATTCGAGCTTGTTTTTGGGCTGCTCGTATTCCATGGTGCTGATTTCGCCGAGCATGTAGGGATCTTCCGTAACCATCTCATCGAGGTGGAAACGTTTGCGTCCCTGCAGGATGGCCGTGGTGGAGCCATCGGGCATTTTCAGCAATTTCAGGATGCGGGCGATGGTGCCGACACGGTAGAGATCGCGGGCCGTGGGGTTTTCAATTTTGACGTCTTTTTGCGACAAAACACCGATGAAGCGGTTGTCTTCATAGGCTTTTTGTACAGCCCGGATGCTCTTGTCGCGGCCAACGGTAATGGGCGTGACAATGCCGGGAAAAAGTACCGTATTTTTAAGCGGCAGAATAGGCATCCGGGAAGGAAATACCTCATCCTGACGCGCCTCTTCGTCTTCTTCAAGTGAAAAAAGCGGGACAAAATCTGGTTCGTCGTCCGTCTGTTGCATATTGATCCAATTTTCAAACATACCTCAAAAGCTGTGCGTGAAACGCCTGAATGTTTTGTTATAAGCTCCAGACGCAGTGCAATAATAAAGGCAAACTTCCGGATTTATACCGGATGACTTAGCAAAAAAAGCAAATATGTCAATCTGACAGCAAAATACTGCTCTATGCTACGCTTATGCCCTTGGCAAATAGCCTGCCATTGCTATTTCGGGTGGCGTTTGGCAGGAAAAATCAAAGCAGACACGACAAAACGTCAGGGCCGCTTTCAACTCAGGGGCAAAAATTTCGGCTGGTTTATTTCCGGCTCAAAAACGATTGGGGCCGGATGTAAAGTTTCCCCGTTGGCCACTTTTTCGTAGTAATTCAGGTACGACTGCGCCATACGTTGCGCGCTGAAATTGGCCATAGCGTATTCGTGGCAGCGGCGGCGGTCGTATTGATCCACTTCGCGGATGGCATCTGCAATTTCGGCTTTTTTATTGGATAAAAAACCAAATTCGGAATGTACCGCTTCTACCCAGCCGCTCCATTGCCGGTTGGCGCTGCCGGCATTACTGCCCAACAATTCGGGAAGGGCGCCGTAGGGCGTCCCAAAAACCGGGCAACCGAAAAACAGGCTTTCCACAATAGCCAATCCGAACGGCTCATGCCATAAAACCGGAAAAATAAGTCCTTTGGAGGCCTGAACAATGGCATTTTTACCATCTCCGCCCAACATGCCATGAAAGCGCACATTGGGAGAAATGGTGATGCGCAGGCCCATACGGAAATTGACCCGCGAGCCGCCGATGACGTGCAGGCGCTCGCCGGCCTGCGTGGCCAAATCAATGGCCCCGCGCACATTTTTTACCCGCCAGGCCGCATTGGCCAGAAAGTGAAAATACTGTCGGCGGTTGTCGAGCATAGGCGTGCCGTAATCGTCGGGATCAATGCCGTTGTGCACAAAAGCGCTGCCGCCATGCCGGTAAGCGTGGTTGCGCGACACCCAAACGGTATTGGGGTGGAAAGTTTTGGCGGCATTGCTGTTGCCATGCACGGTAAAAAGCAGGGGCCGATCGATGGGTTCGCTGGTTTCAAAGTGAAAATGCGCCACATCCACCGAATCGGGAATCTGTTGGGCGAGCGGCTTTTTGTCGTCGAGAAACAGCACCTCGGCGAAGGGGCAGGTTGAACCTTTTTTTACCAAATAGACCACTTCGTGGCCCATTTGTACGAGGGCTTTGCCCAACCACCAGATGACGCGCTCGGTTCCGCCGTAGGCATGTACGGGGATGGTGGTGTTATTGGCCAGGAGAATTTTCATTCGTTCATAGTCGTAGCGATGCAAATGTCTGCAATGCCTGAAACCCACCCAAGAAAAGCCGCTATAATTTCCATAACTTTGCGCGCCAAAATGACAATCGTATGAAAGAACAACCTTTGCACCTCGATTCTGAGAGCATCGAGCGCTTTAAAGCACAAAGTTTTGAAAAGGAAAAGGCCATTAAAGAAAGAATGGTCAAAGACTGGCTGCCTCGTTACACCGGAATGTCCCTGGAAAAATTTGGCGAGTATATCCTTTTGGTTAATTTTGCCAACTACGTCCGCATGTTTGCCGACATGCACGACGTGCCCGTATACGGCGCCGACCGCCCCATGCAAGCCGCTACCGCCGAAAATATCACCATTATCAATTTTGGTATCGGAAGCCCCAATGCGGGCCTGATTATCGACTTGTTAGAGGCCATTCATCCCAAAGCCGTACTGTTTCTCGGCAAATGCGGCGGACTGCGCACCGGTAAAAATCAGATCGGCGATCTCATCCTGCCCATCGCTGCCATCCGCGGGGAAGGAACCAGCAATGACTACCTGCCCGCCGAAGTGCCCGCACTACCGGCCTTCGCCTTGCAAAAAGCGGTGTCTACAACCATCCGCGATTTCGATTGCGACTACTGGACCGGCGTGGTGTACACCACCAACAAACGCGTTTGGGAACACCGCGAAGACTTCAAGGAAAACCTGCGCAACCTCCGCTGCCACGCCATTGATATGGAAACGGCAACCATCTTTATCGCCGCTTTCAAAAACCACATGCCTGCCGGCGCACTCCTGCTCGTGAGCGATATGCCCATGACCCACGACGGCATCAAAACCGAAGCCAGCGACAAAGTGGTCACCACCAATTTCGCCGAACGGCACCTTAATATCGGGATCGAATCACTGAAACAGCTGATTAACCGCGGCCAAACAGTGAAGCACCTGAAATTTGAACTATAACAACAAGACGTAACCTACCTACCCTTGCTCATGCAACTACTCGAAGGAAAAATTGCCCTTATCACGGGCGGCTCCCGCGGTATCGGGGAAGCCATTGTACGCAAATTCGCGGCACACGGCGCTACCGTTGCCTTTACCTACGTATCGGAAGGCTCCGCCGCTCGCGCCCAGCAGCTCGCCGCCGAACTCGGCCCCAACGCAAAAGCCTATCGCAGCGACGCCGGCGACTACGCACAGGCCGAAGCGCTGATCAATGAAGTAGTCAAAGACTTTGGTCGCCTCGACGTACTCATCAACAATGCCGGTATCACCCGCGATACCCTGATGCTGCGCATGAGCGAACAACAGTGGGACGAGGTTATCCAAACCAACCTCAAATCGGTGTTCAACCTCACCAAACACGCGCTCAAACCCATGCTCCGCTCCGGCGGCTGCATCATCAATATGAGTTCCGTGGTAGGCGTATTCGGCCAGGCCGGACAAGCCAATTACGCCGCGTCCAAAGCCGGCATCCACGGTTTCACCAAATCCATCGCCAAAGAATACGGCACCCGCGGCGTGCGCTGCAACGCCATCGCGCCGGGCTTCATCGCTACCGAAATGACCGCCGTACTCGATGAAAAAACCAAAGAAGGTTACCTGAGCGCCATCCCCCTCAAACGCCTCGGCAGCGGCGACGACGTAGCGAATGCCTGCGTCTTTCTCGCCTCCGAAATGGGCGGCTATATTACCGGCCAGGTACTCTCCGTCTGCGGCGGACTAAACGTCTGATAAAAGCGAAAGATGGGGTTTTAGTGTTTGAGTGTTTTGGTGTTTAAGTGTTTTGGTGTTTAAGTGAGTCGACTCGAATGGTGTTGCTCTAAAACACCAAAACACTTAAACACCAAAACACTAAAAAACTCATCGTTCATCACTCATCGTTCATCGTTACGAAAGATCGTTTTTCCACCCAGGCAGCCGGTTATTTCAAATTCCGGCCACGTTATCCCGCAGCGCTGGCTGAGGAGCTTGCTTTATTATGCCCACATCGAAAATTCGCCTGGGATTGCGGGGCCGGTAACGGGCAAATGTCCGAATTGCTGGCGCCGTATTTTGAACAGGTGACAGGCACCGACATCAGCGCCAGACAACTTGCCGAAGCGCCGGCACTGCCCAACGTAGCATACCGGGTAGAACAGGCCGAACACAGCACGTTTGCCGATCATTCCGTCGATTTGATCGTGGTGGCGCAGGCCATTCACTGGTTTCAGTTTGATGATTTTTATGCGGAAGTGCGCCGGGTGTTGCGCCCGGGCGGCATCCTCGCTTTAATCGGATACCCTTTGTTTACAACCCCAAATGCGGCACTGAATCATTTGATTCAACATTTTTATACCAATATCGTCGGGCCTTATTGGGACAAAGAGCGCCGTCATTTGGATGCCCGTTATGCCACTATTCCTTTTCCATTTCAGGAAATAAATTTTCCCGAATTTCAAATGCAGTACTGCTGGACGGCCGGACAGTTGCTCGGGTATTTGTCTACCTGGTCGGCAGTGCAGCATTACATCAAAGCGCATGGTGTGGATCCGATTGAAGGAATAAGTGCGGAGATACGTACCTTGTTGCCCGAGGCTCAAACCGCAGAGATCAATTTTGAGTTACTTTGTCGGGTGGGCAAAATGTGAAATTTTCAACAACACCTCCATGCGACAAATTTTTACCCTGAGCATTTTACTGCTTGTTGTGGCTGCGCTATCCGCGCAAACAGGCCGCCCCACGGCCGCCCAACAGGTATGGCACGAACGCGAATTTTACCTGTTCCTGCATTTTGGGCCAAATACGTTTACCGATAAAGAATGGGGCCACGGCGATGAGTCGGAAAGCCTCTTTAACCCTACCCAATTAGACTGCGAACAATGGTGCCGCATTGCCAAGGCTGCCGGCGCCCGCGGCTTGATCATTACGGCCAAACACCACGACGGCTTTTGCCTCTGGCCCTCGGCACACAGCACGCATACCGTGCGCGAATCGCCCTGGAAAAACGGCAAGGGCGATGTGCTGGCCGAACTCTCCGCCGCCTGCCGCAAGCACGGTCTTGTGCTGGGTTTTTACCTCAGCCCGTGGGATCGCAACCACCCGCAATACGGCACGCCGGAGTACAACGATGTGTATGTGAACACCATGACCGAATTGATGACCCGTTATGGAAATCTATTTGAGTTTTGGTGGGATGGCGCCAACGGGGAAGGCCCGAACGGTAAAAAACAGGTATATGATTTTAAGCGCTTTGAAAAAATGGCGGCAAAACTTCAACCTAAAGCCGTCATTTTCAGCGATATCGGCCCGGGTTGCCGCTGGGTAGGCAATGAAAACGGCCTCGTCGGCGAAACCAACTGGGGTACGCTGGATACCGCCGGATTTACGCGCGGCGCGGGCGGCCCGCCTTACGACAGCCTTTTTCATGGAAATTTTAATGGAAAAACCTGGATTCCCGCTGAGTGTGATGTCAGCATCCGCCCCGGATGGTTTTACCACAAAGAAGAAGACGATAAGGTAAAAACGCCGGAGCAACTGATGCATATCTGGCTCAATTCGGTGGGGCATGGCGCTAACCTGCTCCTGAATGTGCCGCCCGATCGCCGGGGGCTGATTCACGAAAACGACTCGGCGGCCCTAATGCAATTTGCCGCGCTGCGCCAACAGTATTTTGGAAAAAACCTGATAGAAAAAGCAACGGTACAAATAGGTCCGCGCCAACAACCCAAACTGCACGATGGCAAACCCAAAACTGCATCGGAAATACTTTGGAAAAAAGGCGACGTTATCACCGTTCAGTGGAAGCAGGCACAAAACCTGCGCTTTGTTCAGCTAAAAGAATACCTGCCGGAGGGCAACAACGTAACCAGTTTTGTAATTGACATCTGGGATGCCGGGGCAAAAACCTATCGGCAGGTGGGTGCATCTACCAGTATTGGCCCGCGAAAAATGATAAAATTGCCGGAAAATACACGCAGCGACCAAATCAGGGTGCGTATACTCGGCGCCCGCCGAACCAAGGTGCGTTTGGCGGAAATTGAGGTGTTTTAGCGCTTAGCCTTGCCGGAGCCGCGCCGCCGACTGTTGCTTGCGAAGTAGGGGCAATTGATAAACAACCCCTCCGCGCGTATACCATCCTGCTGCGTTGCCGCCGGAAACACCGGCAGTATTAAATAAATAATCAACACCGATTTGTGCCGTCCAGCCGGAGCCGACTTTAACATCAAGCCCGGCGCCGGCGCGCCACCAGTTGGCCGTTTTGGCCGCCTCGGTGCGCTCGGCGAGAATGTATTTTTCAGGCGCATGCGGACCAGGGCCGGGGCCATGCGGATCCGGATCTTCAAATTCATAAGAGAGCAGTCCGGCTTTTTCATGCAGCCAGACGTGGGCTATGCGCAGGGAAGGACTCAGGCGTCCGCGCAAGGGCAAAGCATAGCGCAGGCCGAGGCTGAATTGTTGCTGGCGCAAGTCGCCGCTGACTTCGGTGAGCTTGTGATTGGGTTGCTGCGGCCCGGGCGGATTGTGCGAATGATGGCCGCCGCC
>Ga0075157_10001126_pt1 | contig 17456 bp, 23 predicted proteins | sample JI81BgreenDNA_FD_70967 | JGI IMG/M metagenome (GOLD analysis project Ga0075157, IMG submission 70967) | Wastewater effluent complex algal communities from Wisconsin, to seasonally profile nutrient transformation and Carbon sequestration -... | ecosystem: Engineered > WWTP > Effluent > Algae...
GCCACGCTGATGGTCGTCAGCGCCGAGCCGCTCTGGCTGTAACGGACTTCCGGATCGGCGCCAACGTTTGCGACCAGAATGACTTTGTTGATTCCGCGCATGGGGCTTCCTCTCTCTCCGTCATGGGCCCGCGCTCCCGGAGCAGATCACGCAGGCGACACCCGTGGGGTGCAGAGAGAGGAAAGCAAAATCCTTGATGGCGATGACGCTTCAAGCGCGCGAAACAAGCAAAACTGGATCGCGCCTCGATCACGTGTCGCGAGGCGACGCCTCTACACCTGCTTCGGGCGCAAGCGCAATCTCACGCATCCGGCCATAGACGAAGGTCCTCTCTTCGCCCGCGTCACGGCAGAGTCCGCGAAACGCGGGCTCCTTTGGTTTCTTGCCTCGCTCGTGTCTCAGCTCCAACGAAACTGGGCGGACACGCCTCGGACGCGGCTCGAAATCTTCGCGACCCTTGTAGGTGAAGACGAGATCCCTCTTGGTCCGCAGCGCATAGATCACCCAGTCGATCGGCATAGCGCCAACTTGGGGAACAGCGAGCTGTGCGACGAATCGCCGCTCTGCGCGCCGGCGAAGCACTCGCCCCAAAAAGGCGTACACGGTGACGCCCAAGGCTCCGCTTCCAAGCACCGACAACAAGTACAGGCCTCCGTGCCGTTCGACACCGCCGTGGTGCGAGCATGCTCCCCGGCTACCGATCGACGGCGACTGCCAGCCATCTCGACAGGTTGCAGGTGGAATCTGTCCGACGAACAGAACCAGCGCCAATAGAGAAACGACGGCGCCAGCGGCAAAGGGAAGTCGCACGAGAAGCTCCTCGGATTCGCTCGCGTCGCAAGAGGGCGACTATCGACCGCAGCCCCGATCTATCGTGCTGCCGGGGCCTTCCCGATCTCAGGAACGCGATCGGCCTTGCGCGTACAAACGAAGGACACGAGGCTCGCCTTGCTGGAGCCTGTCCTCACGGCCGTCCAGGCGGTCGGCGGCCCCTTGGGTGCGTCGGCGCCCTCGTAACTCGACGCCATCTCGCGGTACTCCTGCGATGCGCAGCGGACCTCATTCCACGACCACGTGTCGCCCGCAGGGCCGGAACGATGATGGAGCGTCTCGATGACGCCGTCGGGTCGGCGCACCTCTCCCAACAACGTGTACGTCCCTTGATCCGCGGCATGTGGACGGGGCATGGCCACGCTGGCCGTGACCATGGTCGAGGCAACTGCGAAGGCGAGGATGACGCTGGTCGCGGCGAAGCGCTTCATTGGTCGATCTTCCATGACGAAGGCTTGATGACGATACCCGAGGCTCGGGCCGTGGTGTGCGAGACGAACAAGGTCGGGCTTTACCTGCAACGCCGATACTCTGGTCGACGTCTAGTTCGGCAGGGCTTTTCCGGCGCACACGCTTCGGGGGTTCGGGGCACGCCGGCTCGAAGGAGCGCGGCGCGTGTCCCCGTCGACAGAACCGTTCCGATAAGCCGCAGCGCCTCTGCCTGCTCAGCGCCCGACAGGTTGACGAGGTAGCGCGCTCGCCCGAGGTACATTCGCTCGGCAAGGCGCGGCGCTACCGATCGTAGGAGCGGACCGCGGTCCTCCATTAGCCTGAACTCAAAGCGCTTGAAGGGATAGAACTTCCAGATGGGGTGCCCCGAAGGCGCATGGCCGACCAGCTTCGGCCCGAGGCCGACCCACGTCACGCAGCCGTTGATCCCTTCATTCATCGGAACGGACCCCGTCCCACCTACGCCGATCACAGCGTCGAAGGGGATGGATCGGACACGCTTCATGCAATCGGCATGACCGAAAACGCCACCCCGGTCGGGATCCCCGATGTGGGTTTGCTTGTAGACGAGAATCCGCATTGCGCCCTCCCTGCGCGTCTTGGCGCCGCTCACGCGGCGCCAATAGGGATCAGCTGTGCTTGGTGTTCGCGTTGATCGCGCTGCGAACCTGCTGCATGGTCACTTCGCCCTTGAGCGCCGAGAGAGCCTCGGTCTGCAGGCGCGAGTACTCCGCGAGGTGCGCCTGGTCAGATGGGCCCTTGGCGATCGCCGAGGCGACCTTCGAGGCGCCCACGCCGGACTCATCGCGAAGGAGGACTTCGCCGCGGACTTCCGCGCGATCCCACCAGCTGCCGTGACGCTCACCCGGCTGCCCGTGGTACGCGAGGCGCTGGTGGAGGACGCCGATGAGGTGCTGCGAGAGCTGGCCACGGAACGCGGCGGGATCCACACCGGCCTTGCGCGAGGCGAGACCGACGACGCGGTCGATCGCTGCAACAGCGGACGGCGAGTGCACGGAGGCCAGGACGAAGTGTCCCGCCACGGCGCCGTTCACCGCTTCGATGGCCGTTTCCTCGTCGCGGATCTCGCCGACGACGAGGATCGTGCCGCCGCCGGTGAACGACGGGAACTGGCGCGCGGCTTCGTACAGGGCGCGCTTGTAGCCCGTGCCGGGCTGGCCCGGCTCGTCGAGCAGGTCCGCCGGACGCTGGGCGCAGTAGCCGCCCTTGCCGTCCGGGCCGACCCACGGACCATCGAGCGGCAGCTCGGACGGATCCTCGACCACGTTGGCGTGGCCGCCGAAGCGCTGCAGGCGGGAAATGACGGTGGCCGCGATCGTGGTCGTCTTGCCGTTGCCGTTGAGGCCCGACACAAGCAGCAGTCCGCCGTTGAGGTGCTCCTTCGACAGCAGGAAGGTGCGCCACGCATCCGGCATGCGCAGCTCGCGCAGGTGCGGCGTCTCCTTCGGCAGGGCGCGCAGGGTGACATCCAGCCCCCCATCGGGGCGGACGCCCACCTGGGCGCGGAACGCCGAGCCGTTGTGCTCGATGCGGAAGCGGCGGCGACCGTTGTTGATCGGCTCGTTAACCTTGCCCAACACGTCGAGCAGGTTCCCGACGCGGTTGAGGTTGTTCGGGTCGTGGAAACGGCGCGGGATCACGTCGCCCACGTAGGCGACCGCATGCCGGAGATCGTCGTGGTCCATCTCCATGACTTCGGTGCCGCCGGGTTGGTTCGGGCGCCGGGTCAACTGAATGACGATGTCACGGATGTCCCCCATCTCCTCGTCCTTCAGGAGGGGGAGCTTCTCGAAGTTGGCATGCCGATCGGTCACGAGGGATCTCCTTGGGTGTTGCGCCCATGATAACGAAGGCCGGGCGGGCGCCGAATCGAGCGTCGGCAATTCATGCAGCTTGGACTCGAGCCGTCGGGAGGGCGACAACCAGCGGCCCCGGCGTCAGCGTCGAGTGGCAGTAGGTGTGAATCGCCGCACCCTGGGTCGGCACGCCGCGGGATTCGGCGAGCATCCGCGACATCCCGTCGAGGGTTTTGCTGAAGGCGTCATGGACGGTCTCCAGGCGCTCGCGCAGGACGCGGCCGCGGGCGTGGGCTGGCGACTCGCTTTCGATGCGATCGCACAGGTCCTGCAGCCAGGCGCCAAGGATCTGGGTCGCGATCACGCGCTGGCACTTGCTGGAGGCTGCGATGCCAGCGATTACCGCGGGCGCCTCGGCTATGTCCCGGGTCCGGGGCTGCACGCGGTTCCACCCGACGAAGTCCTCAGCCGTCAGCGCCGCCTCACCGGTGCGCAGCACCCCCTGAAGGGCATGGCGGAACAGGTTGACGCGGCCCCATACGGTGTCGGGGCTGCCGCGGAGTTGGGCGGGGATCTGCGTGGCGGCGAAGGCGACGGCCGCGGCTACGGCCGCCGTCGCTCCGTGGCGCGGGTCCTCGATCATGAGGAGCACGGAGCCTTCCTCGAGCTCGCCGGCATCCAGGCTGGGAAAGATGGTCGGCGCGGACCAGCCGGCCTGCAGCATCTCGGTGGATGGCCCATGGATGCGTCGCTGCGGGTCGATGCGGACCTCCCCGGCGTCGCCCGACACCACGGGGTAACCGGCCGACAGCATGCGGGCCAGCGTGGGCGCGCGGACGCGCAGCAGCGCAAGGGAGGCTTCGGCCTGCTCCTGAAGCGCGCCCGTCGGGCGATCGGCCCCCGGCAGACCGGATGCATCGACGATCGCCGCGGCCTCCTTCATCGCCGCGACGCGCGTGGCGAGGTGGGCCTCCAGGAGATCGGTGAGGACTTGCGGCTGGGTCTTGAGGGTCTTCATGACGCCAGTCTAGGAACCGCCGCGAGACCCCTCGGCGGGAATGCTGCCGTTTTGCGAGCCTCTTTCCTCCCCCCTTTGGGCACAGGTCAAGGCATCGTTGGACGCATGAGCCGATCCAGCCTGCATCAGACCCACGTCCGTCGCTCCCGCGTGTTCGCCGTTGCGCTCACGCTCGTGCTGTCTACCGCCGTGATTGCGCTGCACTTGCTCACGGAGACGAGTTCGGCATCGACCGATGCCGTGGTGGACGACACGGTTCCCATCGGTCGCGACGTGAAGCGCGATGTGCCGGCGCCGCGCGGTCCGGTCCTCGTGGCTCGCGCCCGCGCGATCGATGGCGATACGCTCGAGCTCGCCGGAGACCGTATCCGCCTGTTCGGCATTGACGCTCCCGAAAGCACGCAGCATTGCGTCACCGAGGGCGGGGCGCGGTTCGCGGCTGGGGGGCTGGCCGCCGAGCGGCTGCAGAGCCTCGCCGGCGAGGCGCCGGTGACGTGCGAGGTGCAGGACACCGATCGCTACGGACGCCAAGTCGCGGTGTGTTCCAGCGCAGCGGGCGTTGAACTCAATGCCGCGATGGTGAGCGAAGGCTGGGCCTTCGCGTATCGGGCCTTCAGCGAGCGGTACACGCCACTCGAACTGGCGCCTGCGGCCGCCGGCCGGGGCGTCTGGGCGTGCCGAGACCTGATGAGGCCCTGGGACTACCGAAAAGCGGCACGCTGAGGGACGTGCGCCTACGTCGCCTTGCGCGATGCGCTGGGCACTTGGGCCAACCGGAGAATCCACTTCTGCAGCAAGGGGTCTGGAATCACCCAGCCGGTCTTGTGGTGGAGACGCTCCTCGATCAGACCCTTCTGCTTGAGTCGCTTGATCGCCGCCTGGGCGGTCGGTACCCGACGCTTCTCGGGGACGTCCCCCTTCCACGGGAGCTCGTCGAGGTCGGTGTAGGGCTTCGTCCCCATAGCGATTCGAGTCAGGAGGGCCCGATCCAGCCCGGGCAGAGCGGCGATCTGGACACCGTAGTCCGCTGCACCTCGCGTTTCGATGAGATCTGCCACCGCGGCGTCGAGGCTCAGATCTTCGTGAACCGCCATCTCGGTGAGCGCTTCGTTCAGTAGCAGAGGACTCCGGCCGAGGGCGATGAAGGCGGCAAAGACGTCCTTTTCGGACAACTCGATTCCCGTCCTGCCCTTGAGTGCGGCGGCTCGGTCACGCGCGAAGTCCTCCTCCAGTTCGGGCAGCTCGATTAGCTTGGCCTGGTCGAGCAAAGGATCCGTCTGGGCGCGGAACATTCTGGCCAGGGTCGATCGCTCCGAACCGGTGAACAGGGCGACGACCTTGTCGCCATGGCTTTCGAGCGCGGTGCGGAACGCGCCAACCGCCACGCCGGCCTTGTCGGCCTCGGCGATGGCCTGGAACTCATCGATCACGAGGAGGGTTCGGCGCCCGCGCTCAGCCAGTGCGGCCATCGCCGCCTTCAGGCGATCGGTGATTTCCGTGGTGACCTTGGGATAGGTCTTCCGCGCCTTCAATCCGAAGAGGCCGGCGCTGACGCCACCCTCGATCTCCCGGGTGCTCCCGTCGTCCGGGCGGATGCCCGCGGCGATCTCCAAGCCCTTGGCCAACACCCCCACCGGGTCGGAGCGATCCGCCCACAGGTTGATGTAGGCGAACTCCACCTTCCACGACTCGGTGGCGGGCTGCAGCTCGAGAAGCGCCCACGTCGTCTTGCCTCGGCGCCGGGGGGCGAACAGCGCGAGATTGGTTCCGAACTCGACCATGCGCTTACCCACCTGCGCGGTGAACGCCGGGCGGGGGAAGTACCCGAATGCCGGCGTCTTGAACGGGATGGTCTTCATGGCCGCCTTTATACTGTGAAACACCGTTGTTGTATAACTATACTTTACCGCACCTGCCTTGTATATCCGGCCGGTGGGCGCCAACCTTCTCGAACTAAACGACCCTCGCCCACCCGCCGCCGATGTCCTCCGCCATCACGCTTCAGGCGCCGATCTACCTGCTTCGGGCCCTGACCGACTGCTGGTCCTGCGGACGCTCAACGGAGGTCTATGGCATCGCGGCGTCAGGCGTCGCCGATGACGAGGGCACCCCATTCGATGGGGACGAGCCCGTCCTGGTGCACCACATCACTGAACTCCCCATCGGGATCATCGAAGCCATGGCGGCCCAAGGCGCCGTCCTGCGGCGGCAGGCCTCCAAGACGGCCGGGTTCTCTTACCTCGCGAACCAGTGCGGCTGCGGCGCGCTGATTGGGGACCACTACCTGTCCTCGGAGCCCGGCGCGCCTTTTTTCCCGACCGACGAGGCGGGGCTCTCGGCGGTGACGATGACCGAGCTCTCCCCCGCAGGGGAACACGATGCGTGCGCCGACTACAGCATGGGGGTGGTCGCCGACTTGCTCGAGAAGCACGTCGCCGCCTCCTGTGTGGCCAAGGCGAAAAAGGTCACTCGCGCCAGGCAGCGCTGACGGGTAGGCTCCCGACGTCCCGATCCGCTCTATCGCAGGAAGCGATCCATGCGTGCATTGACCCTCGCGACCTGCCTCGCGAGTCTCACCCCCGGCGTCGCTGCAGCCATGCAGCTCCACGCCGCTGAGACGAAAAGCCTCCCCGTCTCGTTCAACGACCCTCACGCGCCTGACGAGCTCCTCAGCTGCGGCATCAGTACCGCGATTCGTGCCGTGACGGGTTCGGAAACGGATCTGCAGACGTTGGTCGAGGCACAAGTGGTGCTCACCTTGACCGATGACGGTCGGGGGATGGGCGCGGAACTTCGGGTACGTGTCGCGCGGCTCGATGTTCACGAGGGCGAGGCCCGGATCGTTGGTGCCCCTCGCCTTGTCGAGGCCGAGCTCTCATCCGACGACGACGCGTTCGTCGCTTCCCTCGGCAGGAATGCGGTCCGGAAGGACGATGGCTTCTACGCCGATTGGATCGACCCCGACGCCGCCAATGCCTTGATGGTCCCCTTCATGGAAGCGGGGGCGAGTCGTCGCTTGCAGTTCCTGGATTCGCTGTCTTCCAGGGGTGCGGAGCACGTGACGTATGTCCTTTCGATCCCCCATGAAGGCATGCAGAAGCACTTCGAGTGCGTCAACGCACTGATCGAACGCGGCAAGAAAATGGCAACCGAAGCTCCGTAACTCCCTTCGAGCTCGTTTCCATCCACCGAACTCCGAATCACTCTCCGCCCCCCCCCAACGACTCATGCTCAAGCACGCCCCTCTCGCACTCCTCGCGGCTGCCCTTTTGAACCTCGCCTCTCCGGCCGACGCCTCAAGCGATCCTGCACCCACGCCAGCGCCGACCTTCGAGTACGGCCCGCTGACATTCAACGAGGCGAACGGCGACTTCTACGTGGCGCAAGACGGTCGCTTCGCGCCCATTCGAGCCGCTGAAGATGGTGTGCTTGAGATCCGGCTGAAGAACCGGCCGTTTGTCATCGGCCACAACCGGGAGCAGCTGGCCATCGCGCTGGCCGAGATCCCAGTCGCCGAAGTGACGTACGACCCGATGCTTCGCCCTCAGTCCCGTCTCGCGCCACCGCGCACCGGCGCTCGCGAAGCCGGGAGCACGGCGCTTCTCATCTACTCCGGCACCCAGTGGAGCGACGGCAACACCAACTTCAGCGACGAGTCCCCGCGTCCCGCGGCTCCCATGCCTGATTTCTCGAAGGCCTACTTGGTGACCGAGCTCTTCTTCGTCTCAACCCGGACGGAGCGGCTCGCAACGTTCAAGGGCACCCTCCACGGCTTTCTCGCGCTCCATGACGGTGGCGAGACGCTCGCAAAGGACACGATGCCCGTTCGCCTCATCTTCGAGTGATCCGGAGGAGCCCATGATTCGACGTTTTTTCCTCAGCATTGCCCTGCTTCTCGCCGCGGGGAATGCCTCAGCAATCGCCACGCTCGCGGACTACCGGGCGCTGGGCAACGACGCGCAAGGACAAGCGATCCGGGATGCCTACGTCTTCGGAGTAACGACCGGCATCACGACGTCAGACACACGGCGTGCATTTGACGGCCAGCCGAGACTCGTCTGCTGGAATCACCTGGTCCCTTTCACGCCCGCGTCCGCCGTTTCTCTTGTCGAAGCAGAGCTCGCGAATCCACAGCTCGGCGAGCCTTGGCCCGAAGGTACACACATGCCGATGATCATCCTCCACGCCCTAATGACGCATTTCCCCTGCGACAAAGGATGACGGGGCGTTCGGCAGCACGGCGCTGCCGCTGCTTCAGCGCGACGACTGCGCGATGCGACGATCGAGGGCGGCGATGGCCAAGCCCAGATAGCGCTGCTGGTGGCGCGGAGTCCGCGAGTGGTAGCGCGCGATCGCCATCGCCACATTCTTCGTCTGCGCGTACTCCCGCGTGAAGATGTAGGCGCCCACGTTGATGTTGATGCAGAGGTTGTCGCGGAGCGTGCCGTAGTCGATCCCGTACTGCTCGAGGTGCGGCAGATGGATCGTGTTGATCTGCATCGGCCCGATGTCCTCGGTGCCGTTGGTGTTCCTCGACGTCCGCCCGACCGTCCCACTTTCGACGTCAAGCAGCGTCCAGAGCACGATCGGCTCAATGCCGAAGGCGCCGGCCGCATCGTTCACGCAGGCCTCGACCCTCTCCAGCGGCGCGCCCCAGCGGGGCGCACGCGCCTCACCCGTAACCGGGGCCAGGGCGAGCAGTGCGGCAAGGACGATCAGGGGGCGCATAGGGGGTCAGGGCAGCTCGGTTAGGCCAAGTGTGTGACCTGCACGAACCGTCGGCCGGTCGAATGGCGTCGGAAAGTGCGCTCATTCTGACCCGGACCCGGTTGAGCTTCCACTCGGGGCGCGCGGGACACGGGCGCCCAGTCCAAAACGCGCCTCGCCGCCTCGCAGCGCTGGAGGTCGAGATGGCGTCGGGCGCGGGTCATCGCGACGTACAGCAGATTGGCCTCCTGGCCGCCGACAGGGGCCTTTCCGTCGGCCGCGACAGGGAAGTCGTTGGCGAGGATGACCTGGTCGAATTCGAGGCCCTTGGACCGATGCGCCGTGCACAGCACCAGGTCGGCCTCGTGCGGCAGCCGGCTCGTCATCCGGCGAATCGTCGTCGTTACGGCCTCGAAGTCCTGTGCCTCGAGGAGCCGACGAAGCGGCCTTGCCCCCTGTGGGAGATCCCTTGCCGTCATCAGCTGCTCCCAGCTCTCGACGCTGGCCAGCTCCGATCGGAACGCGGGTCGCCCCTGCGCCAGGGCCTGCATGTCCTCCAAGAGGTCGGCAAGGTCCTCGGCCCCTCCCGCCAGCGCGGTCGAGAAGCCGGCCTGCTCCGCATGGAGGGCTTCCGCCAAAAGGGTCAGGTTCGTTCGCGCGATCAACGCCGTTGGCGTCTCGGTGATGCGCGTGAGTCGATCGCTAACGTCCGAGCGCCCCCAGAGGCGATCCGATGACTGGCAAGCGTTCTGCAGTGCGGCGTTTCCCGCGCCGGCGATCGCCTCCCCGAAGCGCCAGCTCTGGCTCAGGGCATAGGTATCGCCGGCGGCGAACGCGGACATTGCGTCGACGGCGCCGCGATATGCGTAGATCGCCTGATGGGGGTCGCCCACGGCCACGATCTGTGCGTGGCTTTGGCGCTTGAGCACCCCCAGCACGACGGGGTTCGTGTCCTGCGCCTCGTCGAGAAAGATCCGATCGAACGGCAGTCGAGGCTCACGAAGGGCCCACAGCTTCAAGTACGCGTCGTGCACGATGGGCAGCGTGCCGTGGAGATCTTCCCAGTCGCGCCACACGCGCTGTGCGGTCCGGAGCATGCCTTCGAGTGCGGCGTCCGGCACGTCTCTGAAGTGCCGTCGCTCGAGCTCGAGATCGGCGCTCTGCATGAAGCGGCCCAAGCCCGCGGCAACCATTCGCACGGCGTCCCGTCGCAAGACGCCGGCGATGCCGCCCGCAGGCCACACCAAATGGTCCGCCAGCGCACGAAAAGGGAAGCCCTTTCCGAGCCGACCGCGGCGCTCGTACTCCATGCCAACGGTCCACGCCAGCGAATGTGTCGTTCGCACAGCGACGCGCCGTGGCAGCTTGGTTCGCGCTTCCCGGATGTTCCGGGCGCCAAAGGCGGTGTAGAGCGTGCGTGGGCTCCGCGCCCCATCCTGCTCGATCGCTGCCTGGATGGTCGTGGTCTTGCCCGTGCCCGCTAAGGCGCGGACGAGCATCGGCGCGCCGCGGCGAATCGCCGCGATCGCCCTCCCCTGCTCGGTCGTTGGCTCGCGCACGCCGTATCAGTCCAGGTGCGCCGTCCACTTTGCCGGAAATGGCGTCACCGTCGGACCGCATTCAACGGCGAGGTTGTTGACCACCAACATCTGGCAATCGATCACTGCACCGATCGCCGCAATCCGCGTGTTGGATTGATCGACGATGAGCGTCAGGGTGCTGTGCTCAACACGCACGCGGCCGCTGGCCTGTGGGACGCCGCCCTTGCTGAGTCCGAACGCATCGCCCTCGATGTTGATCGTGAGGTCTTCGTGGGTCAGGCGCGTGAACTCCTCGGGGCTCGCCTTGGATTCGACGCCCGAGACAAATCGGACGGCGCCAACAGCAATGGCTAGGACGGCGATGGCACCGGCGATGAGGACTGCGGGTCGGGGCATGGTGTTGCGCTCCAGAGGGGGTGACGCCATTGAAGCGCAAGGCATACGGCGCCAGCCATCGTCTGCGGTACGTTCTGCAAAATCGAACCCTCACGTGTAGTGCGAAGGGCATCCGCGGTTCGCCTGCACCTGTGGACGGGCTGGGATCCCACCGGGATTCGGTCGCGACAGCGTCGCCTTGGCATGGCAAGTGCGCCGTGGCTCGAACCCAGCGACGAAGGCTAGGCATGCCTGATGAAGCCCCAATAAGCCGCGGACGCGGCAGAGGTCAAAAGGTTCCGCGAGGCTTCGGATTGTTGCCAGAGGACTGATTGGGCAAAGATGGGGGGGCCGCATCGTTGTTCAGATTCAATCGCGTCGAGTAATCCCGCAGAGAGCAAGCGACTGCTGACGAATTCTTCGGATCGACACCAATCACCGTCGCGTAGTCCGAGACATCCACACTTCCGCTGCTGCGTTCGTCACGCTTTCGATAGCCGAGGAACTCTCGCAAGTAAGCATCGAAATCGGCCTGCGCAATTCCATCTTCGAGGCAACCGAGCGCAGATCCTTTGTCGCCTTTGGGACCCTTGCTCGAGAAATACGTAACCGCTACGAGATTCAGGCTCTTCTTCGCTAGTTCCCCGTACACAAAGAAGTGGTGCCCGTCCTTGTCCATTAGGCTCTTCTTCGCTTCCTCGTAATCGAGAAACTTTGCCGCTTCGTCCGCCATTCCCGTCTTGGCTGCCTTGAACTCCAAGAGGATAAAGCGCATCTCCTTAGCGAACACTGCGTCGCCTGCGCCGCGCTCGAGCGTGCCCGCGAGAGGAGCGGCGAAGTCCAGCTTCCCTGCCTTGATGGCCAGAGAGAGAAACCAGTACTCGACGGTCTTTTCCCAGTACGTCATTACCTTTGACTCCGTGTCTCGGCGACAAGCAACGCGCTGCTTACTGTAGCAGCGGGCTTGACGGTACCGATGATTGCTCCCGCTTCGACTTGACGCACAGCACGGGCAGTGGCCTCGCTGGACGGGGTTCGCCCGTTTCGAAGCTACCTACGCCTACCTGCTCACCGGCAGCGCCTCCCTCTCGCCGGGAAGCGGCCGAGCGGCAGCGGTCTGCTGCCCTCAGGGGAGAATGAGGTGCGGCGGGTCAATCAGGAAGCCTTGCCCCGGCACGCCAAGCTCCAGCAGGAGCTTGGCCTCTTCGAGCCGCTCGACGCCCTCGATCACCGGCGTGGCACCCAGGTCGCGGATCATCCCTACGAGGCCCTTGAGCAGGCGCCGCGCACGAGCGGCGCCAGGCGCTTCGGCGCACGCCGCGCGGACGAGGGACTGGTCGAGCTTGATCACGTCGAACCCGACGCGATCGATGATGTGCAGGTGGTTGTGCCCGATCCCGAAGTCGTCGATCGCCAGCCGAATGCCAGCGGCCTGCAGCTCGCACAGCTGTAAGACGGCGCGTCGGCGCTGCTCCAAGGAACCGGCCTCGCTGATCTCGAGCGTCAGCGCGCTCGGCGCGTGCCCGCGATCGGTCCAGAGTCCGAGCACCGTCTCGGCGAACCTCGGCGCGTCCATGCTCTCGACGGCGACGTTGATCGAGACCTGAAGGTCCGGGATGCGGCCGGTGGCCAGCATCTCGGCGCCCTCGGCGATGATGCGCGCGTCGACGAGGTGGCCCTCGCCGCGCGTCTTCGCCGCGGCGAGGATCCCGCCGGGACCGCGTCCGTCCCAGCGCAGCAGAAGCTCCTGGCCCGTCCAGTGGCCCGTGTGGAAGCCGATGCGCTGTGTGGCCATCGGGATCGCGGGAGCTGCCACGAACGCGTCGACGTCACAGCGCTCCTTGAGGCGCGTGCTGCTCATGCATGGGCCCTCTGCGGTACAGGGACCTCGCCGATCGTTTCCAGCAGGTCCGAAGCGCGAAGAACCCATTCGTTCGGGAGCTTCTCCACGATGCGCTCGAGTGCGGCGACCGTGGGCCCCGCAGGGGGATCGCGTTGCAGGAGATCCGCCGCAAGGGCCGCTGCCAGCAAGCGTGCGCCGATCTTCGGGCGGCCCCAGTCGAAGGGCTCGGCCGGTGATCCGCTCGCCGCGGCGTGCCCGAGCATCCTCGCCCCGTCATCCCGATGCACCAGCACCATGGGAACGCCGCAGGGGCGACGGCCGGAGTACGTCTTCACCCGCGGCCCCGCGGCGCCGCGGCGTAGGCATGGCCTTCCACGGCCTCACGGAGGGTCGGCGCGTTGTCGAACGTGCGCCAACGGCGCTCCCAGAAGCCGGGATCCGCCGTCTCGATGTCCCAGCCGTAGACCGAGCCGAAGCGCATCGCCACCACCTGGGCCGGAGTGATGTCCGCGGGATTGAGATCCATCGGGTGAACGGCGCTGTCGATCGCGACATGGCCGAGCCGGCCGGCGCGGATCTCCACCGTTGCGGGGCGCGCCCGCAAGCGGAGGAAGCACACCGGCGGCAAGGCTTTGGCCAGCGCGATGCCCCGCGACACCGGTCGGGGGCGGGCGCTCGGGTTGGAAGCGGCGACGTCGGCCGCGGCGTCAATGGTCAGGCTCATGCGCGCCTCGAGGCGAAAAGAGATTCGGCGCGACTGGCGCCGAAGGTGGAAAGGAGCTCCCCCGTGAAGGCGTCGAGGAGCGGCAGCACGTTGTCGTCGACCGCGTCGTCGAGGCTCATCTGGGAGAGCCGGAGCTCGGCGTCGACCGTGGCCTTGAGTTGGGCACGCCAGGCGATGCGCACGGAGAACGGAACCAACCCGCCCTGCAGCAGGGGGAGCGTGAGCTGCGGAACGAGCGCCGCATCCAGTCGTGCACAGGCGTTGGGCAAACCGAGCTTGCCGAGGGCCAGGGTTCCGGTGAGAGCCCATCCCAGCGGCATGGGCTCACCGGCGGCCCAGCGGCGATAGGTGGCCACCGGCGAGGCGGCCATCTGCAGCGGCGTCGCACCGCGGCAGATCCCCATGCTGGAGAGCTCGAGCAGCGCGGCGGCAACGTGGCGGCGGGTGCCGCCCACCATCACCACGCCACGGTCCTTCAGGACGACGACGGGCACTCTTCGCTGTGCCGAGGGGACGAAGACATCGAGCGCGTAACGCGCACCAAGCCTCGTGCGAAGGGTCAGGCCCCGCGTTGCCCGGAGCGTCTCGTCCGCGATCGTGGCCGGTGGGTAGGTGAGGACGGTCCAGTGGGACGAGGGCAGTTCGTTCATGCCGACACCTTTGCAGGTCGAGACCAGACGCCCGCGGCGCGGGGCGCGGAAAACGCGCGAGTTTCGTCACGACGACGCATCTCGGCGGCCAGCGCGAGTCGCAAGCGCCCCATGGCCTGGCGCCGATCGAGCATTGCCGAGGCCTCGGCCGCGACCCATGCCTGCTCGCGGCCACATGCATCGGTCACGCGAACGGGGGACCGCCGCGGGTCGACGGCGGCGGCGGCGTCAGCCCAGAAGTACAGAACGCCGTCGCGGCGCGGCAGGTAGCCGACGAGCGACGACTCCCGGGCGGCGCGGCGGAGGAAGGCCAGTGCGGTGCCCAGGCCAACGTCCCCACGCCCCGCGCGGCGGACGGCTTCAACGTCGAGGTAGTAGCGCGTATGGCGGCTCATGAAGCGATCGTAGGGATCGCCTGAGACCTGGCTGGCGGGGAATGCCGCCGAATTGCGTACCCGTTCGCGGCCGGACTCGCCGGCGCTCGCCCCCCGAAGGGGTCTCGATTACGGGCGCATTCGAGCCAGCACTGACCCGAGCGGTTTCGCGATCATGGCGACATCAGGGCTTCGCCCGATCTGTCCGGCCAGCTGCCGATCCATCCACCCCAACGGGACACGCGCCCGCTGGGGGTGCGTGTCCCCTCGAATCGAGGAACCGCACCATGACCCGAAATGCCAAGCGCCGCCCGAGCGTCGCCGTTCACGCCGACGCCGGCTCTGTTCTGAACCTGTTGGCCCATACCTTCACGCAGAGCACCACGTTCGTGAAGGAGCTCCTGCAGAACGCCCGCCGTGCCGGGGCGACCTCCATCACCATCAACTTGACCGAGACAGCGATCGTCTTCACCGACGACGGTTGCGGCATCGCCGACCCGTCGATCCTCCTTTCGATCGCCAAGAGCGGCTGGGAAGAAGCGATCCAGAGGTCGGAAGCGCCCTACGGCGCGGGATTCCTGGCAGCGCTTTTCGCCTGCGAGAGCATCAACGTGCGCTCGAAGGACTACAGCATGAGCGCGGAGACCAAGGATCTGCTGGCACTCAAGCCGGCCGAGGTGGTCGGCGGCTACGCCGACGTGGGCACCACCAGCATCGCCTTGATGCGTCCGCGGCAGTCCATGGATGAGGTTCGCCGCGCGATCCTCAATGCCGCCATGGGTTTCCCCGTTCCGATCTCGCTCATCACACCGAGCGGCGTGCAGGTGATTGAACGCCCGCATGCGATGGATCCCTCTTGGGTCGACGTGGGTCCCGGCTACATCGATTTGGACGCACTCATGAGCAAGAGCGGCGCCATCGGGGCCCTATACCTTCAGGGACTCCCTATCGGGCACAAGTCCAGCTGGGGCTCGCCGATGCATCTCAAGACCGAGCTGTTCCGCGGGCGTATGCCCGATCGCGACTGCCTGATCGATCACCATGCGTCTCTCATCAAGATCGCGGACGCCGTGCGTGAGTTTCTGCAGCAGCGTTGCGAGCAGGAGTTGGCCAAGACGACCGACCTCGCATCGAAGCAGGCGTGGCAAGACCGTTGGAGCGCGTGCACCAACCTGAAAGATCGTCGAATCCTCGCCTCGGTAGGTTTCCTCCCCGCATCGTGGTTCAACGAGTGGAATCCTCATGAGCCCATCACCCCGGGTGACCTTGGCCAGGACTTCTACGACTGGCAGGAGCAGGTCGAGGGCGACATCCCTCGCCTGATCCCGTCCAAGGGCTACCACGACCAGCATGGGTACCTCTCGATCGCGGCGATGCTCGAGCGTGGTGTGTTCGAGACATCGGACGACGATGACGCAACGTCCAACGTCGCGGCCGCCTTCGCGGCGGTGAAGGGTGGTCTCTTCGCGAACTGCTCGCTGGATGAGATGCTGCCCGCCGATCTTCTCGCGCAGGTCAAGCACATCGACTGCAGCGACGTCGAAGTGGTCTGGGGCGGCGAGCACTCGAGCGCGGACGTTTCGAGCGATTACGTCGATCGCACGCTGAATCGCGTGTCGGAGTTGACGCTCGTCCACGACACCCTGGGGAGCGTTGTCGTTCCGGAAGGCGCGACCATCGCCAAGCCAAGCGGCGGGCTCTACTTCAGGGGGACCTGCCCCGCTTGGAGCATCGCCCGTGCGGCATCGACCTTCCTGTCGGAAGACAACGGGGTCATCGAGGACGCAGTCTCCGATACCGAGAACGCCATCGAGGACGCGCTCGCGCTACTCGACTCGTCGACGCCGGAGACCCACCTTTCGAACCTCCTTCGCAAGGCGAGCTACACGGCAAGGACGGAACTGAAGAACAAGGCCTTTACCGTCCGCTTCGATAGTGACGGCGAACCGACCATCACCGCCCTCTGAGGCGCCACTCAAAGCGCCGCCCCCCGGGCGGCGCTTTTCTTTTGGCGACTCGAAGCTGAACGGGTTTGCGCACTCCCCTTGCGCCAGAAACGCGCTGGAGTAGCTTTGATTCCGTGACAGCCGTCACGCACAGCACGAGGTGATTCGCATGTTCCGCACTGCGTCTTTGGCCCTTCTGCTCTCCCTCTTCGCGGGCGCTGCGCTCGCCGAAGACACCCCGAACGAAAACATCTCGCCGGCGCCGTCGGGCGACGAGCAGGGCTACATCTACACCGGCACCGACACCTGGGTGAACACCCCGGGCGAGGACTATCCAGTGGACTCGGTGAAGTCGGGCAACGTCGAGTACATCGACTTCGGATCCGACTACGAGCCCGCCTCGGAACCGGACACGACGATCGAGTACGAGCCGATCACGGTGGAACCCGATGTCGGCAGCGAGTAAAGCAACCTGCGCCGCCGCCCTTCTGGCGGCGTCGCTGGTAGGTGGTGTGTCCGCCGCCGATCGCCGCGTTGAGGTGTGGATCCAGCCCTACATTCCCGACCGGACGACTGCAGACCCCGCGAACTTCGTTCGCACGGCAGCTGGGCCCGCCATCAAGGCTCCCGACGGGGCCTGCTTCGGGATTGATGCTGAACCCCGACGCGGCACGCCGGCGGACCCTTCTCGGCTGACGACGCGGTTCACCGTCGTGATCAGCGGGCGCGACGTGCGCCTCGAAGCACCGGCGGGCTCTGAGATCCACACGATCAATGAGACCCACAAGCTCGACTGTCGGACAGGCGCCGTTCTCGCGACTGCACGAGCCGGGAGGGGTGGCTTGAGCGTGGGGGACGTGAAGTCCTCGCAGTTTTTTCGAACGGTGTTCCTCAGGGCTTCGGCGGCGAACCCGTTCGCCCCCGCTCCGGTGGCGATCGACTACAACCTGACGGTGCGCTACGACATCCGGACGCGCGTGCTCGAGCTAATCGGTGTGCGCGGCACGTTCCCGGCGTTCGTCGGGTACTACGCGGTCGACGGCGGCGCCCCGGTCAAGTTCCTGGACCAGCAGCCTACCGGCTCACCGTGGTCCTTGATTGATCTGAACCTCGGGCTGAATACGGCGAACTTCGACCGGAAAATCCCTCTGGGCTAGGCGAAGGGCCCGAGCAACGTCGG